>JAEEGL010493042.1_pt1 | contig 11310 bp, 10 predicted proteins | sample 9134231 | NCBI WGS metagenome assembly JAEEGL01 (sample SAMN16246548, study PRJNA631951) | gut metagenome | biome: gut microbiome; feature: rumen; material: fiber-attached | host: Bos | place: Iran: Karaj | collected 2018-10
CCTCCAGGTGCAGACTCGTGACTTCGAATTCATGGACACCGCCAAGTGCTATATTGGCTTCCGCTGCGTGCAGCCCTATCTGGGTCGTGTGAAGGGAGACAACCTCCGTACTGCCTCCAACGTCGCTCGCTAAAGACAACTCTTCTCGAACATATAACACAAGCAAGTAACACATTATATTAACAAGCAACACAAAACATTATAAATTATGAGCTTCATCAATAATCTCGTCCGTAGTAAAGGTTACAAAACCTTCATGGCTTATCTTTATGGTTGGGGTGCATCTGTTGTTATCGTCGGTGCCCTGTTCAAAATCATGCACTGGCCTTTTGCCAATGAGATGCTTATTGCCGGTATGAGCACCGAAGGTATCATCTTCTTCCTTTCGGCATTCGAACCGCCTCACAAAGAATGGGACTGGAGCTTGGTCTATCCCGAATTAGCGGGTATGGTCGACGAAGCCGCTCTCGACGCCGGTGAGGTAGAATTCGACGAGAACGGCAATCCCATCGAGAAAGCACCCGTAAGTGCCGACCCGTTGACTGCCAAACTCGACAAGATGCTCGAAGATGCTCATATCAGTTCCGAACTTATCGACCGCCTCGGCCAGGGTATGCAGAACCTCGCCGACAGCGCCAATTCGATGAACAATATGGCTAACGTCACCGCCGCCACCGACAAATTTGTCAGCAACATGGACGGCGTGGCCAACCAGGCTGGACGTCTGCTCGAAAGCATGCAGGGTGCTCCCGAGGCCATCTCCACTCTCTCCACCATCTATCAGGAGACCGCCCAGTCGCTCAGCGGCGAGGTTTCCTATGCTGAAGAGATGAAGAAGATGTCTGCCAGCCTCAGCAGCATCAACGCCATGTATGAGATGCAGATCAACAATGCCTCTACGCAGATGACCCTCAACAAGGAGTTCGAAGAGAAGATGGGCACGATGCTTGCCAACTTCTCCGATTCTGCCGACGGCATCAAGAAATACAAAGAACAAGTCGACGCCCTCACCCGCAAGGTTGCTGAACTGAACAATGTCTACGGCAACATGCTGGCCGCCATGCAGACGCGCATCTAACCATAGTTACCCTACCCTTTAACCTTTAAACTTAAACCTTTAAACTTTAAAATTAGACTATGGGCGCAACAAACTGTCCGGAAACCCCGCGACAAAAAATGATTACCATGATGTACCTCGTGTACACCGCCATGTTGGCTCTGAATGTCTCCGCTGAGGTCATCCAAGGCTTCAAGAGTGTGGGTACGGCATTGCACGAGTCAAATAAAAACCTGGAGTTCAAACTGCATGATTCCTATGACAACTTCCGTATTGCCGATAGCTTGAATAACGGTAAATACGACTCCCTCTATACCATTGCCTTGGAGGTACGCGAGCTTTCAAACGGAATCAAGAATTATATCGATAGTATTGAATGCGACTTTATTGGTTCCAAAGTGGCTAGTTCAGTCAACTACACAGACCCGAGGACCAATAGGGAATGGGCACTGCAACTACGCGATGAGAGCGGCAATGCTATCAATGAAAACGTTCGCACGGCTCTCGACAGCATCGGCTTTGCCTGGTTTACTGACAAACAACTCGAAGACAACCACGGCCCCGCACAGTACTTCATCGGTCCCGACGTGAAGAATCCCGACCCCAACCTCGCCGCCATCCAGATCAAGAACAAGATTCTTGAATTCAAAGAGAAGGTGAACAACGTCCTTGGTGTCGACTCCATCAAGGTGGCTCCTGCAATGAAGGAGCTCAATCTGGCTGATGGCTACAATAAGGAGGGCGAACTGGTACCTTGGGAGGTCAACACTTTCAACGAGGTGATTACGGGTGCCGCTCTTGTCACCCTCACCCGACTGAAGACCGAAATGATGAATGCTGAATATGCCGTTGTCGAAGAACTTTTCAAACAGGTATCCAAAGGTGATAAGAAGTTCAGCAACATTGCGATGATTTCGCGTCCCCGTGCCACCTACATCCTGCAGGGAGGCACCTACGAGACTCGTATCAATGTGGCTGCTTACGACTCGAAGCAGAAATTTACTGCCACCGTGAATGGCCAGCACCTGACCAGCGGAGACAGTGGCACGGTCGTTTACAGGGCCACCTGCAATACTCTAGGTCCGCAGCGCATCACTGGTACCGCCTATGTGACTGGTGACAATGGTGTCGAAGAGTATCCCATCAATGATTTCTACTTCGTCGCCAAACCTGCCGGTGTGGTGCGTCTCGACGGCCTGCAGGTCATGTATGCTGGTCTGGAAAACCCTGTGACCATATCTGCGGCCGGTGTCGACGGACGTAGCCTGAGCCTCCATATCGAGCCCGCAGGTCAAGCCGACATCACCAAAGCGGAAGGTGAGGGCAGTTTTATTGTCAAGCCTAAACCGGGAGCCAAGAAACTCACCCTCTCCGTCAACGCCACCATCGATAAACGAACTAGCACCATGGGATCGCAGACCGTCATCGTCAAAGACATTCCCGCTCCTATCATCAAGGTGGCCGGTGTTGAGAGCGGTGGACGTCTCGACAAAAAAGAACTGTCGGCCAGCACCGTCGTTATTCCCATTAAGAATCCCGACTTCCTGCTGAAGATTGACAACCGCAGCATCCGCATCATCAAGATGCTTGTCTCAGTAGGCGCCAAGGAAGAGACGGTCAACGGTCCGCGTTTCAACGAGAGCATCGCTTCCATGGTTAGAAAAGCCACCAAGGGTGAGAAGCTGGTCATCCAGGCCGACGTCATGATGCCCGATGGCAAACCCAAGTCCGTAACCTATACTGCAACCCTCAGATAATAGACCCAAAATTCTTAATCATATGAAAAGAGTCCTGTTTACTGTGCTTGCAATCATTGCCTATTGCACAGCGACCGAAGCGCAAAGCATCATCGACGGCAACGACCAGCGCAACCCTAACGACTTCTACCAGAAGCCCGAGTTCGTTGGGAAAAAAGCGATGCCGTATCCCTCTGTCAGATGGAATGATGTGATTTGGGAAGAAGTGGTATGGAGAGAGATTGACTTCAACGAGAAATTCAATCAGTTCTTCTATTTCCCCAAAAATGCAGAGCAAAGCACTCAAGGCCGTATTAGCCTGGTCAACCTCATCATGCGCGGTGTCCGTAGCGGCGAAATCCCCGTCTATGAAGACGACGACATGGAGAAAGAACTCGATTTGAACGACGCCATCATCCAGCTCGCGGGTGCGCCCTATACCGTTGAGGAAGAAATTACCGACGAATACGGCAACCCCGTTTACGACGACGAAACGGATGAAATCAAGAAGAGAAGCGTCATCAAAACACGTTCGTTCGACAGCACATCTGCAGTAAAAATCAAACTGAAAGAGAAATGGTACATCGACAAACAGGACACCCGCCAGAAAGTCCGTATCGTCGGCCTCAGTTTCTACTATCAGAAAGAAAACGCTGCCGGTGAGCGCAACTACACCTGGTCGTGGTGGATTCCAATGGATGATATGCGCGTGCGCCAGGTTCTCGTCAATGCCAATGCCTACGACGAGAACAACGATGTGGTGGAACGTTCCTACGACGATATCTTTATCCAGCGCTACTTCGATAGCTACGTTATCCGCACCTCCAATACTCCCAACCGTTCCATCTCGGAATACATGGCCGATCTGGATGCCGTCCTCGAGTCGCAACGCCTCGAAGATTTGATCTACGACATCGAATCCGACATGTGGGAATACTAGGATGGTTAACGGTTAATGGTTAACAGTTAACGATTAAGAGTTGAGTGTTGAGATTTTTCTTGACCTCAACTCTTTTCAATCTATATTTTTTGAAAAAATCATTGCTCATACTAGGGTTTTCTCTGCTTCTCACCACACTGGTTCAGGGGCAGACCGTGGAGCAAAAGAACCCCAACGACTTCCACCTTTCGCAACCTCGAGGAGAAGCCAAACCTATCCCCTTCCCCTTCTTGCGCGAGGATGACGTAGTGTGGTCCACCACCCTCTGGAAAACCATCGACTGCAACGAACTCTTCAACCAGTTCTTCTATTTCCCCAGCGACGAATACATCACCTTCGGCAAGAAGAGTTTGGCCTACATCATCTGGGATGCTATGGTGGCTGGCGAAATACCCATCTACGAGGACGACGGCCTGAAGATTCCGCTCGATAACGAGGCTTTCTTCAAACGTTACACTCGACCCGACACCATCCTCCTCGAAATCGGCTACGACGACGATGACAACGAACTCTACGAGACGGTCATCAAGCCCCGTTATTTCGACGGTTCCGAGGTCCTCGCCTGGAGCCTGCGCGAGGTGTGGTTCGTCGGCCGACAGGATACCCGACAGGATTCACGCCGCATCGCATTGGCGCCCCTCAAGGAGACCTACCGCGTCGTGGGTGGCGGCGTACCCGATATCTACCTCGGACGTCTCCCCATCTTCTGGATACCGATGCAAAATCCTCGCGTCCGCAACCTTCTGGTGCGCTACGCAGCTTATATCGACCCGCAGAACATCGTTAACCAGCCCTCCTGGGATTGGGTCTTCCTCAACCAGCATTACACCGCCTACACCACACGCGAATCAAATATGCGCGATGTCAGCATCTCCGACTACACTTTCGGCTCAGGCGCTATCATAGAGGCCGAAAATATCGAAGAAAAGGTCTTCGAAATCGATAACGAGATGTGGGATTATTGATTTCAATCACCCAAATGGTCGGTGTATTTTCGCCATTTTTCGATACACTGCTGCATATCGTCGGGAAGAGGGCTCTCAAAATGCATGTGTGCGCCCGTGGTAGGATGCTCGAAACCAAGCACCCGAGCATGCAAAGCCTGACGCGGCAGGATGTCGAAACAGTTGTTGACGAACTGCTTGTAGCGCGTGAAGGTGGTCCCCTTCAAGATGGCATCGCCTCCATAAGCCGCATCGCTGAAGAGCGGATGTCCTATGTAACGCATGTGCGCACGTATCTGGTGCGTGCGTCCCGTCTCAAGGACACACTCCACTAGGGTGACATATCCAAAACGCTCTAGGACGCGCCAGTGGGTAACGGCATGCTTGCCTCGCTGCAACTCCTCCGGAAGTCCCTCCTGGTTGGGATAGACACACATCACACGGCGGTCCTGAGGCGAACGCCCCAGGTTGCCCGTAATAGTGCCACTCTCCTCCTCGAAATCACCCCATACAAGGGCGGTGTATTTTCGCTCGATGGTGTGGTAAAAGAACTGCCGAGCAAGGACCGCCTGAGCATCCTCGTTCTTCGCCACCAGCAGCAGTCCCGAGGTGTCTTTGTCGATTCTATGGACCAGAAAAGGACCAGCCGCTTCCTGTGCTCCCTGATCATCCCGATGCTTCTGCATATAATACAGCAGCCCGTTCACCAGCGTGCCTGTCCAGTTGCCCACCCCTGGGTGCACCACTAAACCCGCCTGCTTGTCAACCACCAGGACATCGTCGTCCTCATAGACGATTTTCAAGGGTATCTCTTCCGGAACAAGTTCGAATTCGTGAGGCGGCTCTGGCAGCAGGACACTGATGACATCCAAGGGTTTCACACGGTAGTTCGACTTCACAGGCTTCTCATTCACCACTATGCAGTCGGCTTTGGCCGCCGCCTGTATCTTGTTGCGCGACACTCCCTGCAGATGCATCTGGAGGTACTTGTCGATACGCAGCATCTCCTGCCCACGGTCGACGGTGATGCGGTGGTGCTCATAGAGCTCCTGTTGCTGTTCTTCTAACTCAAGATCTTCCATCAGTGGCGGATGATTAGTTTCTCGGTATGGACGACGCCATCGGGAGCAATGCAGCGCAACAGATAGATGCCCGAGGGAATGGTTGATACGTTGATACGTTGATGGGTTGATACGTTGATTCGGCGTCCCATAGCATCATATAGCTCAACGCGGCTCCCTTCTGGAAGACCACTGACGGTCACCTGCTCAGACGCCGGATTGGGATAAATTGTCACTTCCCTCTTCCCACTTCCCACTTCGTCAATCCCCACAGTGGCGGCAGCACCGAAACAGGGACGCATCATGAGGGAACCGCTAAGGATGCTCTGCTGCCAGTCGGTGGAGGTGCGGTAGAAGATGTGGTCAGCGGTATTGTAACTCCGGTCGAAACCAATGTTGATATAGTAATTGCTCTGCTGCTGAAAACCTACGAAAATCTCTCCGTCGACAAGAAGAGGGCTCTCCAACACATAACGCTGATAGCGGTTCAGCCCGTCGAAGAGAGGATAACGGCGGTGCTGGTCTTTATACAGCACAGCACCCGGCTGTCCGTTCTCCAACCGCCATACGGTGATATAGAAAGGCACCCACTCGTTCTCACCATCGTCGGTGCGGTTAAAATAGAGGTCGAGAGCGGTAAGGGTATCAGCATTGTTGAGGTCGAAACGATAGGCGAGATAGAGATTTTCCGACGTGGAGGTAAGACCATAGCCGTTCTCTGCCGTACCGTCGTCGTAGGCATAGTAGTTGTCAAAGACCTGCCGGAAGATTACCGTGTCGTTGGTAGGATAGTCGTCGCCAGAAGCACCTTCACGCACCGTATGAACGATGGTATAGGTGGCAGGTTGGGAGGAGAGGGGGAAAGAGTACTCCAGCGACGGATGTGCATGGGGAGCTGCCGTCTGGTAGGTCTCGTCGGGGAGGAAGGGCGGAGCATTGTCGTAGCCTCCGTCATAGTGGTAGAGAGTGTCCCCCGTAGCGTCGACAACAACATAGGAATATTGTGTAGCAAGGGTAGAGTTGAAGAGGTTCACTATCTTCATGTCGAAATGGGATGCCATCTCCGAAGGATCATATTGACGTGCCGGCATCGCCCGGTAGTTGGTGAGTGCCGATGGGGCGGGAGCAGCGAAAGCCACATCATGGAACACCGGCGTTCGCGAGGGGCTTCGGTGGGCATCGAGGACGAAATAGTCGAGATGCCAGTAGTCGCAGTTACCCACCAGGCCAGGCTTCGTGGAAGTACTGAGGCTGCAGAAGTTCCGGAAACGGAAGCGGAAGAGGCTGTCGAAATAGACGGGATGGGTGATGGGAACCGTCACATACTGCCAATGGAGTCCTGTGCCTTCCACCAGCGAATCAACCGTCACACCGCCTCGCGACCAGACAACAACCCACATGCTGTCGGCCGGACGATAGAATTCCAGCACCAGCGAATCCTGTGGATTGGGGGCATCACCCACTCGCTGCCATAGGTCTCCCTCCCCTCCTCCGGGGAGGTAGTAGAAACTCAGCACAACGGAGTCGGCTGCTGTCAGTCCCTCTAGTCGCATGGGGAGCGACGTAAGCGTGTCGGCAGCAAAAGGTGTGATGGAAGCTCCGGGATAGAGATTGCCGGAAGCGTCGAGGGCATCAAGCGTCACCACACCGATGGTGGGGGGCAGCAGTCGCTCTCCCTCTCCCACTGTGGCGCCTCCCGCCGCCTCCCATTCGTGCGGGGCGGCACTGAAGTCACAGAAGAGCGGCAGCGCGATGGGCTGATTGCTCGATTGCTTGATGGCCCGAGAGACCACAGGACGGCTCTGCAAAGGCAAAAGAACCTCCTGCGCCGACAGGGGAATGAGAAATGAGAAATGAGAAATGAGAAATAGGAGGAGGGGTGCCGGCTTGTGGGTGGCATAATGGAGAGCCTGCTTATATAATCTTAAATCTACCATTCCATTTCCTCCAAATCCTCAATATCGGGCAACTCCGGATTCTCTATAATCTTGCTGGAGTCGACCTTGAAGTCGGAAATCATTTTCTGCACATCGGCATCGCTGGCATCGATATACCAAAGCTCTATCGAAGTACCGAAGGGGTACTTGTTGACTCCCGTATAGTCGGGCTCCTGTCGGTAGACGACAGCCTTCATCTTGTCGGTTACACCGTTCCAATGCTCCCGCCCCACGTTCAGCGAGAGGGCATGGATGTCGCGGCGAGCCTGTTCGGCCGTTTTACCGATAAGGAACGGTACAGAGACACCGCCGCTGCCGTCGCCGTTGCCGACAACAAGGTCTATCATTGTGCCGGGAGCCACCTTCTGGCCTGCATAGATGATGCGGCCACCTACACGCTGCTCTTTGACGTTATTCTTGAAGGGATCGTCGACGAAGGTCAGCGTCCCCACCTTCAAGCCACAGGCATAGATTTCCGACACCGCCTGACGGACCGAGAGACCCGTCAACTCCGGCATAATCAGGTCTGCCGCACTTGCAGCAGCCACGGAGACATATACCTTGCGCCCTTTCTTCACCATCGTGCCCGCCTGCGGATCCTGCGTGAGGATGATGCCCGCATTGACTCCGGGGGTGTAGATTGAATCCAGAATTACGAACTCTAAGTCCAAGTCATTGTCGTTCTCAGCAGCCTCCACAGTGACCCCCTTCGTGCTGTCTGTCAGCGCGTACTGCGGCATCACGTATTCCTTCCCCTGTCGGGCATAGAGCTTGATGAACAGCGAGATAAGTAACAGCAGCACCACCGAGATGCCTATCATCACCAGCAAATGCCGCACCCACTGTTTCTTGAAAAATGCTTTTATTTTTTCCATGTTTATGGTTAACGTTGTCTTCTCTTTTTTATTGTGTCAGCTCGCCGAGGAGCGTCGCCTGGGTGCAATCCTTCACCCTCACACGGCGGTAGCTGCCGGGGACCGCGTCTCCCTTGTCAAACACGATTACTTTATTCTGGCTGTTGCGACCAAAGAGCTGCTCTTTCGAACGGTGGCTCACGCCCTCCACAAGCACATCATATTCGCGTCCCACCTCGCGCCGGTTGTTTTCCAGCGCTATCTCTCCCTGCAAAGCAATGATTTCGTTCAGCCGCCGTTTCTTGACCTCCTCGGGAATGTCGTCCGCCAGGTGCTTCCAGGCGTAGGTGCCTTCGCGGAGCGAATACATGAACATGTAGGCGTAGTCGTAGCGCACCTTCCGGAAGAGCTCCAGTGTCGCCTGGTGGTCCTCCTCCGTCTCGGTGCTGAAGCCCGCTATCACGTCGGTGGTAATCGAGCAGTCGGGCAGGTAGCGGCGGATGGCCTCCACTCGGTCGAGGTACCACTCCACGGTATATTTCCTGTTCATCAGCTTCAGCATCCTGTTGCTGCCGCTCTGCACAGGCAGGTGGATGCAACGGCAGATGTTCTCGTGCGCCGCCATCACCTCCAGCAGTCTGTCGCTCAAATCCTTCGGGTGCGACGTTGCAAAGCGCACCCGCAACCCGGGGTCGATAGATGCCACCCTATCCATAAGCTCCGGAAACCCCACGGTATTGTCTTGCTCTTCCCAAGAATACGAGTTCACGTTCTGTCCCAGCAGCGTCACCTCGCGGTAGCCCTGCTCGAAGAGGGTGCGCGCCTCGCGGACGATGGTCTCGGGGTCGCGGCTCCGCTCGCGACCCCGAGTGTAGGGCACCACACAATAGGCGCAGTAGTTCTGGCAGCCACGCATAATGCTGATAAAGGCCGAGATGCCGTTGCCCGACAAGCGTACAGGCTCGATATCGGCGTAGGTCTCCGTCTCGCTCAGTTCTACGGCGCTTACGGGCGCACTTTGGGACACGCCCCTACGAACCTCCTTCATCAGCTCCGGCAGTTTTCTGTAGGCGTCGGGACCGCAGACGAAGGAGACATTGTCCTCTTCGGCCATCAGGCGGCTCTGGAGGCGTTCGGCCATACAGCCCAGCACACCCACGCGGAGCTGGTGACGACGGTTTTGGAGGGCGCGAAGTTCGCGCACGCGGTGGCGCACACGTTGCTCGGCGTTGTCGCGGATGGCGCAGGTGTTGATAAGGATGAAATCGGCCTCTTCCACACCCTCACAAATCGCATAATCGTCCTTTGTCAGGATGGCGGCGATGACGTCGCTGTCGGCGAAATTCATCTGACAACCATAGGTTTCTATATATACTTTCTCCATTGGGTGGCAATAAAAACGAGTTGCAAAATTACAAAAACTTTTATGTTTTTTTACTATTTTCTTGCATAAAAAAATAAAAAGAGAAAAACCGTTAACCAATAACCGTTCCCCAGACCCGCTAGGGGCGTCAGATCTTAGCCGTGGGCATCACCCACGGTATACGTGGTCCCCTCCTATTAGAGCCCCATCGGGGCGACACCTATCAAAAAAAAATCGAAGCCGCCACGTGTGGCGGCCCTTCTTTGTATTAACTTTCCCGTTATTTTTGATTTTTCCCCACCAGTGCTGAATCCCTAAAAGACAGAATCTTTGTGGAACAGGTGCGGTGAGTTGATAATTGCTCAGAGTCGGTTTTTTGTGGGGGAAAGGGGTTATTAAAAGGGATTACCACTATCTTCGATAGGTCCAATCCAAATCCAATGGCCAGCACTTGTGTTGCCCTCGCGAATCAATACGCCCTTCTTCTGCAAGTCAGCAAGTTCCACCATATAGTAAGCGAACCCCTCAAAGACGCGGCAATCGCGTTGTGCATTTGCCCTCGAAAGAGAAGTGAGGCTGAAAGCATCGCCAAAACCGAGAGCATAGGCCTTCTTGGAATGAGCCTCGACAATCGACACAAGTTCGCGCATGGTGTTACACCCATTAAGCTGACCAAAAATCAAAAGCAGGAGGTGGTTCCAGTGACTGAGAGCCCAGTCTCGGGTTTTGTCTTGTACAGCACGCGCAACCATCCTTCTAAACTGACGCTGTGGGATAAAGTCCACAATTTGACCGAATATGTATTTCCCTTCATTCATCTGTCCGAGATTTTGAGTATAAACGCAAATATACTCAATTCAAATCGCGGACAGCTATTTCAAGCTTCAATTAGCTGTAATTTAGCAGCATAAAAACAATATTAACAATATTTAGGAAACACCAATGAGCGACTGAACATTCTCATCTTCATATATAAGTTTGTTTTGAGCACAAAGTTTTGTTGTAATAACAAACATAAATAATGTCAATAATATGCCTTTCATTTTTTGGTTCTCCTTCTATTTTCTTCGTATCTATCTTCATATTTCTTAGCACATATCCCGCTAGGATTATCTTGGTCGTGTCCATTTCGCTCAGCTGATGGGTGTAACGAATAGAATGCGGCTAGTACATGTGGGAACTTCATCCCAGCGCATATCATAAAGCAGGCCGTTCTCTTGGTCGAACATGCGCTTCACGGCGTGCGGCTGATAATCGTTGCAATAGCCGTAACAGGTTTCCTCGTTGCGTTCCTCGTTGAATGTAATGCTATTCAAAGGTGTTCGTACTTCCTTACAGGGTACTTCACCAGTGAAAACAAAGGGGTAAAACCGCATGATTTTCGTGCGGTTTACCCCTTCGGTTTTATAATCGGGTCG
>JAEEGL010538521.1_pt1 | contig 11310 bp, 11 predicted proteins | sample 9134231 | NCBI WGS metagenome assembly JAEEGL01 (sample SAMN16246548, study PRJNA631951) | gut metagenome | biome: gut microbiome; feature: rumen; material: fiber-attached | host: Bos | place: Iran: Karaj | collected 2018-10
ATATCATTATCAACCGCTGAGCTGTCGGCACATACCATATAAACATCATTCTGAGCGCGTATCATCGGGATATAATAACTTCTTTTCGGTTCTTCGCTTCGGAAGTTTACATTTGCCCACCAGTCCGTCATTGTAAGCCCTTTGAAGCCCCATTCGTCACGGAGGATAACAGTGTTAAGATCGTAGTTGCCTGCTGTCCATATACCGTTGAGAGAGCCGTATGTTGTCATGATAGTACTTGCATTTCCCTCTTTAACAGCGATCTCAAAGCCTTTGAGGTATATTTCACGAAGAGCTCTCTCAGAAACAACGGAATCAAGAAAATGGCGATTTGTTTCCTGATTGTTGGCGCAGCAATGTTTTACAGTACCTGTTACGCCGACACTATGAAGCCCCTTAAGCTCAGCGGCAGCCATCTGACCTGTAAGGTACGGGTCTTCCGAGAAATACTCAAAGTTTCTTCCGTTTAGAGGGTGACGGTGTATATTCATTCCCGGTCCAAGCAGACAATCCACTTTATTTGCAATCATTTCTGTTCCCAAGAATTCAAAAAGCTCCTGTACAAGCTCTCGATTGAACGTCGAAGCTATGAGAGTACCATTAGGCAGACTGAAAGCCTTAGTACCGCAGTCAAGCCTCAAACCCGAAGGACCGTCAGAGCAGCAGCACGCAGGAATACCAAAATCATAAAGTTTATCAGAAACTCCGCCGAATGCAGAAGCAGTTCCTGCTGTAACACGCGGACTTCCCATTCCTTCGCCTCGTACAATGCATGAAAGGTCATGATCGGAAAGTTGAGCGATAAATTCTTTCATAGTGTGTTTTCCACTTTTAACATCTGAAAGCTTTATGCCCTTATCACCTGTATATTCGATAACAGTCGGGAGCTTTTCTATACGGCGCTTTTCTTCATCGACCGTGCTTGTTGGAACTGTTTCGTTTGAAACTTCAAATCCACTGTCGGTTTTGTTTGGCTTTATACGTTCAAATGCAATTACAGGCGCAAGCGCCGGAGAGCACTTTTCAACAACTACTGTATTTGACTGGTTGAAAGAATATATTTTTTTTGCAGATCTTACGTCAGAGCCTAACCAGAAGCTGTAATCTCCGTCCTCAAGTATCCAGCAGTATTCGTTGCCTGTAACTCCAGAATCGTCATATGAAGCAATATCGCATTTCTTTACGGATATTGAAAGCTCCTGAGACTCTCCTGCGGACAACTGTTTGGTTTTGGCAAATCCGCAAAGTATTCTTGCAGGCTGTCCTAATTTGCCCTGAGATTTTTCAACATAAATCTGAACTACTTCTTTTCCGGAGAATTTGCCTGTATTAGTCACTTTTATATTGAATGTCAGAATATCTTCGCCGCTGGCGGATAAGAATTCTATATCAAAAGTAGTATACGAAAGTCCGAAACCGAAAGGATAAACTACTTTTTCTTTGGAAAATGTCTCAAACCAGCGGTAGCCTACGTATACATCCTCTTTGTAGAAAGAGCGGTCCTTTTGTCCGAAATTCTCATCTGATGGGTAGTCAGATATTTTTTCTGCGATAGTATCGGGAAGTTTTCCCGAGGGGCTTACTTTACCTGTCAGAACTGCTGCCGTACCTGTTCCGCCTGTCATGCCTCCCTGCCATACGTACAGCAAAGCATCTGTGCCTATTTTACAAATATCATTTATATCAATAAGACTGCCTACATTCAGCAGGATAATTACTTTATCAAAATACTTTCTTACCTTTTTCAGCATGTCCTTTTCGTCTTCGGAAAGAAGATACGAACCTGCTTCGAGTCTTGCGTCCTGTTCCTCACCTGATGTTCTTCCTATAATTATAACAGCTTTGCTGCTTTCTTTGGACGCTTCTTCAACAATGCTGTCGGCAAGGGGCATTTCCTTCTGTGACCATGGTTCGTTGCCCCAGCCTTCGCCCTGATCAAACGGGTTTTCTTCATCCCATTTTCTGTATATTTCCAGAAGCTTTTCGTTTACTTTGACTCCTGCTTCAATAAGTCCGTCAACGATGCTTGTGACCTTTGAAACGTTTACCATTCCGCCAGAACCGGTTCCGCTTTTATAATAATGAAGCTGTATACGTCCGAAAACAGCAATATTATCACTTTTATTCAGTGGAAGTACGCCGTTGTCGTTTTTCAGCATAACTATTCCCTCGGAAACGGTCTCGGCGGCTTTTTCGAGATATTTGCTCCAGTCAAGTATTTTCTCCATAATTTTATCCCTCCTTGGAAATATGTGATTATATTATATCAAATATCATGTATTATTTCAAGTGGTTTGGTTGATTTTGAACATATTATTAATATAAAAACAAAAAGCGGTGAGATAATTCCCACCGCATTATGCTTAAATTATTAACCGAAGTATCTCTTGAGAAGTCCTTCAAATGCTTTGCCATGACGAGCCTCGTCCTTTGCCATTTCATGAACTGTATCATGGATAGCGTCAAGGTTGAGCTCCTTAGCTCTTTTAGCGAGCTTCAGCTTGCCGTCTGTTGCGCCGTGCTCGGCAGCAACTCTCTTTTCGAGATTTTCCTTTGTGGAAGAAGAAAGAACTTCACCAAGAAGCTCTGCAAACTTAGCAGCGTGCTCTGCTTCTTCATAAGCAGCCTTTTCCCAGTATGCGCCTATTTCAGGATATCCCTCCCTATATGCTACTCTTGCCATTGCAAGATACATACCAACTTCTGTACATTCTCCGCTAAAGTTTGCACGAAGTCCGTCGAGAATCTCTTGATCTGTAACTGCTTTGGCAACACCAAGCTCATGTTCGCAAGCAAATACAAGTTTATCTCCAGTTTCCTTTTCAATGAATTTTGAGCCAGGAACACCGCACTGTGGACATTTCTCAGGTGGTGTATCTCCTTCGTGAACATATCCGCAAACAGGACATACATAAGTCTTCATAATTGTTTACCTCCATTATAATTAATATATTGTTTAGTCCGAGCTAAGACACTGCTTTGCTTATATGGACAAAATCAAACCGAATGCTTTACTCTGTCATGCTCTTCAGCGCGCTTTCCGTTATTGAAACGATCAAGAGTACCTACAAGATATCCTGTGATTCTTCTTATTCTGTCAAAGGGTACATCTTTAGCAAAATCATACTGAAGATCAACATAATCTCCATCAATCTTAACAGACATACCAAGTATCTCTCTGTCGCTGTACTTTTTCTTGCCGTAATCAATGTATGCATTGATCTCGTCTTGAGAAATCTGTTCTCCGATAACGTTTACCTTCATTGTTTTCGACCTCCATAGAAATAGTATTGACTTTTGACTGAATATATTGTATCATATAATAAATAAAAAATCTGTTGCATATGCAACAAAGGAGTGTTTTTTTATGCTTCCAGAAGAAAATATATTGTTTAAAGGAATAGAACAAAGTGATTGTCATCGAATGATAAACTGTTTTAATGCAGATATAAAAAAATTCAAATCAGGGAACCGTATTATGGACTATTCTGATAATCCAGACAAGCTAGGTATTATTCTTAACGGTACTGCAGTTATGATAAGATATGATATAAATGGAGTTCGTTCTATCATGGAATCACTTGGAGAACAGAGCGTTTTCGGTGTATATTTTACCTTTACAGCTTCGCAGAGAAGTGGAATTGAAATAATAGCTGAGACTGAGTGTGAGGTAATGTTTGTAAGACGTTCTGAAATCACTAAAAGATGTGAGAATGCCTGTCATTGCCATACACGAGTAGTCGAAAACCTTCTTGATTTAATGTCTGAAAAAGCTATTTCCTTAAATGAACGTATAGAAGTTCTCAGTCAGCGCTCAATTGCGGATAAACTAATAAGCTGTCTAAGCATAATTGAAGAAAAGACACCAAAGGGTAAAACCCCGCAAATACCTTTTTCAACTACTGCGCTTTCTGATTATCTTTGTGTAAATAGAAGTGCTCTCCAGCGTGAGATAACAAGGCTGAAAAACGAAGGAATTCTTTCTATTTCAAAGAGAAAATTCAAGCTTTGCAAGTATCCTGACCAAAATGATTGACAGTATAGATTAAATGTGATATAATATCTGTTGTATTTTTTTGAAAGGAACAAATTAACTATGATTTGGGAACTTATTAAAACCATAATACTCGGAATTGTTGAAGGTATAACTGAATGGTTACCAATAAGCAGTACAGGACATCTTATCCTTGTTGAAAACTTCCTGAAGCTTGATCAAAGCGAGGATTTTAAAGAAATGTTCGATGTTGTCATACAACTCGGAGCCATAATGGCAGTAGTAGTAATATTTTGGAAGAAGCTATGGCCTTTTGGCAAAAAAGATAACGCTTATCCGTTAAACAAGTCGCCTTTTGGTCAGATGATAAAGACAGATATTTTCAAGATGTGGTTCAAAGTGCTGGTAGCTTGTATACCTGCTGCTGTAATTGGATTTCTCCTTGATGATTGGGTTGACGAACATTTATACAATCCGTGGACAGTTGCTATAGCTCTTATCGTTTTTGGTGTGGCGTTTATTGTTATTGAAAACTGGAATAAAGGCAGAAAGCCGAAAATAAACACAATTGCTGAGCTCACATATAATGCAGCACTTATTATTGGAGTATTTCAGCTGATTGCTGCTCTTTTTCCTGGAACTTCTCGTTCTGGTGCAACTATCGTTGGAGCTCTTCTTATAGGTGTATCAAGAACAGTAGCTGCTGAATTTACATTCTATCTTGCTATTCCAGTAATGTTTGGAGCTAGCTTACTGAAGCTCGTTAAATTCGGTTTTAATTTTTCTGCAAGTGAAGCAGTAGTTCTTTTAACTGGTTGTATCATTGCATTTATTGTTTCAGTTTTTGTTATCAAATTCCTTATGGATTACATTAAAAAACATGATTTTAAGGTATTCGGTTGGTATCGTATTGTTCTTGGTTTACTGGTGCTAACATATTTCGGTATAAAGACAATTGGATAATGGAAAAAGGCAGCTCAATGAGCTGCCTTAAGTTTTATTCATCGAAAGAATCAAGGTCTATGCCTGCAAGAATCTCCTTGAGCTGTGCAAGTTCGTCTGCAGTAAGAGTAACACCCTTTCCCATTCTTGAGTGGTCTGGTGACCATTCACGAATGTCGTACTTAGCATCGTGGTCATTCCAACTCACCAAATTGAGTTCCTTTGTCCAACCCTTGGCATTTTCTGAAAGAACGCCTAATTTTTCTGTTATTTCGTATTTTAACTCTGCCATAAATGATATCTCCTTTCAAGATAAGGCTTTATAAACCATTCAATTTGATATTATAACATAAAAAATATGATTTGTCCATACCTGAAAAGAAAAATATCTTAAATTGATACTCTTAGATAATCGAGTGCTCTATTATAAAGTTGCCTTGGTCTACTCTTATTGGTGATAAGCGACTCTACAAAAGCCATTGCGTCTTCTATATTTCGAGAAAAATCAGATATACATTCAGTATTGCCGCTTTTTTTGTCTACGATTTCAATTCCGTATGTAATGATTTCGTCTCCATATATCATCATTTTAACGCTTAGCACTCTGTATGCGACTTTATTATCACCTAATATTTCCATATATAAGGTCTTTTCACGTATATAGCGCTTAACTTTTTTTACAATTTCAAACATATTTATGCTCCTTCCTTTGAGATGCTTTTTCTTCTGTATTTAAATTATAACATCTGAAAGAAAAGATGTGAACAGGCATTTTTTTGTAAATCTATAATTATTATTGCTTATCTTGGCGAAATAAGTATGTGAACACACTTTGGTATCAATCCATATCATTAATCTGCATATATATGCGCTGCATCTGCAAATCTGTTTCGGCTATTCTCTCGGCACACTCGCGCAGTTCCTGTGATATCTCGCTTGGAATTTCGGCGGATGTCTTGTATTTGAGTTGATGTTCTAGACTTGCCCAAAAGTCCATTGCAATAGTGCGAATCTGTATTTCTACTGGAGCATATTCTTTATGAGTTGATAAATAAACAGGCACATTTATTATTATATGATAGCTGCGGTATCCGCTTGGCTTAGGTTTTTTGATGTAATCCTTACGTTTAATTACTGTAAAATCATCGCGCCTGCTTAACATTTCGACGATAGCGTAAATATCAGATATATAATAACAGGTTACTCTAATGCCTGCAAGATCTAGGAGATTTTTTCTTGCAGCATCCGTGGTTATAGGTAGCCTCTTTTTTTGAAGTTTCCCTATTATAGATTGTGGTGACTTCAATCTACTTTCTATGTTATGTATTGGGTTGCGTTGAAATTTAACTCCGAATTCGTTATCGAGTATACTTAGATATGTTTTTACTACTTCAATAGCTGAATCATAAAGGTGTTGAAGTTGCAAAAAATCATAAAAGACATGAGAAAACATCTCTTTCATTGATTCGCTGTTATCTGTTAAAGCAGGAAGATTTTCAAATGCTTCAATGTAGAAATCTTTTTCACTCATCAGTCTCAAACCTTTCTTGGTGTTTTTTATTTAGTCCTCGCCTTCCGTGTAATCGAAGTTACTTGCAGTATTCTCAGCCTTACTGAATTGTGTCTTATAAAGTTCAGCATATACTCCACCACGATTTACAAGATCGCTGTGAGTTCCTCTTTCCGAAATGATACCGTCTTTTATAACTAGTATTTCATCTGCAGCTAGGATGGTGGAAAGTCTGTGAGCAATAAGTATACTTGTTCGTGAGGAGATAAGAGGTTCTATGGCATCTTGTATCTTTTGTTCGGATATTGAATCGAGAGCTGAAGTTGCTTCGTCGAATATCATTAGCGCAGGATCTTTTAGAAGTACTCTTGCAATAGAGATACGTTGTTTTTCTCCGCCAGATAGCTTTAATCCCCTATTTCCAACTATTGTATCGAGACCATTTTCCTGTTTTTCAATGAATTCATATATATTTGCTTGTTTGCATGCTTCAATAAGTTCTTCTTCGGTTGCGTTTGGTTTAGCATAAAGGAGATTTTCGCGAATTGTGCCGTTAAAAAGGTAAGTCTCTTGACTTACAATACCAATATTATCCCTAAGATAGGAAATATCGAGCTTTCGTACGTCTGTACCGTCAAAGAGTACTGAACCTGATGTAACATCGTAAAGTCTGGGAATAAGATTTACAAGAGTGCTCTTTCCAGAACCTGATGGACCTACTATTGCTATACATTTTCCACAGTCAAGCTTGAATGTTATATTATCAAGAATCTGACGTTCTTTTTCGTAGTAAAAGCCAACATTTATAAATTCCACTTCGCCATTTGGCTCACATTGGGGAGTTATCGCGTCAGGAGCGTTCTCTATTTCAGCTGGCATATCAAAGTATTCAAAAATACGTGTGAACATAGCCATTGATCGTATCCAGTCTACTTGTATATTGAGAAGTTGATTTACTGGTCCATACATTTTGCCTAGAAGAGCTACAAGAACAGTAATATCACCGACTGTAAGGTCTGAGTCATATTTCATCATCAGAATTCCGCCAGCTAGATATATAAGCATAGGACCAATACTAGAGAAAGTAGTGAGTGCAACTCTAAACCAACGTCCTGCCATACCTTCGCGTATATTTAGTTTAATCATTTTGCGGTTGACTTTTTCGTATTTTTCATACTCAGTCTTTTCCATACCAAAAAGTTTTACAAGAAGTTGACCGCTTACAGACATAGTTTCATTTAGAATTCCGTTAATTTCATCACTACATGCTTGTGACTCCTTAGTTATAGACCATCTAGTCTTTCCTGCGCTTCTTGTTGGAATGGCAAATAGTGGAACTACAAGGATACCTATGATAGCTAGTACCCAGTTTTGATTAAACATAACTATCAATGCAACAATAAGAGTTATAGAGTTTGATAGTATACTTGTGAGAGTATTTGTTATTATTTGCTGAACTCCAGAAATATCACTTGTCATTCGTGTAATGATATCACCTTGATTATTTGTAGTAAAGAATCGCTGTGACATTTTCTGGAGGTGTGCGTACATCTTATTACGCATATCATATGTAATATGTTGGGCTATCCATGTATTCATGTAGCTTTCTAGCACTCCGATAAGGTTTGCTGCAAGAGTAACCAAAAGTGACATAACTATGAAGAAAATAAGCTTATTTAAGCTTCTTCCGATTAGCCCTTCATCAATTATCTTACCAGTTAGTACTGATGGAAGGAGATTTAGTACTGAAGAAAAGATTATAGCTAGAAGAACTATCATCATTTGCTTCCAATATGGTTTTAGATATGAAAATATTCTTTTAAGAAGCTTGGCAGTGACTTTCGGGCGGTTTTTCTTTTCTTCTTCGGTAAGGTAGCCCATTCCTCTAGGTCCGCCTAATGGTGGCATTGATAATCAACTCCTGTATTTAATAATTACTTTTCTATAAGATCTATAGCTTTGTTAACTGCCGCTATATAATCATCATTTGCTGCTAACTCATTGGCTGATTTCAGCTGTGCATTGAGCTTTTCAGAAAGTTTCCCATCAGTAAATGCTATTATTTTTTTTGAATTGATATCAAGCATGAACATAATTCCTTTTATGTCCTTATATTTACGCAGATAATAAGATTTCAATATTTCCTCATTTGGTATAGATGAACCGTTTTTTGTCGAAATAACTGTAACATCTTTCTTTATAGATAAAAGTCGTTTTTCAATAGGCTTTATATCTTCATATGTAAATAACAGTGAGTTGTCTATCATATGATCTGGACAAAGCTCGCCTAATTGTAAAAGTCTCATCACAGCATTACGATAATTATTACCTATTATATCTTTTGTAGCCCAAAACATTGCGTTATCAGCGGATTTTTGATTGATATTTGTAAGACTTGAGCCTGTTCTATATATTATGTCCTCGTTTGATTCATTGTTAATAAGGATAATAAGGCCGCTTCCCTTCCCTTCGTATATCTCATTAAAACTGTCGATTGCATAATCCCATGGCGATTTGCCTTCGAGATTGTTTGTTGTGATAACAGCAACATTTATTAGTTTACTGTCGTAAAGCCATCCTGCATAATCATTGCATGCTTGTATATCCTCTGGGCTTAGAACGGAAGCTTTGTCGAAAATAAAAGTCCCATCTGTATGCTCTACCCTTCTCTCTGTAAAAGATTGACTAGTAGCTTCTGGGCTTTTTTCTGCCTTGGGAATATCATTTCCAGATGAACAGCTGAATAGAGTAATGCAAGCTAATAATATTATAATGCTTGCTCCAAAAATTTTTTTCAAAAAATCATCCTCTGCTCTTGTAATTATAATTATATTTTAGTATAATTTAATAGAAAAATCAAGTATATAATACTATTTTGTTTGTATAATATTTTACTAAAGGAGCTCTTGTATGGATTATAAAGTTAAAGATAATGATATAGTTGTTTCCGAAAATGATCTTGACCTTGATGAAACACTTGATTGTGGTCAAGCTTTTAGATGGAAAAAGATTCCCTCAGATTATATTTGTACCTACACCGGTGCTTTTTTTAATGATAGGCTTACTGTATCACAAATTGATAAAGGAATGTTTATATTTCACAATACTGATGAAAGATTTTTTCTTGAAAAATGGGTTAGTTATTTCGATTTTGATACAGATTACTCTGAGCTGAAAAGGTGTTTTTCTGAAGATGAAACTCTTTCCAAAGCATGCAATTATGCAGGCGGTATAAGACTTCTTAGGCAGGACAGTTGGGAATCCCTTATTTCTTTTATTATTTCCCAAAATAATAATATCCCTAGGATAAAGGGTATAATAGACCGTCTATGTGAACATTATAATGGTGAGTTCCCTTCGATTGAAATGCTTTCAAAGGAAAACGCGGATTCTCTTATGTACCTAAGAAGTGGCTTCAGGGCAAAATATCTTGAGGACGCAGCAGCTAAAACAGCTTCAAAAGCGATTGAGCTTGAAAAGATTGCAAAAATGCCTATTGATGATGCAAGAAAAGCTTTGAAAAGCATAAAAGGTGTTGGTCCGAAGGTTGCAGAGTGTGTTTTGCTCTTCGGAATGTATAGAAAAGAAGCTTTTCCAATTGATGTATGGATAAAAAGAGTTCTTTCGCAGTACTATCCAAATGGATTCCCGGAATTTGTTAAGCAAAACGCTGGAATAGCCCAGCAGTATCTTTTCCATTACATAAGGAGTATTTCGTAAAAAAGGAGTAACATATGGAACAGAAATTACCTGATGAAATCACAGATAAAGCATCTCGGCAAATTATATGTACACCGAGTCCTTCTGCAAAGAATACGTTTTTCTACGTTCAAGAGGCAGGATATTCTATCAAGGAAGAGGCTTCAGTTTACCATAAAAACAATCTTGACTCGTTTCTTATTGCTGCAGTTATTAGCGGTTTTGGCGAACTTATGGTAGGAGATGATACATTTCCACTAATAAAAGGAGATTGCTTCTTTGTTGACTGCTGTCAGCCATATTACTATAAAAGTTCAGAAGCAGAGCCTTGGGAGTTACTATGGATTCATTTTAATGGAAGTACATCTCAGCAATATTACGAATTTTTCACGTCTCAGTCAAAAGCGGTATTCCGCCCTCAGTTTTTTGATAAAGTTGTTTCTGCTATCACAAAGATTATGGATATAAACGATGAAAAGCTCCCTAATGCAGAAATTCTCAGTTCTAAACTTATTGTTGATCTACTTACGATAGCACTTACTGTTAATCAAAGTGATCAACAATTTGAATCTGCATTGAAACAGAAGCTTCTTGCAGTCCATAATTATATTGATGAGCATTTTGCTGAGGACATTTCCCTCGAGCAGCTCTCATCTCGTTTTTACATAAGCAAATACTATCTTACAAGGGAGTATAAACGAATCTATGGAAAGACGATTTTTCAGCATATTATCACTGCTAGAATAAATTACGGAAAGAAACTGCTTCGTTTTTCAGATAAAACAGTAGAACAGATTGCACAACTCTGCGGTTTCAACGATCAAAGCTATTTTGCTAGGCAATTTAAGAAATCTGAAAATCTTACCTGCTTTTCATACAGAAAAAAGTGGAGAGAATAATATAAAAAAAGGGGCTGTAAAAAAACTCAGTCCCCCAAACGAAGGAGGGGCCTCGTAAAGAGGCCCCAAATTTTATAGCAAAAAAACAAACTGCACAACAATAACTTGCGTGCAGCTGTTTTTAGTGATATAATCAAATTACCACAAATGAATATCACTGAGAACTATTATAAACCAATCCAACTGAAATTACCAGTGGATTATGAAAGAATTATAGATATAAACGACTCAGTGTATTCTTTTGTTGAAGTTTTAGATCAAATTGA
>JAEEGL010809677.1_pt1 | contig 11310 bp, 6 predicted proteins | sample 9134231 | NCBI WGS metagenome assembly JAEEGL01 (sample SAMN16246548, study PRJNA631951) | gut metagenome | biome: gut microbiome; feature: rumen; material: fiber-attached | host: Bos | place: Iran: Karaj | collected 2018-10
ACCAATGGCCGCATCAATATTGCGGACATTGCGCGACATATAACCGAGCAGGAAGAGACCAAGCATGCCACCCGAGAAGATGGAGGACAATTTCCACCAGGCATCGAGGATGCTGTCGACATTGACCAAAGCGAGAGCCACAAGTGTTCCCAGGATGCCGATAACAAGACTGGCCACCTTGAGCACACGCAACTTCTCCCTGTCGGAGGCCTTGGGACGAAGATGGCTGTAATAATCGGTAAGAACAATGGTTGAGGAACTTGTAATGCCCGTTGCCACCGTACTCATGCCCGCTGCGAAGATAGAGGCGATGAGAACCCCCGTCATGCCTTGAGGCAACTGGTTTACGATGAAATACGGGAACATATAATCGGGTTTGAGCTCTGTGGCCGGCATCAACTCTGGATGCACCTTATAAAAAGCATAGAGCGCCGTGCCGATGAGGAAGAAAACCGCCGAGACAGGTATGAAGAGATATCCACCGAAAAGCGCGGAGAACCGCGCCGCCTTGTCGCTCTTGGCCGTATGGTAACGCTGCACATAATTCTGGTCGATGCCATAATTCTGCAGGTTTATGAAAATGCCGTAAATAAGGCACACCCAGAAAGTAGACTCACCGAGCGATGCTCCGAAACCGCCAAGAGAAAACTTCCCATCCTCCATTCCTATTCTGAACGTCTGCGCAGGACCTTCCGGCATTGAGAAGAGCAGAATGAGGAGGCAAGCCAATGCACCACCAATCATGATAAAACCCTGAATGGCCTCAGTCCAAATAACTCCTTTTATACCCCCAAGCATGGAATAGAGGATAATGGCCGCACTGGTGACAACCACCACCATGCGAATATCCCATCCAAGGAGTATGTTCATCGGCAATGCGAGCAAGAACACGATAGAGCCGATTCGCGCCACCTGTGTGAGCAAATAGCAGATTGAGGCATACCAACGCGCCCAAAGTCCGAAACGCTGCTCCAAGAAACTGTAAGCCGACACACTGGCCTGCTTTCTATAAAAGGGTACGAAATACTTTGCCGCAAAATAAGACGCCACCGGTATGGACAGACTGAACACAAAGGGATTCCAATCTGCGGCATAAGCTTTTCCCGGATATCCTAAATAACTGATGCTGCTCACATAAGTAGAGAAGATGGACATACCCACCACCCATCCTGGAATGTTGCTTCCAGCCGAAGTGAAATCATCCGCAGAACCTTTTTTATTAAAGAAAGAGCATCCATAGAGCACGATGCCACCTGTACAAATCAAGAAAATAACGAGGTCGATGGTATTCATGGTAAGTAGTTTTGGTTACAAAAATAAGGAAAGTTTTTGAAATACAGAAAGATTCGCCCATAAAAATAATGAACATAAAAATTTCCATTATCCATCAGAATGTAGTATATTTGCGGTCGAATTGAAAAAACCATAAAAAGAAGCAATATGAGAGATCTATTCCAGGCATACAGAACCTTTTTCGGCAAAGGTGACGCCCTTTACCAGCTATTTTCCCCCTACCGCATCTGCCCGTTGGGTGCCCATGTCGACCATCAGCACGGACTGGTGAGCGGTTTCGCCTTCGACAGCGGTATCGAATTTCTTTTTTCAGAAACCGAGAGCGGCAAGGTGGAGATGTGTTCCCTGTCATTCCAAGGCCTTATGACCTTCAACGTGCGCAGGGAGGTCGATTCAAAACAAAACAACTGGGGCGACTATCTCCGCGGCGCCGTATGGGCACTGCAGAACGACTTTCAGTTGAAAAAAGGCGTGCGTGGCGTTGTGAAAGGCTCCATGCCCATCGGTGGCCTGTCTTCTTCCGCAGCTCTTCTGTGCGGTTTTGTCACCGCCCTTGACAAGGTGAACGGCCTTGGTCTGGACAAAATGCAGATTATCCGATACGCCTCAAAAGCAGAGCGCGAATATGTGGGTTTGAACAACGGTATCCTCGACCAGGCCTGTGTTGTGCTTTGTGAATCGGAGAAACTACTCTATCTGGACACCGAGAACTCCTCGTACGAGATACTAACCTTCGGTGACGGCAAAAAAGCATTGCCCTTCAAGATTGGCATATTTTTCAGCGGTGTGACCCGTAAATTGACGGGTACCGACTACAATCTCCGCGTTTCGGAGTGCAAGACAGCGGCCTGGATCATGCAAGCCTATGAAGACACCCCCCTTAAGGAATTGTCACAGACCCGCCTGCGCGATGTTCCGCCGTCATGTTTCAGCCAATACGAGAAAAAGATGCCGGAGCGCTTTGCCAAGCGTGCCCGCCATTTCTACAGCGAGTGTGAGCGTGTGCGGCAAGGAGTAGCCGCATGGAAAGCAGGCGACATCAAGAAGTTTGGCGAACTGGTATTTGAAAGCTGCGAGAGTTCGATGAACAATTATGAGTGCGGCTCACCAGAACTGATAGCGCTCTATCACATCATGCGCCGCACCGACGGCATTTATGGCGGTCGTTTCAGTGGCGCCGGATTCAAAGGAGCCTGCATCGCTCTGATAGACCCCTCCAAGGAAGAATCCATCCGCAATTACGTGACCCAGGAGTATCTGAAAGAATTCCCTCAATACAAGGACTCTTTCAAGGCCTTCTTCTGCCATACGAGCAACGGTGTTGATTTCCTTTAAGTGAGTTACCCATCAAGATACGATAACGAGCATTGTGCCACCCTTTTGTGGCAGTTATATAAAGAGAAAAGAGCAGAATAAAAATGAAAACCATTGTTATAGCCGCCGGCTATGCCACACGCCTTTATCCACTGACGGAAAACTTTCCGAAACCTCTATTGAAAGTGGGCAGCCTCTCTATTCTGGACCGTATGCTAAGCGACATAGACCAGATTGAAGAGATAGACGAGCACATCGTGGTGACCAACCACAAGTTTGCCCACCATTTCACCGATTGGAAAGAGAACACCCATTACCGTAGGCCAATACGCATCATCGACGACGGCACTGAAGACAACGCCACCCGGCTCGGTGCCGTCCGCGACCTGCTGCTCGCCTTGGATGTGTGCAAGATAGACGACGACATTCTTGTACTGGCCGCCGACAACCTGCTCACTTTCTCAATGCGTGGTTTTGTGGATTTTTTCCACAAATGCGGCAGTTCGGTCATTATGTGTCACCATGAGCCATCATTAAAAAAGCTACAGCGTACCGGCGTGATAGCCACCGACGAGGAAATGCGTGTGCTGGAGATGCAAGAGAAGCCCGAGCATCCAGTGAGCAATTGGGCTGTGCCCCCATTCTATCTATACAGCCGTAAAGACCTGCCTTTGATAAAGACCTGCCTGGAGCACGGCTGCGGTTATGACGCACCCGGCAACCTTGCCCATTATCTAGTGGGAGTGACCACTCTACATGCATGGGAAATGCCTGGTGAGCGTTTCGACATAGGTTCATTCGACAGTTATAATGAGGCACAACAACTATTTAAAGATTAGATATTTGACTACGGATGATTAAACCAACTCTTAAGATATGACAAGAGAGTGGCATCCGTCATATAATCATAAACACAAATAAAAGCATGAAAATATTGGTAACAGGCTCTGCCGGTTTTATCGGTTCGAAAATAGCCGGTATGCTTGCAGAACGAGGCGACGATGTGGTGGGTATTGACAACCTGAACGACTATTATGACATCCGGCTGAAATTGGGCCGTCTTTCAGAATGCGGCATTGACGAAAGCGCTCTAACCTGGCATGAACCCGTGCAGAGCCGCCGCTGGCCCAACCTACGTTTTATGCGCATGGGTATTGACGACAAAGAACGGCTCGAACAACTGTTTGCGACCGAGCGATTCGACCGCGTGGTGAATCTTGCCGCCCAAGCCGGTGTGCGCTACTCGATAGAGAACCCGTATGCCTATTTGACAAGCAACATAACAGGATTTTTGAACATTCTGGAATGTTGCCGTCACTATCCCGTAAGCCATCTTTTATTTGCCTCCTCGAGCAGTGTTTACGGTCTGAATGTGAAAGCGCCTTTCTCCGAGGATGACATGACCGACCAGCCGGTGAGTCTTTATGCCGCCAGCAAGAAGAGCAACGAACTGATGGCCCACAGTTACAGCAAGCTCTACGGCATTCCCGCCACAGGTCTACGCTTTTTCACCGTATACGGCCCTTGGGGCCGTCCGGACATGGCGCCCATGCTTTTCGCCCGTTCCATAATGAAGGGCGATTCCATTCAAGTTTTCAATCATGGAGACATGATACGCGACTTCACCTACATCGACGACATAGCCACCGGTTCGGTCCAGTGTCTTGACCAGCCCCCCGTAGCGGAAAACTGTCCCAACAAGGTAGGTTTCAGGGTATACAACATCGGCTGTTCCCATCCGGTGAAACTAATGGACTTCATTGAAGAACTGGAACAAGCCATGGGTTGTGAAGCCAAGAAGATAATGCGTCCGATGCAAGCCGGTGATGTGTATATGACCAATGCAGACACCACGCGCTTGGAGACCGAGATTGGTTACAAGCCCCATGTATCTCTCCACGAAGGCATCAAGCATTTTGTGGCCTGGTACAAATCTGATAAGAATCCGCTTCGTCCATGACTTTGAATAGTATGAGAATCTTCGGATTCTATACAGGGAAATAGTAAAAATGTTAAAAAAGTAAGACTATTTTGGACATAAATAAGAATCTTATTAATTTTGCACAATTGTATAATTCCCATTTATTTATTATTGTGATGAAGTTGTTTTATAACATACGTTTTTCAGTCAGCTTGTTGTTTGTCCTGGTCTCAGCGAGTATTTCTGCCCAGAAAAAAAGCATATACGTATTGAGCGACCTGCACGTGATGGCGTCCGAATTACTGGTAAAAGACGGTACCGCCTGGCAGAATTATCTGGAAAACGACCGCAAGATGGTGGATTTGAGTGAGCCCATCTTCGAAGCCCTCTCTACGAAAATCATGTCGGAGAAACCCGACTTAGTGCTGATAACAGGTGACCTGACAAAAGACGGTGAGAAATTGAGCCACAACTATGTATCGAGCAAGTTGAAGAAATGGAAAGAAAAAGGAATTTCCACTCTTGTCATACCCGGCAACCATGATTTCGGCACCGATTTTTCGTGTTCATACAATGGCAACAGCACCCAACCCGTAGAAGTGCTTGACGCAAACGGATATAAAGAGTTGTATGAAGGCATCGGTTATTTTGACCACAATGATATAGCCCAAAAGGGCTTTACTGATTTCTCCTACTGGCAAGAGCCCATAGACGGTCTGATTGTGATAGGCCTTGACAGCCACACAGGCAGTGTGAGCAGCAAAGACGTGGATGAAGCCTGCCGCCGTATCAGATGGGCCCGCCATGACGGTTACGAAATCATCGTGATGATTCACCATGCACTGATTCCCCATTTTTACAAGCAAAACGTTTATATGGACGATGCCCTTGTGAACAATCACGAACAAATTAAGGAAAAGTTGCTTTCAGCCGGAGCCCATATAGTGCTGACCGGACACTTCCACACATCAGACATCGCCCGGGACTTCAACGACGACATGAGTGAAAGCATTCTTGACATCAGCACCGGTTCGCCCATCTCCTATCCCTGTGACTACCGTATCCTCACCTTCGACCCGACCACAAAGGACATTACAGTTGGAACAAAGAGCCTTACCAAACTTGACGGCATAGACAATTTTCCGTCATACGCAAAGCAACGTTCTTTTACGAGCAACAAAAAGGTTGCCTCCCGCTACATCACCCAATTGGTGAACGAAATGGCTCCTTCCTACAGTTCTTTACTACCCCTCTTTATAAACAAATGGAGCACTGCTCTCGCCAATGCTTTCATCCTTCATTCTGAAGGCAATGAAGTCTATGCAGATGCCAACTTAAAAGAAGACATCAGGAAAGATTTGTCAATTCCCCTTTCAATGTCATCCGATGCCGGTTACATGTTGACCAGTTTGTTAGGAGACATAAGCCCCTACAACCCGGAAGGAGATAACAGCCACTCCAATGTGACCAATGACCGCGACTTGGATATAGCACACAATTATCTGACCATCGAGATGGGTGCGCCAAGCATGGAAGAGATTGTCAGACGCTATCCAGAGGTACCAAGTGCCGCGACCCTCTATTATGGTGATGTGAACCTTGTGGTGCCCGAGGGTATAAGTGTATGCACCCTAAAGTTGGGCACAAACGGTGCATTGAAGACTGTGGAGCAGAGCGAGCTGTACCTTGAAGACGAGGTGATACCAGCCGGTACGGCAGTGATTGTTCAAAGTGTGCTGAAGCCCTACGACTACTACAATGGCTCAAGCATAGACTATGAAGCGTTGCTTGCCAACAGCCGTGAGTACGCCATACCAAGTTACAACAAATGTACTTTCCGAACGACCGATGCAGGAGGAGCCTTTGACACCGAGAATGTGTTGCAAGGTTCTGACGCCGCCAGTCTGACCACCGGCCCCAATTCAGGAACATCCTACAAGTTCTATAAGCTCTGCTGGAATAAAGACGGCAAGAGCGGTGAAGAAACCTTGGGTTTCTATTTTAGCGAGAGAGACGGTGCAGCATTCACGAACAGCGCCCACAAAGCCTATCTTGCCGTTCCCGCCGACTCAGCCGCCGACACATACTGTTTTGATGATCTGACCGGCATCCACACGCTGAGCAAAGAACTTCAGAAAGACAACAGTGTCTATTCGGTGACAGGAATGAAGATGGACGGCAAACAAATACAGAAAGGCATTTACATCATACGAGGTAAAAAAACAGTCGTAAGATAAATAACTTTTACAGTACCGAGGCGAATTCGCCTCGGTACTTGTTTCAAATACACAGACAAAAAACTACTTAATAAAAGGACAATGAACAGGCTCATCTTATTATTATTTTTAGTTCAAAGTATTCAAATTCAAGCAGATGACAGTGTTCTGAAAAAAGAGAACTTAAAAATTCTCGCACTTGGGAACAGTTACACCGACGACTATTTCTACCATCTAAAAGACATCACCACTGCAAGTGGTTCAGACGTCAGTGATATGTGTATCTATAAGATATCACGCAGCTATGCCTCATTCAAAGCATGGTGTGACATGTACAATGACAAAGACATCTATGATTACTATTTCACCAAGGTGTTAGGCGGTTACTGGCCGGGTATAAACCAAGCCACCGGCCAAGCCGGTGACGGCACTGTGCTTCGCGATGTGCTCACCAATGTGCAATGGGACCTGATACTGATACAACCTTCAAGTCCGGAAGCCCCCTACCACGACTCATGGGAAAGCAACGGCTATCTTGACGAACTGATAAACATACTGCATGACAAACAGCCCAATGCCGAAATAGGCATCGTGCTGGTGCACAGTTATTGGGACGATTACTCTATGAACGACCAGAAATCATCCTATACGAGATGGCAAATGATATCAGAATCCGTGCAATGGCTCACAAACAACTATGACATAAACTTAGTGGTGCCATGCGGCACAGCATTGGAAAATCTGCGCATGAGCAGCCAAAACAATGACTATGACCTGACGCGTGATGGCACTCATCTGGCATACGGTCTCGGACGCTATGTCGCCTCAGGATGCTGCTATGAGGCACTGATAGCCCCAAGGAGTGGTATCTCACTGAAAGGAAACACGATGCGCTACAGTGTACCCGAAACGTTCACTTCAAAATATCCCGCCATTGATGTCACCGACGTGAATGCACCTGTGGCACAAGAAGCCATTCAAGAAGCCATCCTCGACCCCTACACCTGCAACAACCCCGACGAGGCTGACATGGCAGATGAAGAGACTATCACCATCTCCAACCTTAATGACGGCTACGGCTACTGTACCTATAGTTCGCTCTACGATTTAGACTTCAACGAAGTGAGTGGAGAAGACTTGAAAGCCTATATCGTGGCGGGTTATGACTACACCAAAGGAGTGCTCACCGCCATGGCCATAAAGAATGCACCCGGTGGCACAGGACTCCTCATCAAGGGTAAGGCGGGAACTCACCAAATTTCCCGCAATCCATCGACTAATTACTACGTCAATATGCTTGTAGCTGTACCTGAGAGTGCCTGGGTTCCCCAGACCGACGGGCTCTTCACCAATTTCATATTAGGATATAAAGACGGAAAAATTGGTTTTTACAGTCTCTCAGCAGACGGGTATATAGGACCGAACAAAGCCTATCTGCAAATACCCTCATCACTCCTGACAACGGCTCAAGGCAACTATATAAACATCGCTTTTGATGACGAAGAAGAGGTGGACGGCATCAAGGAGGCAATCACCCATGAAACAGACGACATCTATTACACCCTTTCGGGCGTGAAAGTGTCACTTCCACAAAAAGGGCTCTTTATAAAACAAGGCAGGAAAGTAGTGGTGAGGTGAGGAGTTTCTGCTCCCTCATCCCACCCAGGGTCAGCTCTCGTCGGAAAACTGTTTGATGCGCTGTTCCTCAGATAGTCGGCAGATAAGGAGCGTATTGTCCTTTTCAGCCACAATAAAACCGTCGAGACCTTGCACCACCACCTTGCGTTCCTGAGATGTGTGGATGATACAATTGTGTGAGTCGAAGAGGGATATATTCTGTCCTATCATGGCATTTCCGTAGAGGTCCTTTGGGGAATGTTGGAGCAAAGACCCCCAAGTGCCCAAGTCGCTCCATCCGAAATCGGATGGACAGACAAAGATTTCATCCGCCTTTTCCATGATGGCATAGTCAACAGAAATGTTTTCACAATCAGGATAGTGCTGGTCGATGAGTTCCTGCTCTTTAGGTGTGCCATAATATGGCATCAAGTTTTCAAACAGTTTGGCCATTGAAGGCACATAGATTCTGAATGCATTGACCACGGTAGAAATGCGCCAGATAAAGATACCCGCATTCCAAAAATAGCTTTTATTTTTGATATATCGGAGAGCTGTCTCAAGATCAGGTTTCTCTCGGAAAGAGTCGACCCTGAATATTTCTTTGTTGCGGAGACTATTGAACGACAAGTCGGCCTGTATATACCCATAACCCGTCTCCGGTCTGTCGGGTTTCATACCCAGTGTTACGATGGCATCGGTTTCGCTGGTGAACTGCAGGCACTTTCTTACCACCCTTTGGAACTCTACTATGTTTGTGACCACATGGTCGCTTGGTGTAACCACCACATTGGCAGTAGGGTCATTTTTTTTGATGCGCCAACTGACATAGGCGATACATGGAGCCGTGTTTCTTCGGCAAGGCTCACATAAGACATTCTGTGGCGGAACTTCCGGCAATTGCTCTTTCACAGTATCCTCATACCGGGCGTTGGTCATCACCCATACATTTTCCATAGGGCAGATTCCGCGAAACCGGTCGAGTGTAAGCTGCAGCAGGGTGCGTCCTACTCCGAGAACATCGATAAACTGTTTGGGCTTCTCTACTGTACTCATGGGCCAAAAGCGGCTACCCACACCGCCAGCCATAATAACAAGATGATTATTCATAGTAGAAGGAAATAAAATGAAGACTCTTGCCGAGCCAGCATACTGTTAGGCTACAAAGATACGAAAAACAAGGGCAATAAAAAAGAAAAACGGTGTTTTTCTTTTTTATTACCATGCTACATTGTCGGAGAACGTTGTAATGAGGAGTGTTTATTTCAACAATTTGTTCTTCTCAATGGTCCACCCATTCCGTTTGGCCAGTTCGCAATCATCACCCACAAACATTTTTGCAGCCTTGGCATCACCTTTGAGTTGCCAATTCAGCCAAGCGAGGGCCACGACAGAGAATTCACCTCCATGAGGCTGCGCATACGTTCCGCCATGCCCTACCGGATAGTTGGTGGCACATGCCGGCACATGGTCAATGCGGTGGAAATCGTCCATACCATTTCCATAGGCAATATCCTTCTCACCGCCCAGGATATAGATGATGGAAGAATGAATTTCTTTCAGTTTTGACTTTGGAGGCATGGGCATTCCCCCCACGGCACTTGCTGCATTCTGCTGGTTGAACAATCCGCTATTGCAAATCATAAGCGTCTTCACCCTTTGGTCAGCACAATTGAACAGTGTTTGCAGTCCACCGCACGACATGCCCGCCAATGCTATGTTGTTCACATCGATTTTATGATAGTAAGGAGATTTTTTGTCATTGTTCTGAGCAATAATCCAATCGATGGACTCAATTTGCTGTTCTGAAGTCGACATCGGCCCAACGTACCTCTCGTCGTCATAGGGCATATATCCGGTGGCAAGCACGATATAACCATGAGATGCTATTTCGTTGAGGAACTTGTAGTGTTCAAAAGGCGAATTGGCGCAGGCACCGTTTCCCCAAACGAGCACAGGCAGCGGTTTGGAGGCATTAAAAGCTTTCAAGTCTTGCGGTACGAAGACAGTATGAGCCTCAAGGGACGGTTCTGCCTTCATCACAGCCTTATAAGGTCCTGTTCCACCCTCCTCGACAATAGTCTGTAAAGGTTTTCGTGTCCTTTCCGTTTCCTGACGCTGGAAGCGGAAGAACCTGTCGACGAAGTTAATTTTATCACGGTTAGGCACCATGATGAGCGAGGCACCATTGCTGAACTGCATGGTTGTAGGTTTTTCTTTGTCGAAGACAGGCCAATAAGGCAGTCCCTTTCCGTTAGGATTACCCGTTTTAGCGAAATTGACCCAATACTGCTGGATGATTTCCGCCACGGCCGCCTCTGCCGGATATTTATCCGGTTGAGAGAGGAAAGTGTTATTGAGGTAAAGTATATCATCGGCGTGCGACACACCATGACGTTTCTTGTTACCAGCAAAACTCACCTCAGAGGGTTGCGCCAAGTAAGCCGCATAGGCAGGACTTTTACCTGTCTTCGTCTGTAAACTTGCCCATGCGAAAGACGGCCATGCGAATCCCATGTCGCGGAATGCGTCGCCATTGCTGAAATATGCCTCCTCGTCGTTGTTACCGGGATAGACTCTCAGTGCTTCTGCAGCCATCGGCCCAAAGGTATGCTCAACAGTTTTCCTATAATCCTCAGCAGATATGTTACCTGTGAACAGGACACCCTCGTCAGAATTGGTCATAACAATAACCGGAACATCATTGTAGTCTCCCCTCTCATAATTACGGTAAAGGTCATCTGTAATGACATACCCGTCGACACAAGGCCAGAAGCCACCGAATCCGACATTATCACCAGCCAATGCCAATGCATCCATCTGTCTAAGTTGTTTCAACGATTTTTTCTTCAAGTGTTTCTGAAATGCGATACCTTGCTGTTCGGCTCCTTTTTGGGAAGCATTTGCCACCAGCGTCCTGCCACTATCCTGCCAAGGAGCGAACGACCC
>JAEEGL011835658.1_pt1 | contig 11310 bp, 6 predicted proteins | sample 9134231 | NCBI WGS metagenome assembly JAEEGL01 (sample SAMN16246548, study PRJNA631951) | gut metagenome | biome: gut microbiome; feature: rumen; material: fiber-attached | host: Bos | place: Iran: Karaj | collected 2018-10
CCAAGCTGCACGGCACAGTGATCGAAGTCAACGCCGAACAATTCATGAACGCGGAACTGCCGATTTCGGTGACGCCGTCGCCGATCGTAACGGACATCAATCCGGTACAGCCGGAGAATGCTCCGGAGCCGATGCTTTCTACGCCGCTGCCGATGGTCACAGACGTCAATCCGGTACAGCCGGAGAATGCATGATCGCCGATGCTCGTTACACTGTCCGGAATCACAACGGATGTCAACCCGGTACAGTCGGAGAATGCCACAGCGCCGATGCTCTCCACGCCGCTGCCGATGGTCACAGACGTCAATCCGGTACAGCCGCAGAATGCATAATCGCCGATGCTCGTTACACTGTCCGGAATCACAACAGACGTCAAACTTGTACAGTCTCTGAATGCCCCAGCGCCAATGCTCTCCGCGCCGCTGCCGATGGTCAAAGACGTCAAGCCGGTACAGCCACAAAACGCATAATCGCCGATGCTCGTTACACCTTCCGGTATGACAATCGATGTCAAACCGTTACAGCCGTAAAATGTATAGGAACCGATCGTTGTTACCCCGTCCGGAATCGTGATCGACGTCAACCCGGAGCAGCCGTTAAACGCCGAGCCTGCAATACTTGTCACGCTGTCCGGGATGCTGATCGAAACCAGACCCGTACAGCCGTTGAACACGTTCGCGCCGATGCTCTCGATGCCATCATCCAGCGTAACGGTCAGTTCGTTTTCGCGGGCAATATACCACGGTTTTTCATAGTTGGAGCCTCCTCCCCATTCGCCGGTACCGACGGTCAGGCGGATCGTCGTGAGCGCAGTACAGCCGGAGAATATTGCCGAAGATTGCGGGAATGCGATGCTGCAGGGCATTGTGAGGGAAGTCATCGCGCTGCAGCCATAGAATCCCCGCTCTCCAATGCTTGTGACCCCATCTCCGATTGTTACGGAAGTCATATTCGTGCAATTCTCAAATACAGATTCTCCTATGGTTGTTACACTGTCCGGGATCACAATCGACGTCAATCCGGTACATCCCTGAAACGCCCGTGCACCGATGTTGATCACGCCGCTGCCGATGGTAGTCGAATTCAAGCCGGTACAGCTATAGAACGCGGAATCTCCGATATCGATCACGCTGTCCGGAATGGTAATCTTCAGAATCGAAGAACATCTTTTCAGTGCGGCGCCTGCAATCACGCGCGTCCCGGATTGCACACGCACCGTTTGCGCATTCAGAGCACCTTTATAGCCGAGCAAAATGCCGTCCTTATAGAGCAATCCGTCGTTTTGCGCGTGCCACCATCCGGTATATGCAAATGCGCTGTCTCCGACGCTTGTCACCGTGTCCGGAATCGTGAAGGACGATACCCTTTCGCAATTGTAAAACGCATTCGATCCGATCCTTGTAACGCCTTCCGGAATATCGACCGACATCAGCGCCGTGCAGCCGTAGAACGCGTAATTACCGATGCTCGTTACACTGTCCGGAATCACAACGGACGTCAACCCCGTGCAGCCGTAGAACGCGTAATTACCGATGCTTGTCAATCCGTCCGGAAGGTTCACGTTGCGGATGATCCTTCTGACCGAAACCCACGGCTGCGTATCAGATGTAAAATCATCCATCGCGCCGCTGCCGGTGATCGTGAGCGTATGATCCTCAAACCGCCAGTACAGGTTGTCGCCGCACTTCGGCAAATCTTCCTCACCCGACGCGGCATAGATCGTTACCGGAATGCCGTCGGTGCCGCAGTAGAAGTAATGCGCGGAATCGCTGAAGACGATGTTCCCGCTGTTGCAGGAGATCGTTGCTTCCCCGTCGGAAGCGATGGAAATTGTCCAGATCGCCGCATCCGCTTGTTCTGCGGTCTTTGCCAGCGTGCTGCTGTTGACACACAGATATCCGTCCGCATCGGAAAGCAGCCATCCGCCGTCCGTCGCCGTCAGGTTCAGCACCTGCGCGCCGGAAGGCACCGCAACGGTCGAGATATCCGCGAGTGTCACGCCGATACCGCCGAAGCCGGTCCCCATCAGATAGAACCCGCTGCCGTCGTCACTGAGAAGCACCAGCTTACTGCCGCTGTTCAGCTCCGATACGGCGGTGACGATTGTGTACGGCGTCGTATGCGCCGGAAGATAATGGATCGTTGCATTGGTCAGGGCTTCATTGTTTTGACCGATGGCAATCTGATTCCATTGCGCCTGCGTACCGTAGTAATAGACATCCGCAATCTGCGAGCATTGATAGAACGCGGATGCACCGATGCTTGTCACGCTTTCCGGGATCTCGACCAGATTCAGACTTGTGCAGCCCGAAAACGCAGCTTCTCCTACGGTTGTCATGCCGTCCGGAATTGAAATCGAGGTCAAGCCGGTACAGCAGCGAAATGCACAATAGCCGATGGTTGTCACGCCGCTGCCGATGGTCAAAGACGTCAAGCCGGTACAGAAGCGGAATGCCCAATTGCCGATGGTTGCAACACTGTCAGGAATCGTGACCGACGTCAACCCTGCACATTCGGCAAACGCATAGCTGCCGATCGTCGTAAGTCCGTCCGGGAGAGCAACGGATGTGATGTCGGACAGAAGCGCCGCCCACGGCTGCGTATTGCTGTCGAAATCATCCATTGCGCCGCTTCCGGTGATCGTCAGCGTGCCGGTGGTTTCGTCAAATTCCCAAAAGAGAGTTTCGCCGCACGCCTGCCGGCAATGCCACTGCGCTGCCGTCAGCGGATCGTTGTCGCTCAGGATGCTGATTTGATCCTTTTGCGATTCCGTTCCGCCGTAATAGACATCCGTCAGATTTGTGCAGCCGTTGAACGCATACCGATTGATGGTTGTCACACTGAGCGGAAGCGTAAGCGTGGTTAATCCCGTGCAGCCGTTAAACGCATTTTGTCCGATGGTTGTCACGCCGTCCGGAATTGCAACCGAACTCAATCCCGTGCAGCCGTTGAAAGCAGTTTTGCCGATGGATGTTACACCGTTCGGAATGACGATCTCCGTCAATGCCGTACAGCCGTTGAACGCATTCGTGCCGATGCTCTCGATGCCTTCATCCAACGTAACGGATTGCAGGGTTGTGCGGGAATTCCACCAGAACGGATCAACATAATCCCCGCTGATTCTCCATTGTCCGGTGCCTTCGGTAATATGCACTTCCGTGATTCCCGTGAGCGAATAGAATGCCGAACTGCCGCAAGTGAAGCTGCACGGCGCAGTGATCGACGTCAATGCTTCACAGTCTGAGAACGCTGTCCAAGAAATATCGGTAACACCGTTTCCGACGGTAACCGAAGTCAAATCGGCACAGTATGCAAACGCCTGTTCGCCGATGCTCGTTACTCCGTCCGGAATCACAACGGATGTCAGACCGCTGTTGCAAAATACATGGTCACCGATACTCGTCACCGCGCTTGATATCGCAACGGATGTCAAACCGCTGCAGTAGTTGAACAGATAACTGCCGAGCGTTGTCACGGTGTCGGGAATGTCGATTGACGACAAGCCCAGGCAATTCATGAATGCTGCGTTTCCGAGCGTTGTAACACCATCCGGAATCGTGACCGACGTCAACTCTGCACAACCGGCAAACGCAAAGCTGCCGATCGTCGTAAGTCCCTCCGGAAGAACAACGGATGTGATGTCGGACAGGAACGCCGCCCACGGCTGCGTATCGTTGCCGAAATCGTCCATCGCGCCGCTTCCGGTGATCGTCAGCATGCCTGTGGTTTCATCAAATTCCCAGGAAAGGGCATCACCGCACTGACCTGACGTACTCGGCGGGGTCGGTGTCGGTGTGGGGGTAGGCGTGGGCGTCGGTGTGGGGGTAGGTGTGGGCGTCGGAAGCGCTTCAACCGGTACGATAATTGCTTCACCGGCAGTATTCTTTGTGACGGCGCAAGTGTCATCATCGCTGAAGAACCCCTCCGTCATATCCGTAGCAAGACTCGCTAAACCATTTGTCAGAACGAAAGAAGACGATCCGGTCGGTTTCGGCGATACGGTCACGCCGATGTGCATGCCTTCCCCGATCTCTGCATTGGAATATAGTTTGATTGCTGAAGTTGTATAGAGATTTTTGGTAACACCGTTATCCGTATTTCCGGAAATGTTCGCCGTAACCGAAGAGCGCATTGCGACTTCCGTACTCGCGTTTACCAGTATGCCGCCGCCTGTATTTCCGGTAACAGAGCCGGATGTAATAGTTATTTCCGGTGCACCGGTCGTTTGAATCCCTGCTCCGTTGTTATCGGAAACACTTCCGCCTACGAGCGAGAACCTTCCCACCCGAATTCCTTGAGAACCGCTGATGCCGTTCAGATAAACGCCGGCGCCGCGATTTGCGGTGTTCTGACTGATCTCGCCGCCGCTCATTGTGAAGTATGCAGTTTCGATATCTACGCCGCCGCCGTTTTCTGTCGCAGTATTGTGTGCGATACTTCCGCCCTGCATCGTATAGTAAATACGTCCTGCTGTACCTGAACTGGACGCAGCATATACGCCGCCGCCCCACTCTGCCTCGTTATAAGCAATAGTACCGCCCGTCATGACCGCAGAAATCTGTGTCCCGCTTAAACAGATACCGCCGCCGCATCCGGTGGATGAGTTGTGGACAATGCTTCCGCCTTCGATACGGATACTCTTTGCTTGGAATGAATAGATTCCGCCGCCACGGCTGGATGTATTATACGAAATTTCACCGCCGTTCATCTGAAAAGTGCCTGCCGAGATATAGACGCCGCCGCCGTAATCTGCTGTGTTTTCCGTAACAGCACCGCCTGCAAGCGTAAAAACGGCATCATCATTCGAAACGGATACACCGCCCTGTCCGCCGCCGGTGATTTTTCCGTTGCCGACACTGTCTGACACAGTCAGTTGACCACTGACATCAAAAACGCGTATACTTTCGTTTCCTCTGATGGTATGACCGTTCAAATCAATCGACGCGGTAATGCCTGTCGGTACCGTCAGCGTCTCATCATCCGCAGCGGCCGTTATATCACTTGTCAGTACGATCACTCCGCCGGCATTCAATGCACTTTGCAGCTCTGACCATGTCATATCTCTCGTCCAGATCGCATACAGGTGATTGATCTGCCGCGAATAGAGCGAAATCGAACTCGAAGAAGTATACAGGGTGTCCCCTTCCGTATAGGTGTCGGAAAACGACCAGCCGCGCAGCGTATACCCTTCACGCGTCACGTCGGGGAATGAAATATGATTGTAAAAGCTCGCGGTTATGTACTGTTCCATATAGCGATTTCCGCTTGGCGTCGTTACAAATGCGCCGCCGTTCGGATGAAACTCCGCTACCAGGTAATCATAGCTGCCGCTTCTGCTCGACGCAGTGATTGTCTGATCGGTATAGGGAATCGTATTATGAAGAGTTCCTCCTCCGAGAATCTCATAATCCTCTTCCAGCACTCCGCCCATCCAGAAGTCGAATGCTTTTCCGGACGCGAAGTTCGGGTACGGCGCATACGGCAGAACATCGCTGATACGCATGCCGTACGGCACGGAAACCGTAACAACCGTCTGATTCGGGTCATCGTTGAAATAGCCGTTGGCATCGGAGCTTCGGAATGTGACCGTATGCTCCGTAGAACCGTACACCGGCTTGAACGTGCAGTTCTGCGTAAACGCCACATCAAGGAAATCTTCCGTCGAGTAATACTCCTCGCGGTTATTTTCATTATACCAACCGATGAGGGGCGCATTCGACGGGTGCGGCGGATTGAGCGCTTCAAACTCTTCCATTGCTGCACTATCTTCATTGAGAGACAAGCCCGCTGTTATGGTAAAGCATTTGGCATAATACGGATCGCCGTCATCCCGGTACCATGTCAATGGATATGAATTCAGTGTCACGGTGACGGTTTCGATATCTCTCGTGTTCGTAGGATTATCTACAGATCCGTCATCCGCGTCGTCGGCAAATGCATTTCGCACATTATTCGGAAACAGCGTTGCCAACATCATGAAACAAATAATAACCGCTATCCATTTTTTCATATCACATAACCTCCGTGCTGCAACAATCTATTATGCCTGTTGATACTTGCAATAACATCAACATCAAATCTGTTATATATGAATTATACTACCATAATAAGTCTGAAAAAACAAGATACGTAGTGTTGGCGCTTAGTCACAAATGCTTCACTTCCTTTCTTTTGTTTGAGAGTTTGAACACCCTCATTCTGCAGGAAGTAAAGCTTTTTGTGTGTATTCTATGTCTCTCACCCGCACAGCAGATGGTTTATTGTGTCACTTCGCTCAACCGTTTGAAGACGCTGATGCAAAGGAGTCCGGATTATCCGGACTCCTTCGCTTTAGAATCAGGGTTCTGATTCATTTCTTGTTCTCTTTTTCGCAATTCTCAATATCGGACCATGCCGATACATGGCAGTCGCTTTACGGCACAGCCATCGTCAGTGTTGCGATATCCGACATCACGCTGCCTATCGCATTGCTCACTGTGCAGCGATACTTGTAGCCGTTGTGACGCGCCTGTGCGGTCAGGCTGTAAGTCGCCGTTTTTCCGCTGTCCGCACTGACCGCTACCCATGAATTTGTTCCGGGCTTCAGATAGTACCACTGATAGGTTGTTGCGTTCGCAGCGACCACTTTGAATGTTGCCGTCTGGCCGGCGTTCACCGTCTTGTTCGACGGCTGCGTGGCAATCGCGCGCGCCATCGCGATGAAGCCCGAAATTCTGCTCTTTGACGAGCCGACCTCAGCGCTCGACCCTACAATGGTCGGCGAGGTGCTTTCCGTCATCCGCTCGCTTGCGGAGGAAGGCATGACGATGATGATCGTCACGCATGAGATGAAGTTTGCGCACGACGTATCGAACCGCGTGTTCTATATGGACGGCGGCGGCATTTATGAGGACGGGACGCCGGAACAGATCTTCGAACATCCCGAAAAGGACCGCACGCGTCGGTTCATCCGTCGGCTGAAAACCATGGAACTCGAAATCACGGATGCCGAACCGGATTATCCGGCGCTTCTCAAAAAGATCGAACAATTCGGCAAGACCGCAATGCTCTCCGCGGAGACGCTCCGGCATACGGTACTGGTATTCGAGGAGCTCGTGATGCAGCTTGTTTTGCAGGAACTGCGCAAACGAAACGACGGTTTCCCGATTCGCATCAGCATTGAGCATTCGGACGTCGACGGGTCTGTCGAGCTTGACGTCGTATACGGCGGCGCGCGCTTCGATCCGCTGACCGAAGGTGATCCGCTCTCGGCGATGATCGTCGAAAAGCTCGCAAAGGAAACGCAATATCTGTTTGATACGGAAAATCGCGTCCGCGCGGTGTTCTGATCATAGCAGAAAGCAAGGGACTGTTCAAAAACAATTTTGAACAGTCCCTTTATTTTTCGAGACTCTTTACAGATCGTCCGCGTCCTGCACCGGACGGACATCTTCAAGCGGTTTGCCCGTATAGCTGCCGTTCACGTCGGACGGGATTGCTACGGTGCCGCGCGGGACATAGCGCATCTTGGGTCTTTTTTTGCGCATATTCAGATCTGCTCCGGTCCGAAAACATCGCGATCCGAGCGGTTTCTCTGGCTGTCGCCGTCACGGTTCGAATCGGTGTTGCGTCTGCGCTCCGCATAGTCGTTTTTGCGGCTGCGGTCGTTCTGTTCGCGTTTTGCGTCATAAAAGAAAGACATGTGGTTTCCTCCGTTTGAAACTTTTTGCCGATCGTTCGGCGTTCTTATTGTGTGCAACGGTGAAAAAACGATGCGTGAATTTCAAAAATTACGGTTTTTGTCTTGTGAAAACGCAAAAAGCGCGTTATAATAGGACATTAAAATGGGTAAATGTTCGGAGCTTTGTCTCCGACGGGAAGGAAACCGCTATGGAAGAACGGAGCAAAAACTTCATTGAAGAATTTGTCGAAGAAGACCTTAAAACGATGAACCGCCGCGTCAAGACGCGCTTCCCGCCCGAGCCGAACGGCTATCTGCACATCGGCCACGCAAAGGCGCTGACCGTCGATTTCGGCATTGCCGAGGAATACGGCGGCACCTGCAATCTTAGGTTCGACGACACGAATCCGACCAAGGAGGATGTCGAATATGTGGAAGCCATCAAGGAAGATATTCACTGGCTCGGCTTTTCATGGGATCAGCTGCGCTTCGGCTCGTCCTATTTCGACCAGTGCTATGAGCTTGCCGTCAAGCTCATCAAGGACGGCAAGGCGTACGTCGACGATCTTTCGAAGGATCAGATGCGCGAATACCGCGGAACTCTGACCGAGCCCGGCACAAACAGTCCGTGGCGCGATCGCTCCGTCGAGGAAAACCTCGATCTGTTCGAGCGCATGAAAAACGGCGAGTTCCCGGACGGTGCAAAGACGCTGCGCGCCAAGATCGACATGGCGAGCCCGAACATCAATATGCGCGACCCAGCGATGTACCGTATTCTGCACACCTCGCATCATCAGACCGGCGACAAGTGGTGCATCTATCCGATGTACGATTTTGCGCATCCGATTCAGGACGCGATCGAAGGCGTGACGCATTCGCTGTGCTCCTTGGAATATGAGGCGCACCGCCCGCTGTACGACTGGGTCGTAAATGCCTGCGGGTTTGATCCGAAACCGCGGCAGATCGAGTTTGCGCGTTTGAATCTCACCAACACAATCATGTCCAAGCGCTACCTCCGCCGTCTTGTCGAGGAACACTTCGTCAGCGGCTGGGACGATCCGAGAATGCCGACGCTGTGCGCCATGCGCCGCCGCGGCTACCCTGCCGCCGCTGTGCGTGACTTCCTTGCGCGCATCGGCGTTGCCAAAGCGGATTCCGTTGTGGACACCGCAATCTTAGAGCACTGCGTGCGCGAGAATCTCAATGCAAACGCGCTGCGCCGCATGGCGATCATAGAACCGTTGAAGCTCATCGTCGACAACTGGGAGCCGGACCGTTTCGAAACCGTCGAGATCGAAAACAACCCGAACGACCCGGACGCCGGCACGCACACGATGCGCTTCGGCCGCGAGCTGTACATCGAACAGAGCGACTTCATGGCGGAACCGGTCAAGAAGTTCTTCCGTTTAAAACCAGACGGTGAGGTGCGTCTGAAGGGCGCGTACATCGTCAAGTGCGTTTCGTGGGAAACCGCGCCGGACGGCACGGTCACGACGGTGCACGTCACCTATGATCCCGAGACCAGAAGCGGCGAATGCGAACGCAAAGTCAAGGGCACGCTGCACTGGGTTGCGGCAGCCGACGCAATTCCCGCCGAATTCCGGCTCTACGGTCCGCTGATGCGCGAGGCGAATGAAGGTGAGGAAGTCGAGGACTTCACCGCGCTTTTGGATCCGAATTCGCTTGAAGTAAAGCGCGGCTATATCGAACCGGCGCTCAACGACGCGAAGGTCGGCGATTCGTTCCAGTTCGTACGCATGGGCTACTTTGCGAAGGATCCCGATTCGACCGAGGATCTGCCGGTGTTCAACCGCGTCGTCGGTCTCAAGGATTCGTTCAAGATTTCCTAAGGAGAAACACATGGAAGTTCGTACCAGATTTGCCCCGTCCCCGACGGGTTATATGCACCTCGGAAACCTGAGAAGCGCGCTCTATACCTACCTGTTCGCCAAGGCGAACGGCGGGAAATTCATTCTGCGCATAGAGGACACCGATCAGAGCCGCTATGTGCCCGGCGCGGTCGACGTGATCTATCGCACGTTGAAAAGCATCGGCATGCAATGGGACGAGGGGCCCGACATCGGCGGCGATTACGGTCCCTACGTGCAGAGTGAGCGCAAGAACATGTATCTGCCCTACGCCGAGCAGCTTGTGAAGGCAGGCAAGGCATATTATTGCTTCTGCACCGAAGAGGAGCTGGCGGCGCGCCGCGAGGAAGCGCAAAAGCGCGGCGAAACCTTCAAGTACGACAAGCACTGTCTGCACCTTTCCGAAGAGGAAGTACAGCGCCGTCTTGCGGCGGGCGAGCCGTACGTCATCCGGCAGAACGTGCCCGAGCACGGCGAAGCGTCGTTTGACGACGTGCTGTACGGGCATATCGCGGTCGACTGTTCCGATCTCGACGATATGATCCTGATTAAAGCGGACGGCATGCCGACTTACAACTTTGCGAACGTCATCGACGACCACACGATGGGCATCACACACGTTATGCGCGGCAACGAGTATCTCTCAAGCACGCCGAAGTACAACCTTCTTTACGATGCCTTCGGTTGGGAGAAACCGACCTACATTCACATGACGCCGATCATGCGCGACGCGACGCATAAGCTCAGTAAGCGCGACGGCGACGCGTACTTTGAGGACTACCTCAACAAGGGTTATCTCAAAGAAGCGATCATCAATTACGTTGCGCTTTTGGGCTGGAACCCCGGCGACGATCGCGAGTTCTTTACGATGGACGAGCTGATCAAAGCGTTCTCGGTCGACGGGATGAGTAAGTCCCCCGCCATCTTCGACGTCAACAAGCTGACGTGGATGAATGCGGAGTATGTGCGCAGATTGACGCCCGAACAGTTCACCGCATACGCCCTGCCTTATTATGAAAAAGCGGGCGTGAGTGCAGAGCACGCGGATCTGTTGGCGCACATTTTACAGCAGCGCACCGAGACGTTTGCGCAGATTCCGGACATGCTTGACTTTATCCCCAAACTTCCGGACTACGACGTCGAGCTGTTCACCAACAAGAAGAGCAAGACGAATCCCGAGATTGCAAAGCATGTGCTTGAGATCGCGATTGCAGCCTTGGACGCGCTGCCCGCATGGGAGGAGCAGCCGATCCACGACGCGCTTTTAGGGCTTGCCGAAAAAGAAGGCATGAAGAACGGCACGATGCTGTGGCCGGTGCGCATTGCGCTTGCGGGCAAGCAGGTCACACCCGGCGGCGCGATCGAGATCGCGATCCTCCTGGGTCGCGAAGAATCCATGCGCCGTCTGCATGTAGGTCTTGAAAAGCTGTCGTAAGGAGGAACGGATATGAAGCTGGGTGTCATCGGACTGCCGAACGTCGGCAAATCCACGCTGTTCAACGCCATCACCCGCGCGGGCGCGCAAGCGGCGAACTATCCGTTCTGCACGATCGAACCGAACGTCGGCGTGGTCTCCGTACCGGATCACCGGCTCGACGTGCTTGCCGAGATGCACCATCCGGAAAAGTACACGCCCGCGGTCATCGAGTTTGTCGACATCGCGGGACTGGTCAAGGGCGCGAGCAAGGGCGAGGGACTCGGCAACAAGTTCCTCTCGCACGTCCGTTCGACCGACGCCATCGTGCACGTCGTCCGCTGCTTTGAGGACGGCAACGTCACCCA
>JAEEGL012003415.1_pt1 | contig 11310 bp, 10 predicted proteins | sample 9134231 | NCBI WGS metagenome assembly JAEEGL01 (sample SAMN16246548, study PRJNA631951) | gut metagenome | biome: gut microbiome; feature: rumen; material: fiber-attached | host: Bos | place: Iran: Karaj | collected 2018-10
CAGACAATCATCGCCGGTGTCGGTGAGCTGCAGCTGGACATCATCATGGACCGCATGAGAAGAGAGTTCAAGGTGGAAGCCACTGCCGGTGCACCGCAGGTTGCCTACCGTGAAACAATCACACGCGAAGCAGAGTGCGAAGGCAAGTTCGTCCGCCAGAGCGGAGGCCACGGTCAGTACGGTCATGTCTGGATCCGCTTTGAACCGAATGAAGGCAAAGGCTTTGAGTTCGTGGACGCTACTGTCGGCGGAAGCGTACCGAAAGAGTACATCAAGCCGACGCAGCAGGGTCTCGAAGATGCACTGGCCAACGGTCTGACAGCCGGCTATCCGGTTGTGGACATCAAAGCAACACTGTTTGATGGTTCGTACCATGAAGTCGACTCCAGTGAGCAGGCGTACAAGATCGCAGCGTCCCTCGCCCTGCGCGAGGCAGCGAAGAAGTGCGCTCCGATCATTCTGGAACCGATCATGAGAGTCGACGTTACGGCACCGGCCGAGTACCTCGGCTCGGTGATGGGCGACATCGTCAAGAGGCGCGGACAGATCCGCAACCAGGAAGAAACAGGCAATGCGATCAAGATCGAGAGCTTCGTACCGCTGTCCGAGATGTTCGGATATGTAACGGATCTCCGCAGCATTACCCAGGGCCGCGGAACGTATGTGATGCAGACAGACCACTACGAAGAAGTGCCGAAAAACATCGCCAAGGAGATCATCGACAAAAACGGTGTCTCTGCTAAGTAATTATTGAAATAAGCCATTGGTTATCATAAAATGATGACGGTATATCACTTAACTATACAGGAGGAAAATTTTTATGGCTAAGGAACATTTTGACCGGTCGCTGGAACACGTAAATATCGGTACGATCGGTCACGTCGACCATGGTAAGACGACGCTCACAGCCGCTATCACAAAGTATCTGGCTGAGCATCCCGAGCACGGTAAGGCCGTATTCGAAGCTTACGACAAGATCGACAAGGCTCCGGAGGAGAGGGAGCGCGGTATTACAATCAACACAGCACACGTTGAGTACAACACACTGACACGTCACTATGCACACGTAGACTGCCCGGGTCACGCTGACTACATCAAGAACATGATCACAGGCGCTGCGCAGATGGATGGTGCGATCCTGGTTGTTGCGGCTACAGACGGACCGATGCCTCAGACACGTGAGCACATTCTGCTGTCCCGTCAGGTAGGCGTACCCAAGATGGTTGTATTCCTGAACAAGTGCGATATGGTTGACGATCCTGAGCTGATCGACCTGGTCGAAATGGAAGTCCGTGACCTTCTGACAGAATATGGTTTCGAAGGCGACGACACACCGATCATCAGAGGCTCCGCTCTGAAGGCGCTGGAAGGCGATCCTGAGTGGCTGGCTCCGATCCAGGAACTGCTCGACGCAGTCGATACATGGATTCCTGCTCCGGTACACGAGTTTGACAAGCCGTTCCTGATGGCTGTTGAAGATGTCTTCACAATCACAGGCCGCGGTACTGTCGCTACAGGCCGTGTTGAGCGTGGCAGACTGAACATGAACGACCAGGTTGAAATCGTTGGTCTGAGAGAGACAAGGACAACTGTCGTTACGGGTATCGAAATGTTCCGTAAGACTCTGGACTTCGCTCAGGCCGGTGACAACATCGGTGCTCTGCTCCGTGGTGTCAACCGTGACCAGGTCGAGCGTGGACAGGTTCTGGCAAAGCCGGGATCCGTTACACCGCACACAAAGTTCAAGGCGCAGGTCTACGTACTGACAAAGGAAGAGGGCGGCCGTCACACACCGTTCGTCTCCAACTACCGTCCGCAGTTCTACTTCCGTACAACTGATGTCACAGGCATCATCAGACTGCCTGAAGGCACACAGCTGTGCATGCCTGGCGACAACGTCGTCATGGATGTCGAGCTGCTGGCTCCGATCGCTGTTGAGCAGGGAACAAAGTTCTCCATCCGTGAGGGTGGCCGTACTGTCGGTTCCGGCAACATCATCGAGATCGAAGAGTAATCCGGTTGACTAAAAGGACCGTCGGGTAATCCCGGCGGTCTTTTTGTGTTATCATTTGCTCATGAGAAAGAAACTATGGCCCGCTGTACTCCTGCTCCTGCTGGCAGGCATTCTGTGCTTCCGCTTCCTGTTCCCGGCACCGGAGCCGGCTGTCACGGTACAGGAAGACGGTGTATACGACACCAAGGATGAAGTTGCGGAGTACATCCATGTCTACGGCCATCTTCCTGCCAACTACATGACGAAGAAGGAAGCCAGGAAACAGGGATGGGACGGCGGAGCGCTGCATCTTACGGTCGAGGGCATGTGCATCGGCGGTGATGAATTCGACAATCTGGAAGGCCTTCTGCCGGAGGACCATACGTACTATGAGTGCGATATCGATACCCTTCAGTCCCGCAGCCGCGGGGAGAAGCGCATTGTCTACTCCGATGACGGGCTGATCTTCTATACCGCCGACCACTACGATTCATTTGAACAACTGTACGGAGATGAATGACCATGAAATACATAACGCTCGATGAAGAAAGACTGGGTACCCGGGCAGAAGCCCATGCCTATTTCCGGGAAAACGTGAATACACCTTCCTACTACGGAAACAACCTGGACGCTCTGAATGACTGGCTCTCGGAAACCGACCAGGATATCCGGTTCATCCTGACCGGGGACTGCATACGCTTCATGTGCACCAATGACTATGCCTACCGGATCCTCATGGTACTGGGAAGAGCCGCCGATACCAATCCGCACATCCATATCACATTCAGAAAGTAAACGGCACTGCCGTTTTCTTTTGCAGCAGAGTATAATCTGATCATAGACAAGGAGACTACTATGGCATACGAAGTATCGGAAAAGGTCCGGAAAACACTGGACGCACTGACAGCGGATGAGAAAGTGCAGAAAGCCCTCCGTTTCATGGAGGAGGACAATGAGTACATCATCCAGAGACAGATGGAACTGACATTGATCCCTGCGCCTACCTTCCATGAAGAAAAGAAGGCCGCACGGATCCTGGAACTGTTCCAGGAGTACGGCCTGGACGACTGTCATATCGATGAATACGGCAACGCTGTCGGGATTCTGCATGGTACAGGCGGCGGAAAGGCGACATTGGTGGAAGCGCATATGGATACCGTGTTCGACTTTGATACAAAGCTGGATCTGCGCCGGGAGAACGGGTGGATCTACTGCCCGGGCATTACGGATGATACACGCGGCGATGCGGCTGTGCTGTCCACAATCCGGGCACTGAAGGAAGCCGGCATCCAGCCGAAGGGCGACATCCACTTCGTAGGCACTGTCCAGGAAGAAGGCATGGGTGCCCTCAGAGGCATGCAGTACTATGTCAACCATCATCCGGAACTGCAGGCATCCATCTCGGTGGACGGCGCAGGATATCAGGAAATCACCTATGAAGCAACCGGCATCCAGACCTATGAAATCAACTTCTACGGCATCGGCGGGCATGCGTACGGTACCTTCGGTGAGATTGCCAATCCCGCCCATGCGGCAGGCAGGGCTATCGCGAAGATCGCCGAAATCCAGGTGCCGGAGTTCCCGCGTACGACCTTTGCTGTGACCGGTCTGTACGCAGGAAGCTATTCCGCGATCCATGCGATCGTGGACAAAGCGACCATTACACTGAACTTCCGCTCCAATGACCAGACGGAACTGATGAAGGTAAAGGAGAAGATCTTTGCGGCCATCCAGGAAGCCTGCGACGAAGAAACAGCGCGCTGGGGCAAGGATACCATTACCTGGGACTTCAAGCATTTCATGGACGTCAATGCCGGTACACAGGATCCCCACGCGCCGATTGTCGAAGCGACTTACGCAGTTTCCCAGTATCTCGGCTGTGAGGAGCCGGTCCTGGGACATGGTGGATCCACCAACTGCAACCGGGCACTGGAAGCCGGTCTTCCGGCGGTATGCCTGGGCGGCGGAAGCGACTGGGACTCCAAGTGCCATTCCACTGCAGAGCAGTTCTGTGAGTTTGAGGCTTATAAAGGCGCCCAGATCGCGATGCTGCTGGCACTGATGTGTGCCGGAACGGAGACGACGGAATCCGTAATTGAGTAAATGAAAAGCTGCAGTGTACTGCAGCTTTTCAATGCTTGCTTATTTACCGAAACGCTTTTCCAGGGCGTCTGCGATACGCTCCATAGCTACAATCAAACGGGAACGTGGACAAGCGAAGTTCAAGCGCTGGAATCCGTCCGCATCACCGCAGAATCCGAATTTCGGTCCATCATCTGTCGCGACATGCGCTTCATGGATCATGAAGTCCCAGAGCTCCTCATTGGTCATCCCATAAGCACGGAAGTCGAGCCAGCCCAGGTACGTGGCTTCAGGAACGGCATACTTGATCTTCAGATTCCTGTCCTTGATGATCTTTGCGACATATTCTGCGTTTCCCTTCAGATAGACTTTCAGCTCTTCCAGCCATTCCTCGCTGTCATTGTATGCAGCGATCTGGGAGACTGCACCGAAGGCGCCGGGCCAGAGATAAAGCGGATCCATCCATTGACGGAATGCCGCACGGATTTCATCGTTCGGAATAATGATGTCCGAATTGAGAAGACCGGCAAGGTTGAAGGATTTAGACGGGGATGTGCAGATCATTGCATTCTGTGCAAATTCATCGGAGATGGTAGCGAACGGCACAAAGACATTGGGTTCGAATACAAGGTCAGAGTGGATTTCATCAACAGCGAGCTTTACACCATTATCAATGCAGATCCGACCGATTCTTGTTAGTTCTTCCTTTGTCCAGTTCCTGCCTACCGGGTTATGCGGACTGCACAGGATCATAGCCTTTGTTTTAGGATCCTTGGCCTTGGCTTCCAGATCCTCGAAGTTGATCTCATAGTATCCATCGCGGTTGACCAGTACATTGACTGCGACATTGCGGCCTTTTTCCTGTACATAGTGATAGTAAGGATAGTAGACCGGCGACTGGATGATCACGTTGTCCCCTGGTTCTGTAAAGATTTCCACGGCTGCGGTCAACGGTACATTCAGCCCCGGTGTGTAGGTGATCCAATCGCGCTTTATTTCCCAGTGATTGCGTCGTTTCTGCCAGTTGACGCAGGCATCAAGGTATTCATCGGACGGATAGGCATAGCCGTAGTTTTCGTGTGCAGCACGGTTCTGGACCGCTTCTGCTATCGCAGGCGAAACCCGGAAGTCCATGTCCGCAATACCCAGTGCAATCAGATCCGGTTCTCCGTAGAGATCCTGCAGCTGTGACTTTGCCCACTTGATGGAAATAGTATCGGAACGATCGATTACATCATCAAAACGACTTGTCATGTTTGTTCTCCCTTCATCGTTTCCAACGATCATCATACAGGCCTGTATTATGATATAATCATTTCATCAGCAGCGTTTTCTTATGCTGTGTTCAATATAATGATATAAAATGTGCATTATATTGTCAATTGTTTTTGGAAACAGCCATGGATACAGTAAATCAAATCGTTTCAGTAAATATAAAAAGGATCAGGAATGAAAAAAAGCTCAGCCTGGATGAGCTGTCCAGACTGAGCGGTGTCAGTAAATCCATGCTGGCACAGATCGAAAGAGGCGACGGGAATCCTTCTTTATCTACACTGTGGAAGATAGCCAATGGGATGAAGGTTCCTTTCAATGTGCTGATTGACCGGCAGAAGGAGCCTTTTGAGGTTGTAAGGATCAGTGAAGTGGATCCTGTGCTGGAAAACAAGGGGGCAGTGCGCAACTATTCAGTGTTTCCGGATGATATCAACCGTCATTTCAGTATCTACTATCTTCAGGTGGATCCCGGCAATGCGTGGCAGGCAGAGCCGCACATGAAAGGCACGGTTGAATATGTAACAGTGTTCCGAGGGTCTCTGGAGATTACAGTGGAGGGCCAAGAGTTTATTCTGAATCAGGGAGACAGTCTTTGCTTCAAAGCTGATGTGCCTCATGCTTACCGGAACATCAGCGATACAACGGTGGAATTCCATAACCTCCTGTACAATACATAAAATGAGGAACTCCGGTTCCTCATTCTTTTTCTATGCCGTTTCCGTTCTGATACGGAGCTGTCAGCTTCTTCGCAGCTATGCCCGCAGCCCGTTCGAACTGCCTCTCTTCCGCCTGGACATCCAGGATCGCTTCACGCTCTTCATCCTTCAGGGTCTCGGTATCGAGATCGATGTACATCCGGATCAGCTCTTCTTCATAGCTTTCAATGAGCTGTTCATCCGCAAACGCTGCATCTACAGCCATATCAACGCGCGGCGGTACATAATCGTAGGTTTCAACGACTTCATCGTAGGTCGGCGCTACGATCTGTGACGCATCTGCCGGGATGTAGATATACCCGATGATGGGACGCCCGAAGCGCGGACCGTAGCCATCACACCAGCCTTCGTTGTAGTTGCCCATATACCCGCCTTCCGCAATGTAGATGTTCTGTCCGTCGAAATCAACGACATAGGCAACGTGTCCCGGCCATACAATGACAGAGTTCGCCCGTGGTTCCGTAGATACTTCATATCCCCAGGCAGCCGCATTGGCATACCACTCACCGGCATTTCCCAGCCGGGGCAGCGCTACACCGGTAGCGTTGTACACAAGCTGCCAGGCACCCCAGGTACAGTTGGACCAACCACCGTAGTAAGGATTGGGCGCTGTCCAGTTCTCTTCGCCTTCGGCATGTGCTTCCATGGCTGCAGCAGGCAGACAGAATACCGTCATCGCCAGGGCTGCCAGAGCCGCAAAGCACTTTCTGATTGTTGCTGTACAATTCATACCCGTATATTATGAACCGTTTTCCCGGATAATGCAAATCAGGGGGCAATGGCAGTGGAACGCTTCGGCAGACTTTGCTGAATGCGGGAAAACAACGGGATTTGAAAAGAAGAGAGTATCACACTAAAATAGGAGTATGACTAATCTGCTGCCTGAAAAACTGACAACCCTGCGCAAACGCTACCACTACGCTCAGGGGGATATTGCGGCCAGAATCAATGTGCCGGTCAGTGAGTACATGAAATGGGAGAACGGAAGTACACTCTGCCGGATCGAGCAGCTGATCCTTCTGGCAGACCTTTACCGTGTTCCTCTGCAGGCACTGGTGGACAATACCGTTGTACTGGATCTGCCCGATCCGGAACATGATTATGACAGTATAGAGATTCCTTCCTTCAGCGGCAGCGCAAAGGGGACAGGCATTGAGCTGGACCAGGCACAGGCACAGGAGATCCTGTACGGGATGCCGCCTTCCGAGGACAGTGTAGAGATACCGCTTGCGGATGATGTCAGCTACCGGCAGATGGTACCTCCTTCTTCCGGAGATACTGTTAAAGTACCGGCAGTCAGGGAGGAGCCTCTGAGCAATACCCGGGAATTCGCTTCTACACGGGTAATACAGATCAGTGATATACGTGCGCTGGAACCGGTAAAGCAGGCCGCTGCAGAACCGGAAGAGCCGAAAGAAAACCGTAAAGCGCTCTATGTGATTGTTGCCGTAGTACTGGCTCTGGCAGCCGGTCTGCTGCGGATGCTGGGAAACCGGGATCCGGAAGCTCTGGTTCTGCTGGATGTGAACCAGGAAGACCGTCTGGTGCTGGGAGATCGCTTCTCGGGATATGTCAGTGAACAGTACCGGCTGACGACCATGGGTACAACCGCGGAGCTGACAGGGTTTACGGATCTAGTGAAGATCAGTGCAGGTCCGGATGTTCTGCTGGGCCTGAAGCGTGATGGCACTGCAGTGACAACCGGCCGGTATGATACAGCGGACTGGAATCATCTGGTGGATATCGCAGCCGGAGAGCGGCATATCAGTGCTGCAAAGGACGATGGTACGGTTGTCTGTACCGGAAATGATACAGCCTGCAATGTCTCTCAGTGGACCGGTATTTCCGCCGTTTACGCCGGCAGGGATCTCACAGCAGGCCTGGACGCGGACGGTCGTCTGCATGTATCCGGCAGCGGAGCACTGGCGGAAGCGCTGAACGGAAAGAGTCCGGTGAAGGATCTGGCACTGACTGCTGATGGTGCTGTCATCCTGTACCGTGACGGTACAATGGAAACCTTCGGGAATCTGTCTGCCCTGAAGCCGCAGATGAGCGGTGCGGTATCCGTTGCGGCCGGGAACAGCTTTGCGGCTGTACTGGACAATACAGGAAACGTACGCGTCTTCTGCGCAGACAGGGAATTCGGCAGATCCGCGGAAAAATGGACAGGCATACGGTATATCGTCGGCAGGGGAAAGACCCTGATCGCACTGACCTCTGATGGAAAGATCATCGGCCTCGGTGATAATTTCTACAATGTATACAACAAGGATGCATCATCGGAACCGGTGGAGAAGACCAAACTCGCCTCAGTGGCCAACATCAGCTTCTCGGTAACAGTCAGCGGACTGGTCATCAACTGGGACAGCGTAGAAAACGCAAAGTATTACGAAGTGATTGTCTCCACACAGCCGCAGACAAAGATGAATTCCGCAGCGAATTCAGCCAGAATCTCCGACGATAAGCTCGTGGACGGCCAGACCTATACCGTACGCATCACACCGCACGCCTCGGACAAGGAACTCTACGAAGACGGCGATCCGGTGGAAGTAACATATACCTATTCCGCTGCCCAGATCCAGCTGGATGCCCCGCAGAATGTACGGGTGAAGCAGGAAGGCAGCACGATCACGGTCAGCTGGGACAAGGTAAACAAGGCGGACTACTACAACGTTGCGGTAGAGACCATGGTGCAGAAGAGCACCGGCACCTCTATAACTCTGGACGCGACGCATCTTACCGATGACAAAAAGTACACGGTCTATGTCACAGCACTGTCCAACAATGCCCGCTATACCGAAAGCAACGGCGGCCAGATGGACTTCACGTATCATGCGCCGGTTGTAACTGTCAAGCTGTCTACCCCGGAGATTGCAACGCTGAAGGTCGAGGACAACAATGACTGGACCATTACCTGGAAGGCTGTGGACAGTGCTGCAGCCTACAAAGTCAGCGTCGGCGATATCGAGATGGATCCGACCACCCAGACATCTGTACGGATTCCTGCCGACCGCCTGACGGACGGCATGTCCTACAAGATCCTGATCACCGCTATGCCGGCAGATACAGCGAAGTACGACAACAGCGATACCGCCAGGGAAACCCATACGTACACCGCGCATCAGCCGGAGCCGACGGACAGTCCGGAACCGACGGAGAGCCCCGAGCCTACGGACAGTCCGGAGCCGATGGAGAGCCCTGAACCGACGGAAAGCCCGGACGAGGAGGCAGACAATGGATAGGATCTGGTATTACAGCAAGGGCGGGGAGGAGAACTTCGGTCCGTATACGGAAGAGGATCTCATCCGTCTGCTGCAGAAGCATATTCTCAGTGAAAACGACTATATCTGGATGAGCCGCCTGGATGACTGGGTCCGGGTCGGTGATTCCATCTATTCTTTCTATTTGGATGAGACGGAAGCGTAGGAATCTGTTATGATTATAAAAGTCAGAAAAAGGAGGCAGTCTGCATGAAAAAGAAAATGGTGCTGTTCACTGCCATGGTTATGCTGTGCATCTGTACGCTGCCCGGCTGTGGAGACGTGGATGCCTTGGTCGACTCCGGTTTCTTCAATACCAGGGGCTGGTGGTTTGTTCTCCTGTCCGTAAACTTCTTCATCATCATTGTAATGCTCAGCTTTCTGAGAAAGCTGAAGAAGGGTCTGACAGACAAACCGATTGCGACTGACAGTTTTACAGAACTCTGCAAAAAGGTCATCGCAATGAAGATCGAAAGAGAGAACGAGGCCTGAAATCTGCACACGGGCTGAAACAACGGAATGGAAAACCGATGAACGGAACAAGTAGTTTCCTGTACAGTGCCAAGAGAAGGGTATGGATCGGTGGGAGTACCTGCACCAGAAGGAAATGAATGCATCCGGGAGGGCTGGTCCGATAATGTAGGGCCGGACGCATCATACACGTTACGTATTCGAGAAGCAAGAAAAGTGGAACCACGCAGAAGCGTCTTTTTGACAGGGCGCTTTTTTTAGGAAAAGAGGATAAAGGGAATATGATTAAAGTCTATAATTCAAAGACATTGAAAACAGAAGAGTTCAAACCGAAGACAGAAGGTCAGGTCAGCATGTACATCTGCGGTCCGACCGTCTACAACTATGCGCATATCGGCAATGCCCGGCCGATGATCGTATTCGATGTATTCAAGCGCCTGCTGGAAGCGGAAGGATACAAAGTGAAGTACGCTTCCAACTTTACGGATGTCGACGATAAGATCATCAACAAGGCTGCCGAGGAAGGCGTCAGCGAGAACGAAATCTCCGAACGTTATATCAAGGCGTACAACGATCTGCGCCATCAGCTGAATGTAGAAATGCCGGACATCACACCGAGGGTTACAGAGACCATGGACGGAATCATTGAGTTCGTCGATGAACTGGTCAAGAGCGGCCATGCGTACATCGTGGACAATGATGTCTACTTCTCCGTGGATTCCGTGCCTACCTACGGCCAGATCAGCCACCAGAAGCTGGATTACCTGGAAGCCGGCGCCCGTATTGAAGAGAATGAACTGAAGCGCAACCCGTATGATTTCGTTCTCTGGAAGAAGACGGACAAGGGCATCAAGTGGGACAGCCCGTGGGGACCGGGACGCCCGGGATGGCATACAGAGTGCGTCGTCATGATCAACGAGAACTTCGGCGGTCCGATCGATATCCACGGCGGCGGAATGGACCTGCGCTTCCCGCATCATGAGAACGAGTCTGCCCAGCATGAAGCACTGCACAATGAAGATCTGGCAAACTACTGGATGCACAACGCAATGATCAACATCAACGGTGAAAAGATGTCCAAGTCCCTGGGCAATGTACTGTGGGCGATGGATGTTGCCGCAAAGCTGGGAACGAACCTGACCAGATGGCTGATGAGCTCTGTCCATTACCGCAAGGAACTGAACTTCAGCGATGAGACGATCGAGACCGCCCGCAAGGAACTGGACCGGGTACTCACTCCGGTACGCCAGGCTGACCTGAAGGCTGCGTTTGCCGGCGTCACCTACGGTGATGCGTTTGACCAGGAGTCCTGGGACGCGTTCATTGAGCAGATGAATGACGATATGAATACACCGAACGCCTACCAGGTCATCTTCGAAACCGTCAAGAAGTTGAATACAGCACTTCGTCAGCGGGAGATCGATTACACAGCTGTGGAAAAGTACCGCAACGCTGTGGAAAAAATGTTGAATATCCTGGGGATTGTTGTGGAAAAGCCGGAAGTCACGGAAGA
>JAEEGL012561715.1_pt1 | contig 11310 bp, 11 predicted proteins | sample 9134231 | NCBI WGS metagenome assembly JAEEGL01 (sample SAMN16246548, study PRJNA631951) | gut metagenome | biome: gut microbiome; feature: rumen; material: fiber-attached | host: Bos | place: Iran: Karaj | collected 2018-10
CACTACCTTTAAGCATATTTTTAACTGATAAATAGGATATCAATGTCATGAATCCTACAATTGCAGCGACAATTAAGAATGTCCACCATGGCATTTGAATAGCCCAACTTGGTAAATCAAAGTATGTTCCCATTGATCCACTTGGGTTAAAAATAAACCATGCGATGAAATAGCCAAATCCAATACCTAAAATCGCTCCAACTAAACCGATAACAAATCCAAATAATGTATAGTGCTTAGCGATTTTAGCATCTCTAAATCCCAATGCCTTCAATGTTCCAATTTGTGTCTTTTCATTAATCGTTAATCTTTGCATTGTAGTAGACATAATTAAAATCGCTATGCCTAAGAAGATAATTGGAAGAATTGAAGCCATTGTCTTTCCTTCCCCAGCTTCGCCTTGTGCTTCGTAGAAAGATACTATTTCATCTTTAGTTAAAATCATGTTTGTTTTACCTAAAGCAGCATTAGCTTTTTCAACGAATTCAGACTTTTTTAATTGGGAAATACAGTGGATTTCACTATAAAACTCTGCTCCTAATGCATTTTTAAGCATTTCAGGAGAGATGTAAACATAACCATATTTTTTATAATCAGGCATTAATTGATTAGCGTCTGGAATACAGATTAAATATTCACTGGATTTAACTAATCCTTTGATAGTACCTGTAATAGTAATAGCACCATATTTTAAAGTTAATGAGTCACCAACTTTATAGTTATTTTTATCAGCGTACATATCGCTTAACCACATTGAGTCAGTGGAAGAGTTATCATATTCTTCACCTTTGGTGACCATAAAACCAGAAACATTAATGTCAGTTGTAACTGTAGCAGCAATGACATCATTTTCTTTTGATTCATTAGTGTTGATGGATAAGTATCTAGCGACTTTATCCACACCTTGAATAGATGCGATCTTTGATGCATCTTCTTCACTATAACCAGTTTCTGAGACTAATCTATAGTCTGCAAAACCGGTTTTATCATAGAAAGAGTAAGTATCTCTTTCAATTGAATACCATTCACCTTGGAAACCAACAAAGACACCAATACCAAGTAAGACCATGATAATCATGGAGATGAATTGAGCTTTGTAATGCCATATTGTCCTTAATAACTTTTTAAATAACATACTACCACTCAACCTCATCTGCACTTAATGGGTTATCTTGATTAATGATTTCTTTAATGTGACCAGATTTAACCCTAATAATTTGATCTGCCATTTTAGCGATATTTTGGTTATGAGTAACAATTATAATTGTTTTATTATAGTTTCTAGCCATGGACAATAAGACTTTTAATACTAAAACACCTGTTTCAGTATCTAAAGCTCCAGTTGGTTCATCACATAAAAGAGTTCGAGGGTTCTCCGCTAATGCTCTAGCGATAGATACTCTTTGTTGCTCACCACCAGAAAGTTCACTAGGGAATTTATCTTTATGATCTGCTAAACCAACATTTTCAAGCATTTCATTAACACTTAATGGATTAGATGTAATTTCTTTAACTAAAGAGACATTTTCAAAACATGTTAATGTTGGAATTAAATTATATGATTGGAAGACAAAGCCAATTGTTTCCGCTCTATAATCAGCTAATTCATTGTTATTTAATTTAGCGATTGATTTACCATTAACATAGATTTCACCACTAGTAGGAGAATCTAGTCCTCCTAATAAGTTAAGTAATGTAGATTTACCAGCACCACTAGGGCCAAGGATAACTACGAACTTACCTTGTTCAATATTTAAATCAATATTATCTAAAGCTTTCTGTTCATGATCTCCGACTTTATAAACTCTAGAAACATTCTTAAATTCTATTAAACTCATATTGTTTTCCCCTTTTCTTGACATAACCAAAACAGACTCATAACCGGTAGCGAAACTACCAAGTCTAATAGTCAATGTATTTTTAGTTGTCAATTTATGTAAAATGGCCCAACAAATTTAATTGCGGGCCATTTTTTTAAAATAAATTATTTATTTTTAGGATACATTTCTCTAAATTCTTCAAGCATCTTATCACAAGATTTGCAAGAAGAGCAGTTTGAACAAGAACCACTACAATGGCCACAGCAATCTCCGCTTAGAGATTTTCCTTTTTTCTTTAAATAGAAGTGAAGGAAAATAACACCTAATACGAAGGATATAGCAGCTATAGCGATTAAAGGTTCAAACCATTGCATAGATATCTTTTCTCCTAAATTAAGCAGCCATTGCTAAAGCTTTTTTATTGCGTCTTGCAACGACAATACCGCAATAAACAACAGCAGCAGCTAATGCTAATAAGACTAATAAGCCAGCCCACCAAGCAGTGACGAATAATTGTCCCATCCAGAACACTACTAATGCAGCGCCATAAGACATTGCGAACCACCAGAGCATTGTAAGCCAGAATTCTTTGCCTCTTTGTTCACCTTTTGCAGCGGCAATTGCAGCGAAGCAAGGAATAGTAAATAAGTTATAAACAGCGAAGCTCCAAACAGCAGGTCCACTTAAAGCAATTGCAGCAGCAACTTCTTCTTCAGCTTCACCTGTACCAAGTAAGCTTGCTAATGTAGCAACGACATCTTCTTTAGCAACAAGGCCTGTGAATGTAGCGACAGAGTACATCCAACCATCAGCACCCCAAGAGAATCCTAATGGATAGAAGAAGTAGCCAAATCCTCTACCAATGTATGCTAAGAGAGAGTTTTCAATATGTAAGACCCATTCAGTGTCTCCAGTAGCGTTGCCTAATTCATCAAGAATAGGTTCTTCTCTCATTAAGAAACCTTCAGTGAAGTTAAATGATTTTAAGAACCAAATGACCACTAAAGATGCAGCGATAATTGTTGCAGCTTTAATGACATAGTGTTTTAACTTCTCCCATAAGTGAGCCATAACATTTCTAAATTGTGGTAAGTGATATGCTGGTAATTCCATGATGAATGGAGAAACATATTGACTCTTAGAGAATAGTTTCATGAATAAAGCATAGATAATTGCACAAGCAATACCACCCATATAAATAATGAATAAGAATAAACCACCATCAAAGCCTGCTAATACACCAACAGCAGCAAGCATTGTCCAGATTGGTGCTTTAGCACCACATGAGAAACATGTCATCAATCTGATTGTTCTATTCTTTTCTCTTTCATCTTCAAGAGTTCTTGTTGCCATGATAGCAGGAACAGAACATCCGAAACCAGTTAACATAGGAATAAATGCTTTACCAGATAAACCAAATTTTCTAAATGCTCTATCTAAGATAAATGCAACACGTGCCATGTAGCCAGAATCTTCAAGAATAGCAATGAATAAGAATAAGATCATGATTTGTGGAATGAATGATAAGACTGCGTCTAAACCAGTTAAAATACCATCACAAACCAAAGATGTGTACCATGCGCCTTCAGGCATCCAACTACCAAACCAGTCAATAATACTGCCTGTTAGCCATCCCATCCAACTTTGCAAGAACACACCTATCGAAGGAATACCCGCTAAAGGTTCTCCCTCATATCCCATACCAGTGAAGAAGTTTACTGCTCCTTCATTAGAGATTTCTAAGTGGAATAAACGATTCAAGAAGAATAAATCTTCAGAGAATGTTAAGTGGAAGATTAAGAACATAATGAACACAAAGATTGGTAATGCCCAAATTCTATGTGTTAAAACCTTATCAATCTTGTCAGATTTGGTAAGTTTATCTTCTTTACCTTCCTTATCTTTCTTTTCTGCTTTTGTATATGCAGTTGCGTAGTTTTTAGCAATGTAGTTATAACGATTATCAGCAATTAATGCTTCAAAGTCACTACCAAAAACATCATTATTGAATGTTGCTTTGAATTTGTTAACTGTTTCAACAGCATCTTGGTGCATAGCTGTTTCAATTTCATCCAATTCCACCATTTTAACTGCATGGAATAATGGATTTTCAATTCCTTTTAATTCGAAAGCAATTTGAACATCTTTAACTAAATGTAAAAGATTTTCATCTTGGATAATTGTTGTTCCTTTTCTAGGATTACAAGATGCCTTATATGCTTCTTGCATTAAGGTATCTAATCCTTCTTCTTTTAAAGCGGAGATTTCCACTACTGGGACACCAAGTTTTTTGCTTAATGTTTTAGCGTCAATCTTATCGCCATTTTTTCTAACAACATCGCTCATATTTAACGCGACAATAACAGGAACATCAATTTCAAGAATTTGTGTTGTTAAATATAAGTTTCTTTCTAAGTTTGTAGCGTCAACCACATTGATGATACAATCTGGTTTTTCGTCTAATACGTAGTTTCTAGAAACTACTTCTTCAGGAGTATATGGAGATAAAGAATAAATACCAGGTAAGTCAACAATGTAAATTGGTTCACCTAATTTACGATATTGTCCTTCTCTCTTATCAACAGTAACACCAGGCCAGTTACCAACGTGTGCTGTTGCACCTGTTAATGAGTTAAATAATGTGGTTTTACCACAGTTAGGGTTACCCGCTAAAGCAAATTTCTTCATATTACTTTGCATCCCCCACTTCAATATTTACTAATTTCGCTTCACTCTTTCTTAATGAAAGTTCATATCCACGAATAGTAATTTCGATAGGATCTCCCATTGGAGCCTTCTTACGAAGCTCTACTCTTGCGCCAGGAGTAACACCCATGTCGAATAAACGACGGCGAACTTTACCGTCACCTTCAACGCTTCTAACAAGGCCAGTCTCGCCTTTTTGAATTTGATCTAATTTTTTTAGCATAACTTCCTTCCTTTCTACGCTACTAGGATCTTACTTGCAGTTTCGCGATTGAAAGCTAAGCGTACACCCTTAACAATGCAAATAACGTTACCACCATTAGAGGAGACAATTGTAATTTTGCCATTAGCAACCACACCTAAAGATTCAAGATGTCTCTTTGTCTTTTCGTCAGCAAGAATCTTGACAATTGTTAATTCTGTATCTTGAGGTGCGATGATAATAGGCATAAGTGTTTCTCCTTTAATTAATTAAGATTCCAATAAATTAGAATAATCGTTAGTTAGACACAACTAACTATCATAATTATATGCGTGTATCTTAATATGTCAATCAAAGTTTACAAATTCTTAAAAAATTCACCTTCAATAAATAAAAACAAAGCAATCATGGAAGTCGGTTGCTTTGTTTAACAGAGAGTTCTATGAGATTTGCATTACTACTGAAAGGAGGGTAGTTACCTGAGCAATGGCATTTTAAGAAGTACAAATCCACTACTAGAACTTCTGAGGTGAATTTTTTGACATATCTAGTGTTTTTAGTAGGAAATTGTTTCGGGGGCAAAATTAAGTCTAGATATGTCTTTTGATTGATTAGTTAGCGATGACTAACTATCATAATTATATGCAACTATTTATTAATTGCAATTTAAACGATAAAATTATTTTTGGATTAAGGAGGAAACATAGTTTATGGAAGAATTAGAGAGATTCCTTAGATATGTAAAAATAGATACTCAAGCAGATGACACTACTGGTACAACTCCATCTACTGAGAAACAAAAAAATCTATCTAGATTATTAGTTAAAGAATTAAAAGAGTTAGGTGTAGATGATGCATATATGGATGAATATGGTATTGTCTATGGTCATATAGATGGAGAGGGTGAACGTATTGGTTTAAACGCTCATATTGATACTGCTTTAGAAGTTACTGATACTGGTGTAAATCCTCAAATAATTAACAATTATGATGGAAAACCATTTAAATTGAACGATAAATACACTTTAACAGTGGAAGAATTTCCATCTTTAAAGAAACATATCGGAAAAGATTTAGTGGTCACTGATGGCAATACTTTATTAGGCGCGGATGATAAAGCTGGTATTGCTATTATCATGGGTGTTGTAGCTTATTTTAAAGCGCATCCAGAAGTTAAACATCATCCTATTTCTATTGCTTTTACTGTGGATGAAGAAATTGGTGAAGGCACTAAACATTTCTCTTTAGAGAAAATGTATGCAGATTATGCTTATACAATTGATGGAGGAGATATTGATTGTATTGATTATATTAACTTCAACGCTCAAGGAGTTAAGTTAGATGTTCAAGGTGTTGCAGTACATCCTGGCGAAGGTAAAAATGCACTTGTTAATGCTTTAGTTTTAATTAATGAATTTGTTGCAGCATTACCTCCTAAAGAAACTCCATATGACGCTGATGAAGATGATGGATATTGGCATTTAACTTCTATTGAAGGTAGTAGCGAAAAAGCCACTCTCGAAATGATTTTAAGGGACTTTGACCGTGAAAAACTCAATAAAAGGGACGAACAATTAAAGACTATTATTGCTGATTTACAAAAGAAATGGCCTAAGGCTAAGTTTGATTTACAAATCAGAGAACAATACGAAAATATGGAACCATATGTAAAGAAAGATCCTCGTCCAGTTAATCGTGCGATTGAATGCATGAAGAAACTTGGTATGAATCCTAAGTCCACTAAAATCAGAGGTGGAACTGATGGTGCCACAATGTCAAAAATGGGATTAGTAACTCCTAATTTAGGTACAGGAAGCGCTAATCACCATGGTAGATATGAATATTTAGTAGTTCAAGATTTCTTAAAGATGATTGAACTTGTTAAAACAATCTTTCTTAAATAGTTATTTATTATCGTAATAGATTTGTAAGTATAGTCGTTGCCAAACTGAGAAGGTGACGACTATTTCTTTTTCTTCATCTATTTCACTTGGAGTGTCGTTATAGCTTTCTGTTCCGTTTTCATCTCCACTACTTTTGATGTAGAGATTATTCCACCAGTCAGCAAATCTTTCTAAGAGATTATGTTTTTTCCAGAATTGATAACTATGCCAGTCATTTAATTTAATTTCGTAGCAGATTTTATTATTTAAAGTATCATAATCCGCACTATTTCCTGTGTAATTTGCAAGTTCCATTATTCTATAGAATCCCCAATAGTAACCTGAGAATCTTAAATAATAATTATCACTGTGGAGAAGGATATACATTGCCATTAAGTTAGCGTCTGCTTCTCTCATAACACCTTTGGTGTGTGCTATTTCATGCGCCATAACCATTGGGTATCCAGCAGCAGGTTGATATGTATTGATATTTGCTTCTCCAAATAGACCAAAATCAACACCAGTAATATTAAATTCAGTGTAAATAGCACTGCTCATCATTGGTTTACATGTAGTTGTGTAACTATTTAGATAAGCTTTAACTTCTTTATCTTTGATATTGTTATATTCTTTTTCCACTAAAGCGGAGATTTCAGCAAAGGTGTAATCAGGAATAATATCTCCTTCTTCAGTGTATTCAAGATGAGATGCACATTCGTTATAGTCATTAATAAAGTAATCTACGATGTCGTAGTATTCACTCTTTTGAACTTCACCTTTGTATAAAGGTACTGGTAATTCTTTTCTGTTATATTGCATTTCACTAGTAATGAAATAGCCAGTAATAATACATACAGGAATTAAAAGGATTGTTAGTGTTTTAGATATTGCTTTAAGCCAATTCTTTTTCTTTAATTCCTTAATTATTATTACTATCAAAATGATTACAATTATTGATCCTAAGATGATACTAGTTTCCGCTAAAGAGAGAGGATAGATTCTTGTGATAAAGGCTAAAACAGTGCCAACAACCCTGCCAAACCCCCTTGAATATGCTTCACAGAAGTCTACGTTCTTCTTTAATATATTTAGAATAATAAAGATAATTAAAAGGCCAACTAAGAAACATAGTTTAATGAATAATCCTTTATTTTCTTTAATCCATTTTTTCATGAAACTAGTTTAGCATATTCAAACATTTATATTTATAAATAATTAATAAAGTTTTAAGATATTTCCATGAGTAAAAGAGAATTTTGGTTTAAGTTAGTTAATATCATCATTGATGCTGCATTTGTAGTATTCATGATCATTCATCTTTGTATGAATGTTGAATACAATGCTTCAATAGCATCTATGGCGATGGTATTCTCTGGTGGTATTAAATTAATTCACTTCTTATTATCAGGCGAATATAAAAACAGATTTAAACAACATGAAGCTATTGTTAATCCACTACTAATCGTTCTTGGATTTATCTATATGATTGTTAGAGCTGACGCTAGTGTTGTTTGTATCACGTATGGAATTATCGATATTGTTGATGGCGTTCTTGGAGCAGTCTTTAGATCACTGCAACTCAAAGGTCATAAACTTGCTTTAGTAGAAGTTGCGTTATCTATTGGAGATATAGTGTTTGGCACTCTTTTAGTTATCGAAGGACTCCATGGATTAAGAGTACATTTAATCTTCTTAACAATTACTATCGGAATGTATATTTTGATAGAAGTTTTAGAGCCTTACATTGACAAATCTCACGAATAATTTAGAAACTTAACCTTTAGGTTACATCCACTCTCTAAAAATAGTAGAGTGGTTTTTTTATTAGTAGAGACACATTTACTCGCGTATTCCGTAGAATATGTAAACGATGGCAAACGAAGAAAGAATTAAATACTACTCAGATGAAGTCCACGATGACTTCGCAGGCAACGGAATCGAAACTAAAAAAGTGAATTCTAATTACAAGTATATTAATAAGAATCCATTTTCTATCTTTTTTGGTAACTTGCTTTTAGTTTTATTATTTCCTGTAGCGTGGTTTATTGGTTGGATTTTATATCATCCAAAATTTGTAAATAAGAAAAATGTGTTAAGGAAAGTGAAGAAAAAAGGATATTACATCTATTCCAACCACGTTTTACCTGTTGATCCATTAGTTATTCCTACTAGAAGCAATATTTTTAAGAAATGTTATATTGCTGCAAGTGCAGATACATTCTCAATTAACCCTTTTGTTTCTTGGCTAGTTAAATCATTTGGTGGATTTCCAGTACCTAACACTCCTGAAATGTATTATAGATATGTCGATTTCATTAAACATGTAATCTCCAAAAAGAGAAGAGTTCTTATGTATCCAGAAGCACATATTTGGCCATACTGTAACTGGATTAGAGCGTATACTTCCACTTCATTTAAATACCCTGTAATGACTAACTCCCCTATCGTAGTGTTCACTACATGCTTTGTTCCAGGAAAACCTGGTAAAAAGCCAAAGAAAGTAATCTATGTAGATGGACCTTTATATCCAAATCAAAACCTTCCATTTGAAAAGGCAGTTGAAGATTTAAGAAATCAATGTTTTGAAACAATGTCTGCAAGAGCAAAGAAATACTCCACAGTGGAATATATAAAATATGTAAAGAAAGAAAAAGAGTAGTTTAAACTACTCTTTCTTTTGTTTAGTCCATTGAAGAACTAAACATCTATTTATCTATCATCTGGATATTTGAGATTTATTTGAGATTTTATCTTTTCTAATATCTTCATTACATCTAGAGTGGATTTTTTTGATACGAACCTAGATTCTATTAGTCCTTCTTGGATTTCTTGACTTGCTATTACGAATTCTCTTTCATATAGCAATATGTTTTCTTTATCTTTATAGATTTGATTACCTTGTTTGGATTTAAGTTTTGCTTTTCTAGCAGCGTGGAACATCATAGGTAATTTGATTTTTCCTTCTGTGCCTTCTACTTTCGCTGCAATAGAACCAAATCTATCGATAGCGCTTGTTAGATATGCCTTGATTCCATTTTCATATTCAAATATTACTTTTAATCGGAAATCTATATCTCTTTTCATTTTAGCGGTAGCTTTAATTGATTTAGGATAACCGAATAATCGATATGCATAAGTAACTGGATAGATACCTAAATCATATAAACTACCTCCACCAGAGTTTAGATCAGTGAGTCTAAACTTCTTGGCAGCGTATATACTCGGGAGGGAGAAATCCGCTTTAAAGGTTTTAACTTTACCTATTTTATTATTATCAATCCATTCTTTAACTTTATATGCTGTTGGGTTAAACCAGGTCCACATGGCTTCAACAAAATATGTGTTATTCTTTTTAGCGATTTCAAATAATTCTTCAGCGGATTTAAGGTTTAATGTTAATGTTTTCTCACAAATTACAGGGATATGTTTTTCTAAAGCTTTTTTAGAATATGAATAATGGAATCTATGAGGAGTTGCTACATAAATAGCGTTAATTCTTTTATCCTCAAGCATATCCTCATATGTTTTATAAGGTGTAGCACCAAACTGTTTTGCGAATTCTTGGCAATGTTCAAAACTGCGTGAATAAACAGCGACAATATTAATGTCTTTATTATTCTTTAATTCTTTCGCTACTGTGATAGCGATACCTTTTGAGCCAACAAATCCAATATTAAACATATTTATTTCTCTATATTGATTTTAGATGATTAGTCATCATCTTCATCTTTTTCATCATAATCACATGGATCATAATCTTTATCTAACTCTCTTGGATCAACACCAAGTTTTTCTGCTTTTCTTCTTGTTGAATAGTGATCGATAGGACCAAAGCATGTATAGAATACTGGTACTAATAAGAACACTACCCACATTGGATGCCATGTATTAGCGGTCATACCACAATATAAGAAGATTGTTGTTACAAAGACTGCGAAGTTAAATACAGTAATTTTTCTTTTTAATATAGCGTGGATAAAGCTTGGAATGATTGGAATTGCTACAAAGAAAATCCAACTCCATCTAAATCCTGTCATTGGTGCGGTTAAATAAAAGCCATCTGTAAAGTTAAATGTTGGCATTCTTAAATTTAATAAACCAAAGACGATGAATAAGACTACTGAGATTACTGAGCAGATTGAGTAAGCAATAGCTACTGGAGGTCTGCAGTGATCTTTAAGTTTATTTTCTAAATCTTTTTCAGTGAAATGATGTTTTTCACCATTCTTATTACATGTGTGGATACCATCGTTATCTATGTGTACGTATGATCCATCTTCACTATTAATTTGAACACCTTTGCCACCACCGATGTGAATTTCATCTTTAGCGACTTCTTGTTCTGGCTCTACTGTTTCTGATTTTGGTTGATCATTGACTTTTGGGTCAGGATCTTTCTTACCATTGATTAGTTCGTCTAATGAGACTCCATATAAATTAGCGAGAGCGATTAGGTTATCTGTATCTGGGCTTGCTTCTACGCGTTCCCATTTACTTACTGCCTGTCTAGAGATGCCTAATTTATCTGCGAGTTCTTCTTGTGAGTAACCCGCTCTTTTGCGGTATTCGACTAATCTGTTTGCGATTTCTAAGTTCATAATGTCGTTCTCCTTTGCGTTTGCTGTCTCTATTATTACGAAAATCTAATCGGTTGCTCTACCAAGTCTAGTTTTCAATTACGCAACTTTTGGTTGCATTA
>JAEEGL016745164.1_pt1 | contig 11310 bp, 10 predicted proteins | sample 9134231 | NCBI WGS metagenome assembly JAEEGL01 (sample SAMN16246548, study PRJNA631951) | gut metagenome | biome: gut microbiome; feature: rumen; material: fiber-attached | host: Bos | place: Iran: Karaj | collected 2018-10
AGTGTATGGTTCAAAAATACCGTAATTCCCTTTAAAAGAAACAGGTTTCTCCGTTCTTTCAAAAGTATCGCATTTTAAAGCATTATTAATATGTTTTGGTGAATTATTATTATGTATCGGGATTATTGAGTTTATTCTTTTTATTAGCATAGGAAATCAGTTTTCTTTTACATAATTGTTTAATTGTCAAAAATTTTTTAAATTGCTTATATATGAAGATTTATTAATTTAAATCGCAAAAAAGTTTGTGTTTAAACTTGATACAAAAGAGGAAATTATGGTTCAGCCGATAAGTCACGCAAATCCGTATTATCATTCAACAACATTGCAGCGTCGGAACTATGCTTGCACTTCTTGTATTCTGCCGACTTATGGCAGAAATTATTGTATTTTTGATAAAGAAGAAGTTGACTATTTTGTAAAACAAAGAGAGCAGGCTTTGCCGTATTTAACAAATATTCTTGCAAATTCAAACAATGAACCGCAAGTTACGGAAGTTCTTCATATTATGGATAAAATGCTTGATAACGGAGTCAAAGGAATAGATAAACTTTATCCGTATTTTGCAAGATTTAACAGTACAAAGTCGCCAAATATACAATCATATTTATCAGGAATATATAGGAAAACACAAATCCCCGAAGGGTTTGGTCCTTTAGTCAAAATGCTTGTTCAAAATTCTTTAAATCCGTTTAAAAATTCGTTTTTTGATCCGAATGAAGAAATCGGAGGGGCAATACTCAGCTATGTATCTGATAAATTCAGGAAATAACGGGCTGCTTGAAACAAAAAAATGTTCATGTTATAAAAAAATTACTGTAAGATTTTATCTTGCTAGTTCAATGAATGGTGGTTTAAGACACTGAATAAAAATATAAAATTGGCTCAATGCGCAGGTTTTTGTTACGGAGTCAAAAGAGCAGTCGAAACGACAAAAAAAATTAAAGCGGAAAATCCCTCCAAAAAAGTTTGGATATTAGGTGAGCTTATTCATAATTCTCATGTTATTAAAGAACTTGAAAACTTGGGAATTATTACCGTGGATGAACTTCCCGAAAATGAGACGGGGATATGTATTGTAAGAAGTCATGGAATGGCTCCTCAAAAAATTAAAGAAATTTCGGATAAAGGTTTTGAAGTCGTTGATTTGACCTGCCTTGACGTTAAAAAGGTTCAGCAAAAAGCTATACAGCTTGCTCAAGAGGATTTTTTGGTCTTGATTTTAGGTAAGCCGGAACATCCTGAAGTTGTTGCAATTAAAGCAAATGCTGAATTATATTCAAATAAAGTATATGTTATTCCTAATATAGAAACTCTTGAAAATTTTAGAAATGAAATAAAATCATATAAAAGAGTTGGCGTTGTAATTCAAACAACACAAAAACCCGAGCTATTGCAGTCGGTGGTTAATTATCTTCTGCCTATTGCAAGTGAATTAAAGGTATTTAATACAATATGCAAATCCACAACAATGAGACAGCAAGAAGCTAAAGAACTTGCAAAAACTTCTGATTTAATGATTGTGGTAGGCAGCAAACAAAGTGCTAATACAACTCATCTTGCAGAGATTCTTAAAAATATAACAAATACAATACATATAGAAACGGCACAAGATTTAGTGCAATTTGAAGACGATATTAAAAATGTAAGTAATATTGGTATTACGGCAGGAGCTTCAACTCCCGACAATATTATTAAAGAAGTTATAGAAAAAATAAATAAAATATAAGAAAGGATAAAAAGAAAAATGACAAACACAATTAATGAACAGGACGAATTCGTCAGATTATTGGAAGAAAGCTACAACTACAAATTCTCAACGGCAGATGTAGTTAAAGGCATTGTTATAAAACAAGAAAACGAAGGTTTTTTAGTTGATATCGGTGCAAAAACAGAAGCTTTCCTTCCTAACAAAGAAATTACAAACAATCAGGTAAACGACAGAGATTATTCCGAATACCTTGCAATTAATGATGTAAAAGAATTTTATATCTTAAAAGAAGAAGGCGATGATGAAAACGACAGAATAATTCTTTCTCTTAAAAAATTATCTTGCGCAAAAGCTTGGCAAGAGCTTCAAAATGCTAAATTTAACAATGAAACAATTAATGCAAAAGTTGTTCAAATTGTAAGAGGCGGTGTAATCGTTGAAGTTTCCGATTTAAGAGGTTTCGTTCCGGCAAGTCAGTTAAGAACAGGAGCTCCTTTTGACGGCTTAATCGGTCAGGATATTGAAGTTAAAGTATTAGAAGCTGATGCTAAGAGAAATAAACTCATACTTTCTCAAAGACAGGCAGTAGCAGAACAGAGAGAACAGGTAGTTGATGAAATTATCTCTAAACTTGAAGTCGGTTCCGTTGTAAAAGGTGAAGTAGTAAGAATTGCTGATTTCGGCGGATTTATCGATATAAACGGCGTTGACGGTTTATTACCGATTTCCGAAATTTCTTGGCAGAGAATTAAACACCCTTCTGATGTTATATCTTTAGGTCAGGAATTAGAAGTTAAAATCTTAAAAATCGATACTGATATGAAGAGAATCAGCTTAAGCTTAAAGAGAATGGGCGACAACCCTTGGGAATCTATTGAAAATGAATTTAAAGAAGGTCAGGTTATAAAAGGTACTGTTAATAAAGTAACTTCCTTCGGTGCTTTCATTAACATATACCCGGGTGTTGAAGCATTATTGCCGTCTGCAGAAATGGAACCCGCTAATGCTAATCCGTTCAATATTTACAATGTAGGTGATGAAGTTGAAGTTTTAATTAAAAAATTCACACCTCAGGAACACAGAATAGCTTTAAGCGTTAAAGATATTCAGAAATAGTTAAATGAAAAAGGAGCTGACTAATTTAGCCGGCTCCTTTTTGTTAATAAATATTTACAAAATATACAAATTTGGCAAATATTTTGATTTATGCGGTTTAGTACAAACAAGTAAGGTAAAAAAGGAATAAAAAAATGACATCACCAGCAAATTTAAGCCCGGTAGAACGTAAACCAATTGCAAAAACAGTTTCAAAATTAGGAACAGCAGCAGGCCTTATTGTAGGACATGCTTATGTAATAAAAAATCACAATGATATATTTGTCAGAGGCGGTGAAGAAGCTGCTAAAGCATTCGGAAACGGAAAAATTGCAACTGCGGTTGTTCCGCATGCCGTAGCTGCAGGATTTATTCTCGTTCCTGCATTAATAGGCGGTATAGTAGGAAAAATAGTCGGCACTGTAGCTGACAGAGTTAAAGCAAAAAAAGCAATAGCAAAGATTAAAAATCCGAATACTGATAAAACAAATAATAAGTTAGATAATGATATTCAAAAATTAATAAATGAAAATCCGGAAAAATTTGATGCCGATGAAATCAAAAATAAAATATTAGCAGATAACATAAAAAATCTAAAAATAAAACAATAGTCATGGGAAAACAAGTAACAAATAAGTAAACCAAACGGATACAAAATGTATCCGTTTTTATTATGAAAATTTCATAAAGAATTATCACAATAATAATAAAGACGGGGATTTTTTATTGTTTAAAAACGCAAAATGTCATACAATTGCAATATATATAGCAGGGATATGGTATGCAGGATAAAAATTTTTTATTAATCGACGGACACGCACTGGCTTACAGATACTTCTTTGCACTTGAAAGAACCGCAATGAAAACTTCGGATAATCAGCCGACCTGGGCTGTATTCGGATTTTTTAAGGCCTTATTTGATTTATTGCAGAATGAAGAGATAAAACCCGATGCAATTGCTGTTGCCTTTGATGTTTCAAGACAAACTTTCAGAACGGAAATGTTCGCAGATTACAAGGCAAACAGAGAAAGTATGCCGGATACCCTGAGAAGCCAAATTGCACTTATAATAGAAGGTTTGCACGCATTAAATATTCCTATATATACTAAAGAAGGTTATGAAGCTGATGATGTCATAGGTACAATTTCAGCAAAAGCGAAGCAAAAACAGCACAAAACCTATATACTTACGGGAGACAGAGATTCCTTCCAGCTTGTGGACAGAGAAGGTTATGTAACCGTTATTGTTCCTTCCAAAGGCGAATTAATACAGTATGACTGGTATAAAGTCTTTGACAAAATGGGTGTATACCCGTATCAGATAATTGATTATAAAGGATTAAGCGGTGATACCTCCGATAATATACCGGGGATTAAGGGTATCGGAGAAAAAACCGCCTGCAAACTTTTAAACAGATTTGATAAGCTTGAACAAATTTATGAGCATATAGATGACGTAACGGAAAAAGCACTTAACAAGAAGTTAAGAGAAGGAAAAGATATAGCATTTTTAAGTAAAGAGCTTGCAACCATTCAGAGAAATCTTGATATAGATTTTGATTTTGACTGTGCGAAACTTGAAATGCCAAATTATGATGAGGTTATTGATTTCTTCAAACGCAACCAGTTCTATAATTTCTTAAAAAATTCGGACAGACTGCTTAAACCGTTTAAAATAGGTGCTCAGGAAGCAAAAGTTTCACCTGATTGTAAAACGGAAAGTATACCCGGTGCGAATTCAACGGGGCAAATGCAGTTAGGTCTGGGTATAGGAGATATGCTGGTTTCTTCTTCCCATAAAGAATATAACCATCAAAAAACAATTGTTGATACGGAGGAAAAGCTTAATAATCTTGCCGATGAATTAAGTAAGCAAACCATATTTTCAATAGATGTAGAGACAACGGGAATAAATCCTCTCGAGTGTGATTTGGTAGGTATTTCCATTGCATATTCGGAGCAGATACAAACGAAAAACAAACGTGTAAAAATTGATGAAGCTAAGAGTGATTTGGTTAAATCCTTCTATATTCCTGTATTTCACCTTGTAGGAAACCAGCTGGAACTGGAAACCGTACAGAGAAAGCTTGCTCCTGTTTTGGCAAATGAGAATATTTCAAAAACACTTCAAAATGCAAAATATGATTACCACGTGTTAAAACGCCATAATATGCCGCTAAAGGGCATTATCTTTGATACAATGCTTGCAAGCTATATAAAGGATTCCTCGAGGAAACACGGTCTTAAACAGCAGGCAAGTGATTATCTTGACTATATTATGGTCGAGTACGAAGAACTGCTTAAAAACAGTTCCTCATCACTGACTATAGAAACAGTACCTATTGAAGAAGCAGCTTCTTATGCGTGTGATGATGCTTTCGCTACCTTGTTATTAACAAAGTACTGGCAGCAAAATCTTGATGAAAAGGAACTGGATTTACTTTATGATATTGAAACTCCTCTTGCAATTGTTCTCGCCATAATGGAGGAAAACGGTGCAAGCATTGATATTAATTGTTTATCCGAGATAGAAAAAGAAATAAATGAAAAACTTGAAGTTGTTGAAAAGAAGATATATGATGCTGCAGGTGAAAAATTCAATATAAATTCACCAAAACAGGTAGGGGATATTCTCTTCGGGAAAATGGGCTTAAAAGCGAAAGGAATGAAATCCAAGACGGGTTTTTCAACAAATGCAAAAGTACTTGAATCCTTGGCGGAAGAACATCAAATAGCTAAAGACATCTTAGAACAAAGGCATCTTGCCAAATTAAAAAGTACTTATGTTGAAACTTTACCCGAATTGAGAAGCCCTGTTGATAACAGAATCCATACAAGCTTTAACCAGACAATAACAACAACGGGAAGACTTTCTTCATCTAATCCCAATCTGCAGAACATACCCATAAGAACTTCTCTCGGTAACAGAATAAGGGGTGCGTTCGTAGCCGAAGATAAAAATAATTATATTATTTCGGCAGATTATTCCCAGATAGAATTAAGGCTTTTGGCTCATATATCACGAGATGATAATTTAATAGAAGCTTTTTGCAGTGATGAGGACGTTCACAGTGCAACGGCAAGCAAAATTTTTGATGTTCCTGTTGAACAGGTAACAAAAGATATGCGTTCAAAGGCAAAAACGGTAAATTTTGGAATTGTATACGGACAGTCAAGATACGGCTTGGCATCAAGTCTCGGCATTTCGCCGTTTGAAGCGCAGGATTTCATCGACAGGTATTTCGCCACATATCCCGATGTAAAAAGATATATGGACGAAACAATAAAATTTGCTTATGCACACGGGTTTGTTGAAACTCTGTACGGAAGAAAACGATATTTAAGCTCGGGTTTGCTGAGTACAAACGGGAAAATTCAAGAAGCCGCACAGCGTGCAGCAATAAATGCCCCCATACAGGGGACTGCCGCTGATGTTATGAAAATTGCCATGGTAAGATTACAAAATGACTTTATAAAAAATAACATTAAATCTAAAATAATCATACAAGTGCATGATGAACTTGTGATAGAAACAGTAAATACTGAATTAGAAGAGGTAAAATCACTTGTTAAAAAAGCAATGGAATTAGACCAGCCGTTTCTTGTTCCGTTGAAGATAGATATATATGCCGGGCAATCCTGGATGGAGATATAATGAGGAAGAAAATAATACTGACCGCATTAATAATGTTCATATCTCAGCAGATTATATTTGCTGAAGATATTGTTCCTACTGCAATAAAAACCCCTACTGCAAGTATTGATTTTTCAAAATCTTATAAAACTTCTTCCGAAAATCTCTTGTATCTGCTGCTTTCGGCTATAAGCGAGCATAATTATTCAATAGAAGAAATACAGTTTAAAACGGGAAGTGTATTATTTAAGGCATATCAAAAAGAATTTATAGCTTCTATTGCGGCAAAAGACGGATATAATTCATTTATAAAGATTATACCTGCCGATAATAACTATAATTTTTCACCTGCTTTACTGCAAAAGCTTCATAATTACATAGAAACCAATAACGGCATATCTTTCCAAAAGATTCTGTGATATTAAACGCTGTCGCAGATGGCTTTAATATCCTGGCATAAAAGCCTGTATTTCTCTTCCGAAGCATTATCCAGTTTATCAAGCAAATATTGACTGAGTGAATATTCTTTTTCTCTTTCACCTCTGTGCATTTCGTATATAAATTCGTCAATGCAGCTGTCAATATAGTATTTTGTGGCTTTGTAATCTTTATTTCTTCCTATTGTGTATATTAATTGCAAAACAAAAACATCTGATTTTGAAAGAGAACAAAGGTTATTCACAAATTTGAACATTACATCTTCCGGATTGAAGCTGTGTCCAAGCCCCATAACATGCCCGAATTCGTGAGTTATTATACTTTTAATCGTTAAATCATCAAGTAATTTATTATTTTTATCTTTAATCCCTATAATGATTTTGTGCGGTTTGGAATTATCATTCGGATTATAACCTGTATTCTTTTCTGAAACAGAACTCCATTGTATTGTAAAATCGGAACCGTAGCTGTATTCCGTAATTTTAAACGTAATCATGTTTAATAATGCAGCGGAGTATAAATCAAGTGCTTCCTTAACATATAACTTAAGCATATTATTTGTTTGGAAATCATTATCCGTATCAATCGGCTCAACATATATACTGTATTTTGTCTTGTTCAGAAGTTTCAGCTTGCTGTTCTGAGAAAATCGAACGGCATCAATATCAGTACCCATATTGAAACAGGACAATACATAATCTTTTAAATCATCAGCGTAAACAGACATAAATTTTCAATTCCTAACAAGTATATATATTCCACGTTAATGGATTTTTATAACCATGTTTAAAAGAAAAATATTAAATAAATTTTAGAGCAAATATTAAGAAATGTTACACAAATCGGTTTATAAACTCAAGATTATTGATAATTATGCCGATATAGTTAATACAACAATATATATAGGAGCAAAAACTATGGGATTGGCAGCATCACAAGGACGATTTCTATGTTTGACGGCAAGGAATAATGACCTTGTCTATGAAGGACAGCAAATATCACAGGAAAGAGTTTCGCTGGCGGAGAAAACACAGGAAGTTGCACAGAGATACAGTGAAGCAATGAATAACAGAGTTATGCAGGCAACGGTTATAATTGACGGTACACCTACTACAATGCCGCTGACTTATGAATTATTGACCAGCCAAGATGCCTTTTCAGGTCTTGGAATGAGACTTGTTGACCTGGACGGAAATGTTGTAGTTCCCGGTAATTCTTATTATGAAGTTACAACACAGGAAGAAAACAGAAATCCGGAAACAAAAAATATTTACAAAACAGAAGATTTTATAAGTCAATATATGCCTAATGTCGGTCAGGATATGGCTGACTCTTTAAGAGTAATGTCAATGGATGAAGTAATAGATTATTATAATAATAATTATGATCATCCTGCTTCAACTACCGTAAAACACATTACAAAAGAAAATTCACCTATAGTAAGAAAGGGTGAACATACCGTAACCGATGAAATGTGCCTTGATCCTAAATATTTACAGGAAATGTTAAATTCAGGGCAATGGATAATAGAGCAGAAAAACGGTGCCAATTGGGATAAAGAAATTTGGCAGGCTTCGAATAAAATCATTGAAGTATATGATACATCTGATGATGCAGCTGCAGAAGCAGAATATGAAGCCGATATGATGGAAATTCAAAGACGTGATAAAGTTCTTGAATTAAGACTCGAAGAAGTTGAAACAGAACAGAATTCCGTTGAAACCGAACTGGAATCAGTTAAAAAAGTTATTGATGAAAATGTTGAAAATTCATTCAAAACTTTCGCTTAATTAACAGAAAAACAACTGTGGATATCCCCGAGAATTTCCCCGTCTTGGGACTTAATTACCTTACAATATATATTATGGCCGGACAATATTTCACAATGTACCGGCCATTTTAATTGCAATAGTGCATCTGTGGTAACTATGGTTCGTGCTTCCATATTGGAATCGGCTATTTTTACAACAAGGCATTCTTCTTTTTCGAGATTAACAACAACGCATAAACCGCAGGCGCCAACTTTTGCAATTATATTATCGGAGGCGTTTATTATCTCGGAATCCTGACGATTTTCACCGCCTGCTAAATACGGGTGTTTCAAAAAAGCATTCTTTATTTTTTCATATTTTTTATCGGTAAAAAGGTTTAAAAAGCCTCTGCCCAATTCCTCAAGAGTTGTTGCTATAACGGGAAGTCCGCAGCCGTCCTTACTTATAACTGCATTATTGATATTTATTCCGCAAAGTTTGCAGACATGTTTTAAAATGTAATCAGTAAGAGGATTGGTTATGTCTTTGTAATTTGAAGTGTTAAATCCTTTTTCCTTGCATATCAGCAGCATTGCTGTGTGTTTGCCCGAACAGTTATTATGAATCTTTTGGGGAAATAATCCCTCTTTAATGAGTCTTATTTGTTCCTTTTTGCTTAAAGGTTCATGCGGCAGGCATAATAAGTCATTTTCCGTAAATCCGGCTTTTTTCAGTATTCCTCTTATTATATTCTGATGAGAAATATCACCCGTATGGGAAGCGCAGCATACCGCAATTTCTTCTTCAGTCAGATTGTATTTTTTATCGAGTTCTAAATCAATGAGGGGCGAAACCTGCATAGGCTTCATACAGGAACGATGATAGAATTTGTAATTATTATCCTCGCCGATTTTTTTTATAATGCCTTTTTTATTCATGTGCAGAAGAATTCCGAAATGAGCCTGTTCACTAAGCCCGTTTCTTCTGTATTCTAACAATTTTGCGTATTCCGGTTCTTTCATAATGATATTTTACATCAAATAATATTTAAAAAACTAATTTCCATTGAGTGTATGATTTGTATAATGTTAATGATGTAGTATAATAATTTAGCAGTAATTGTGTGCAAATAGTGCAAAACGAGGTTGAGATGCAGCTTTCAGATGTAAAAGGCAATATAGCAAGAATTAACTATAATCCCGCAGAAAATCATCTTCTGCCCTCTGATTTTTTGCTCATAGAAGATACAAATGAAAAAATAATTGCCCAAATAATCAACATTTCAACAACAGAAAATTCAAACGGAAATATTGCGGATGTAAGGCTTCTTTTGGCTGTTGATAAAAGTGACAACCTTATGTATTATAACGGATATATACCGTTAAAAACAGCGAAAGTTATATATATAAATCCTGATGAGATTATAGAACTTATAAAAAGTCCCGAAGATAATATTTATTTCGGTAATTTATCAAATCATGAAGAATGTTATGTAAAGGTTCCTCTTTCAAGTGCAGATGACAGAATCTATATACAATCCGACAGATATGATAAGGTTAAAATCTTAATTCAGAATATGGTTTCGGAGCTGGTTTCACAAAACAAGAAAGTTATAATTCTTGATTTTGACGGATATTATAATTCGGTGCCGAATGTTCCCAAACTAAAGATTTCCGATAGTTTTAAGCTGCCCTTAAACGCTGAAGCTTTTAATAATATTCTTGAGTATGATACAAAAGACTGTCCTATAGAAGATAAAGCCGATATCCAAAGCATTGTTCTCGAACTTCGTGAGTACATAAAGACGCTTGATAATAAGTTTTTGCCTTTTAATCTTTTTAAAACGGTAATAGATAAAGAATATGCTTCCAGTCAGTTATCCGGACTCAAACTTTTAAGAAATAAACTCTGGCTGTATGCACAGGAAGGTATTTTTGCCGAAAGTAAAAATGAATTTGATATTATAAATACAATTCTTGATAATAAAAATATTGTTATTATTGATGCTTCTGAGCTGGAAGGAAAATGGTATAAGTTTGCAATAGAAACAATAAAAAATCTCGTTAATAAAAAATGCTATTTTGTGCTTTCCCTGAACGATATTGAAGCTGATAAAAAGACAATAACTTCTCTGTATAATAATCCCGGGGTTGTTCCTATTGTTACGACCACTTATGACAGTAAATACAGAGAAATTTTAAAAGCCCTGTGCAAAAATCAGATATTGTTTAAACCTTCAAAATTGGTTAATGACGATGAAATCTACGGAAGTTTCCTTAACAGAATAAATACCGGCGAATTTATTCTGTACGGCGAATCAGTATTATACATTCCTTTAATTCTTGAATTGCAGTCCTTTGATGCATCAACAAAAGAAGATGTTACTCAAAATGAAATTAAAAAAGATGTTGATAAATTCTTTTCATCGCAAAAATCGAATATCCCGCAAAATGCAATAATAGCAGATACACAGGCTGATAAACTTCAGGATAATACCGAAAAAGAAGAAAAAACTCAGATTATCGATGATGATTTTAATGATGCTGATTTGGATTTTCTTGATGAGCAAAATAATGAGGAGAAAATTACAATAGAGGATATAACCGGTCTTCCCGACCCGCGGGATATACCGGATCAGGAAAGTACCTACGGTGTGTTCTCTCCTTTGGCGCCCGAGGAAG
>JAEEGL016807584.1_pt1 | contig 11310 bp, 8 predicted proteins | sample 9134231 | NCBI WGS metagenome assembly JAEEGL01 (sample SAMN16246548, study PRJNA631951) | gut metagenome | biome: gut microbiome; feature: rumen; material: fiber-attached | host: Bos | place: Iran: Karaj | collected 2018-10
CTTGCTTAGGCCGTCCGGCAAATTTATGCCAAAGTCGGCTATCATTTGTTGGTGCAACGGGGCTAGTGAACGATCTATTGTGACGGTGTATTTCTTGGTTTTGTAGAACTTCGGATGCGTCATCTTGAAGGCGAAGTCTCCATCATTTGTGAGTAAAAGTAGGCCAGAAGAGTCCTTATCGAGCCTTCCGACGCTTTTGAGCGTACGCAAATTCTCCGGCAAAAGCTCGTAAATAGTGGGCGTATTTCCCTGGCGTTTTTTACTGCAAACATATCCCGCCGGTTTGTTTAAAGCGATATATATCAACTCTTTCGGAGATACATTTTTCCCGTCCACCTCGACCTTGTCGCCATCATTGATGCGTTGGCCTAATTCGGCGACGGCGCCATTAATTTTAACCTTTTTTTCTTGAATCAAAATATCCGCTTCGCGTCTGGAAACGCCAAAGTTGGTAGCTATATATTTATTGAGCCGTTGTTGGGGCATTTTGAGGTAGAGTTGGTTTTTCTTCTTGCTGCGGAGTTGGCTCAGTAATGACTTTTATGACCGGCTCCTGGGCTGGCGCCGGTTCGGGCATTTCGCCGCCTTGAGAAATATTCGGACTCGTCGGCACGTTCTCTACAACTTCGTTCAGGAAACTCGCATCCGGCTTTTTGGCGGCTTCTGGGTTCTTTACCGCCTCGGCGGCCGCAATCGCTGCCTTTTCCTGAGCCGACTTCGTGATTTCGTCGTCTTTTAACTCTTCTGCCATGCGATCTGCCATCGTCTCCTGCTTCTCTTCCAGGGCATCGGAGCTAAGTTCTTCCTCTAGAGATGCAAGGTAGCCAGGGCGAATTGGCTCTATTACCTCTTCTTCCGCCTCTTTCTGTTCTGTCGGCGCATTGACTGGGGCTACATTCGCAGGTTTCGTCTCTGTGGAGGCCGGCTTCGATTCTGGCTTCGGCTCAAGCTCCGGTGTAGGCTCTAATTTGGATTCCGGTTTCGGCTCCGGCTCTGGGGCGGGCTCTAGTTTTGGCTCCGGCTCTGGGGCGGGCTCTAGTTTTGGCTCCGGCTCCAGTTTCGATTTTGGCTTTTGCTCCGGCTCTACTATTGGCTCCGGCTCCAGTTCAGACTCTGGCTTCGGCTCTTCTACGCCGTCATCAATGGATTCCGACGCCTCAAGTGTGGCTACCCCTTCGGGTACTGGCGCATCTGTCGCCGGCTTATCAGGCTCTTCGCTCTCTTCGAGAGATACTTTCTTCGCCGTTTTTGTAGTGATAGACTGCGGTTCGCTACCGGTTGCATCTCCTCCTAGAATCTCTTCCATGCGTTTTTCCATCATCTCGCGCATAGTGTCGCGGCGCGGATCGTGGATAGGCTGGATTACGCGCTCGCCGCCGCTGGTCTTTTCGCTTTTTGTAGAGTTATCCGATGGGATAGCATTATCCTGTAGTGCAGCGGGGGCTGCATTTGGCATTACTCTATCGGCATCTTGTATGACGTTGTTTGCGACTGGCTGTCCTGCCGGTGGGATAATGGTATTAGCTACGGGTTGCGGTATTGGTGCCGGGCTTGATGCGACGGCTCCTGCAGCAGGATTCAGCGCAATCTGTGCGCTAGGAACCGTTCCCGGCATCGCGGCAGGAGCTTGATTAAAATTTTTGGTAACACCATTAGTGGGGTTGACCGGCGGCATCGGTTGTGGCGCAGCTGGCTGAGGCGCCGGACCAGCTGCCGGATTCGTTGGCTGAATAGTGGTAGTAGGCGTAGTAGGCACGGATGCTAATGCATTTGCTGCCGCCGCAACTGGGGCCGCCACTGGCGGAACCGGTGACATTGGCGCAGGCGCGGCTGATATTGGCGCTGATGCCGGGGCTGCTGGGGTAGCTGGCGCCGCAGGCGCTGCGGGTGTTGGTGCCGGTTTCGGTGCCGCCGGAGCTGGCTGAGGAAGCGGCTCTGCGGATGGGATGTTTGAAAGAGTCTCAATGTTCGCCTTCGCGTCTCCCTTAGGCTTATCGCCGAGCACTTCGTGCACTGCATTTATGACATCTTCGATGCCTACCTGGGACTTTACGAGATAGCGCTCGGCCCCCAATGCTTCGCCGCGCTGTCGCTGATCGTCGCTCGAAAGCGCCGTCATCATGATTACTTTAATATTCTGCGTTTCCGGTTGTGAGCGGAGAATGTCTAGCATATCGAAACCGGATATTTTTGGCATCATCACGTCTGCAATGATAAGATCCGGTTTTTCCTGCACAGCTTTGGCGAGAGCCTCCTCGCCATCGTCCGCACGGGCGATTTCGTAGCCTTCCGCGACCAATCGGATGCTATAAATTTCTTGTAAGGACCGGTCGTCCTCAACTAACATAATTTTGGCCATATTACCTCTTATTATATTCTAGTTATGTTTAAAAATCTATATTTTCAAGCCCTTGGGCTTGCTGATTGTCGAGATAAAAACGCTGTTGACGATAGGCTTCTTCGTCAATACGTGGCAGCATTACGATAAAACGCGTGCCTTTTCCGAGCTCGCTCTCCGCCCAAACGCGTCCATTCATCGCCTCTACGCGTTGTTGGACTAGGTATAGCCCAAGGCCGGTGCCGCCGATTTCGCGAGTGTCTCGGTTATCTACACGATAGAACTTTTGGAAAATATGCGACAATTCGCTGCGAGCCACGCCGATACCTGTATCTTCGACGATAATTTGAACATTATAATTATCGGCGCGCACATTTACGGTCACCCAACCTGCCGGCGTGTACTTGATGGCATTCTCAATCAGGTTATTTAACACCTCGTGCAAAAAGTCTTTATCGACACTGGCATAGATGAGCTGATCTATTCGCTTGCCTCCACTTAGTTGCTGATCGACGGAGCCGCTACCAAACTGATAGCCCAGTCCTTTTGCGGTTATATTAGGTATCTGTCCATCGGCAATACTCTTAACTAGCTCAACGATATCTACCGGCTCGAGCTGAGGCTTCATCTGTCCGTCATCAAGCTTTGTGGTGTCTAATAAATCCTGAAAAAGCCGACCCAAGTGCTGCGAGGCTTCGTGTGCCTTCTTAAGATAGTCCATGCCACGATCGTCTACTGTTGCCGTAGATGGGTTCATAGCAAGCCCAAGATAGCCCTCGATACTTGCCACTGGCGTGCGCATTTCGTGGCTGGCCGTAGAAATAAATTCGCTGCGCTCTCTTTCTTCTTTTAATTCTCGAGCGATATCGCGAAATGTTACAACAAGGCTAGGGTTTTCCTCGTGGGTTGGCGTAATGATAATAGAAACTGGCGTATTCTTGTTATTATCAGCAGCCACGATATTCAAATCGCGTACCTCGCCGTATTCTTTGTTCTTGAGTGCGATATTAATCGGATTCCGCCCCTCGGAGACACGATTCCCAGTTTCATCAAGCAAATTAATGACAGAATCGTAGTAAACTCCGTCCAACTCCGACGGCGCACGGCCAGTCAATTCGCAGGCCGCCTGGTTTGCGAGGCGAATATTGCCGTTCGGACTCACGATGATAACTCCTTCACGAATCGACTGCAAAACAAGCTCGTTCAAATCCTGACGAGATTGGTTGTTTGTGTTTTGTTCTGGCGCGGGCGTTTCCACCTTTTTAGCCTTTTTCCAGAGACTCATGCTGTAGCTATTTTAACATAAGTACCTTCACGATTTGCGTGTTTTTTCGGTCATGAGATATAATATAGCTTATGAATAAAGACGTCATCTATATTGAGCCAGAGGATGATATTACTGACATCCTGACAAATATCAAAGGCGCGAAGAACAAGATCATCGCATTAGTTCCCCCAAAGAAAGCCGGCGTGCTACGTAGCGCTGTCAATTTCAAACTCATTGCTAAAGCTGCCAATCAGGCAAAGAAAACTGTTGTCCTGATTTCTTCGGACGAGTCGCTCGTCAAGCTAGCCGCTAAGGTGAAAATGCCAGTAGCCAAAACACTTCAGAGCAAACCAAAATTGCCAGAAGATTTAGACGCAGAAGAATTCGGCGACGAAAAAGATGACGTTGCCGCCGAAGATGACGTTATAGAAGGCGATGATGAGGCCGAAGAGGATGCCACCGAAGAGGCTAAAGAAGACGAAGCAAAGAAAGCAGACGACAAGGAAAAGAAAACTCCAAAGAAGGCGGCTACCGTCGCTAGCAAGAAGAAAGCTCTAGATATGGAGATCGATGATGCTGATTATGATGACGAATCGGACAAGAAGACCTCCGGCAAAAAGAAGGATAGCAAAAACATTCCGAACTTCAATAAAGTTCGTAAGCCCCTAATCATTGGCGTCATAACATTCTTACTCCTATTCGGCTTCGGTTTCTGGGCATCCGCAATTGCGCCAGAAGCTAAGATTGTCGTAAAAATCCGCACCTCTCCGCTGAATATTTCCGAAAACGTAAAATTTGTCACAGACGAGTCTAAAGCCGACCCCGAAAAGGGCATCTTCTATATTAGTCAACAAAGCATCAAGAAGACTATCGAATCCGACTTTACCGCCACCGGCGAAGTAGACAAAGGCAAGAAAGCTACTGGGTCTATTGTCGTAAAGGCCACATCGCCCGTGTACGTTGGTTTGGATATGGCTAAAACTATTGAAATTCCAGCCGGCGCTTCCTTTAATTACAATAATCAGTCATATATAAGCTCTACGGCAGCAAAAATAGAAATAAGTGGAGATAACTTTAAGGATGGCATTAAAAACTGTGAACTTGCAAATATAGGTAATAACCCATTACTGAAATGTAATCTATCCGCCGATGCGACAGCGACCATTAATGTAGTAGCCGCAGAGAATGGAGATAAATACAATATTGCAGAAGCCACTTCGGGATGGAGTACTGGCACCTCCGGCATAATTGTAGCCTCAAGTTCGGCTATGACCGGTGGCTCTAGCAAGAAAGTTAAAGTCGTCTCCCAGAAAGATGTCGAGACTGCCGAAGCTGGCTTAGAGAACGAGGGTGAGAGTGAAGCTCGCGAAGAGCTGACGCGCAACTTTAGTAATAACTATTTGTTAATCGAAAACAGCTTCACGACAACTAGCGGCAAGCTAACTTCATCTCCAGCAATCAACGAGGAAGTTAAAGATGGTATGAAGCCGAAGGTGATTAAGGAAGTTAAATACTCCATCTATGCAGTCGAGCGCGATGCGTTAAACAAATTCATCAAGGCAAAGGCCAATGTGGGTGATGACACGCAAACTCTATACTCTACGGGCATTTCCGATACAGAAGACGAGAGTGACAAGGGACGTATCGAATCCTTCAAAAATGACAAAGAGGGCATTACTGGCATCCTTAAGACTGTCGCCAAGACTGGCCCGGCAGTTACGGAGCAAATGTTGGCCGATAAAGCACTCGGCAAGAAAATCGGCGAAGTGCAATCGCTTGTTAAGTCTATTAAGGGCGTGAGTGAGGTCAAGGTTCATACTTCCTACTTCTGGGTAACTTCGGTTCCTGGCGATCCGAATAAGGTTAGCTACGACATTAGTGTAGAATAAAAATATGCGAATTTTAGCGCTCGACATCGGCGTAAAGCGAATTGGTATAGCATTTGCGGACACGAAAGTCCGCATTGCTATTCCGCGCGGCATGATTCCAGTCGATGGCGAAGAGTTAGCTACAATCGCGAAAAACTACCGCCTCGAGAAGGCCGAGCTAATCGTGGCCGGCTTACCGCGTAATAACCAGGGCGAGGAAACGCAGCAGACTCAATATGTGCGCGATTTTATTCAAAAATTGCAAACATACTTTACTGAGCAGGAAAAAACTCAGCTATTAGTCCGTTTTCAGGACGAATCGCTCACTTCGGTTATGGCGGAAGCGCGTTTTGGCAATAATATTTCCCGCAACGACCGGGCGGCCGGCAAAGTCGATGCCGAAGCGGCAGCGATTATCTTGCAGGATTTTATAGAAACTACAAATATAGAGCAGCTCGAGGAGGAAATTAATGGAGCGAAGTAATACTATTAACCGCAAAAAACATACCGGCCTAAAAATTTTTGGCTTTATTATCCTTTTTCTCTTAGTTTTTGCAATTACGCTCGCTACGGCGGCGACAATTTGGTACAAGAACTCCATTACGGCCATCGAGGCAGAGAAGTGCTCCGGCGAGTCCTGTAAGACCATTAGCTTTATGGTCGAAGATGGCGATGCGACGGCCGCTGTTGCTAAGCGCCTCGAGGAGCAGGGAATTATCAAATCTGCGCTCGCTTTTCGCGTCTATGTCATGCTAGAGGCGAAGGGGTCTACTATCAAAACTGGCAATTATGATTTCTCAAAAGATATGAGCGTAGCAGAAATCGTAAAGTCACTCGATGAGGGCGTAGTAGCAAAGACTTTTCGCATTACTTTTCTTCCCGGCGCAACCGTTGCTAGCGCGAAGGCTCGTCTCAAGGAGGTCGGGTATGAAGATGCGGAAATCGATGCTGCTTTCAAAAAGAATTACGACCACCCACTGCTCAAGAGCCGGCCGGCAGGCGCACCGCTTGAAGGGTATATTTATCCTGAAACGTACGAGTTTTATACTACGGCTACCGTCGAGGAAGTATTAGAACGTACTTTCGACGAAATGTATAAAGTCGTCAAAGATAATAAGTTAGTAGATAAGTATAAAGCTAGCGGCTTTACGCTACATCAAGGCATCACGCTCGCGTCGGTGGTGCAAAGCGAGGCGGGAATCATGAATGAAAACGACCAACGGACGGTCGCGCAGGTATTTCTGACTCGTCTAGCTCGGAAAAGTGTCCTTGGGTCAGATGCCATTATTGCTTACCGCGCCGATCAGCTTGATCCGAACCGCGACAAGACCGATACGTCATATATTGATACCATCAAGTGTCCATGGAATTCGCGCAAATGCGCCGGCTTGCCGCCCACTCCTATCTCCAATCCCGGAAAAACCGCACTTCTTGCGGTAGCTAATCCTAGCAAGACTGACTATTATTACTTCATCTCTGGCTATGACAAAGACGGAAAAGTCAAAATGTACTACGCCCACACCGAAGCAGAACACCAAGCCAATATCGACAAGTATTGCGGCGACCTCTGTCAAAAGCTTTAGTTGTTTATGGTATAATAGTAAAGACTCTAAAATGAGCCGCCCTGCCGCGGGGAGCAGCAATTATCAATTATGAAGAGATTTGAGCTTTTATTTTCGAAGCTATTGCCGTACACTGCAGTCTTTGCAATTCTTTTTGGGATTATGTTTTTCGGCTCTCGCGCCACGGACGATACAGTATATACACCAATAGCTGCCAACTATGGCAATGCGGATTTTAGAATTACTTCCGATCAGGTTTCCGAAACATATACAGTTGCGAATATTGCTAGCACCATTTCTTTGCCTTCCACCTCTACGATTTCCGAGAACTACGTCACGGTAAATGCCCTGTATGCCACTATTGGTACGACTGATTCCTCCAGCACGCAAATCATCGACAAGCCCAGCATCATTGATACCTCCAACTATACGCGCGGCGTCATCAAGCACACCGTAGAGAAGGGCGAGCGCATTGCTTCAATCATCGAAAAGTACGACCTCAAGAAGGAAGGCGTTTCTGTCAATCAGGTGCGTTGGAGTAATGGCCTCAAGACGGAAGAGATTAAGGCGGGCGCGACATTGTACCTGCCAAGCAAATCCGGTATCGTCTACAAGGTCAAAAAAGGCGACACGATTGATAGCATCGTCAAGAAATATGGCGCCAACAAAGAAGAAATGATCGCCTACAACAACCTAGAAGACGGCAATCTCAAGGTCGACTCGCTTATTTTGCTTCCTGGTGGCACTCTCCCCGAGAAGGAGCGCCCAGAATACGTTGCTCCTCGCCCGGTCGTGCCAACCTATACACCATCATATTCGTATTCGTACTCATATACAGCCAACTCTGGCGGTCGTCACAATATGATTGAAGTAGGCAACTATGGCTACTGGAGCAATATGTATTATAAAACTGCTTATCAGGGCAACCCTGGCGCCTTTGGTAACTGTACTTGGTTTGCTTGGTACTGGCGCCGTAATAATATGCCTTCAAATTATTGGCTGCCAAAAGGCGCCATCGGCAATGCTGGTAGCTGGATCTATACGCTGGGTGGCTCATATAAGACTGGCCGCGTACCACAATATGGCGCCGTCATTCAATCTATGGGTGGTTACTATGGCCACGTAGGTGTAGTTGTAGGTGTCAATAGTGGCAATTCTATTACAATTCAAGAGATGAACTTTGCTGGCCCGAATGGTATGTTTAACCACGTATATCAGTCTACGATTTACTGGTCTGATGCACTCAAATATAACTATATCTATGAACATAGATAAAGCTCGCCCATTTTACTGCTAGCCGAAAATATGTTAAAATATAAACATGTTTGTTGATACTGCGAAAGTTTACGTTAAAGCCGGCAAAGGTGGCAATGGTGCCATATCTTTCCGTCACGAAATCTATATCCCCAAAGGTGGCCCAGATGGTGGCGATGGCGGCAAAGGTGGCGATGTGGTTTTTATTGCCAGCAAAGATTGCGACACACTTGTAGATTTTCGTTTTCAGCCAAAACTTATTGCCGAAGACGGCAAGGCTGGTTCTGGCCAGAAATCTTCCGGTAAATCCGGCAAAGATTTACTCGTCGAGGTGCCAATCGGTACCGTTGTTAAGCGCGATGGCGAAATCATTGCTGACCTTACCCACGACCAAGAACGTGCAATTATTGCTCACGGTGGTGACGGTGGCTATGGCAACTGGCATTTCCGCTCCAGCACACGTCAGGTACCAAAAATCGCCGAGCTCGGCAATCCTGGCGAAGCTTTCGATGCTGAATTAGAGCTCAAGCTGCTCGCCGATGTGGGGCTGGTCGGTTTTCCGAATGCCGGTAAGTCGACTTTTCTCTCTGTGGTTAGTAATGCAACTCCAGAAATTGCCGATTATCCATTCACCACGATTACGCCAAACCTAGGCGTAGCGAAAGTTGACGACCATAGTATCCTCATTGCAGATATCCCAGGGCTGATTGAGGGCGCTTCCGAGGGGAAGGGCTTGGGCGATCGTTTCTTACGCCACGTCGAGCGCACGAAAGTGTTGTTGCATCTTATCGATGTCTATAATGAAGATGCCGGCAAGGCTTATGCTGATATTCGCACCGAGCTGGCGAATTATTCTGCCGAACTTGCTAGCCGGCCAGAGCTAGTTGTACTGACGAAGACCGAAGGCGTTGACGACGAGATAGTTAAAATGCAAATGCAATCCATCCTCGAGCGTAATCCCGAAGCGAAGATTATGAAAATCTCCGCCTCTGCGCATCAGGGTTTAGCCGAAGTATTGCGCGAACTCTGGCAGATTATCGACACCACCGGCGAAGAAGTTTTGCCCGAAGAGGAAAACATCGAGGAAGATATTCCTGTCATCACGCTTACTCAGTCCGAACAGAAACGTCGCCCGCGTCATGAACGATATCAAAAGGGCGACCGCAATACTATCATTACGCTCGACTCTGCCTCTGACGACGAGTTTGATGATTAGCTATATTTTACGCCTACTCTAGCAGCAAAAAGTCACTTAGGAAAAATGAGTAAAATTTACAATAACTATTGACGCTCATGCTTAAAACTGCTTAAATAAAAACAAGCTGATACGCTTCACGGGGTTCCACTGAAAATGTGGAAAGTGTGGAGACTAGAAACAAAAATAAACAGCGGATTAAAACAAACCAATGTGCCCCAGGGTGGGCGCGTAACAGCGAAGAAAACCGGAGAAATCCGGTTTTCTTGTTTGTAGATAGAGTATATTAAGCGTAGCGTACGATTAGGAGGCCACCCTGACGCACCTGTACTGGCTCGTCTTCGGTCCAATCAATAATCGTAGACGGAAGATTCCCGCCAGACTCACCTTCGATAATCGTGTCAATTTTTGGTAATTTTTCTGCAACTTCTTTTGCGGTGCGGCATGGCGCCTGTCCGCGCGGATTGGCGCTAGCGACTAGTAATGGCCCAGTCTTGCGTAGTAATTCTAAGAGATACTGATGATCGGGAATACGGAATCCAACTTTCTCGAAGTGATCAAAATATGGATGCTTGAAGTTTTTGTGTTTCGGCAAGATTAAAGTGAGCTCGCCGGGGAAATAGTGGCGCGCCAGATTGGTTGTCTTGCGGTTTACGAAGGCATATTTTTTGATATCGTCCACATCTGCAACCATCAAGGTGAGCATCTTTTCGCTATCGACTTGACGATTATTCAGTTCTAATAGTTTACGAATCGCCGTAGTATTGTCTAATTTTACGGCTAAGCCATAGACGGTCTCGGTGGGTACGGCAACAATATCGCCCCTGTTGAGGGCTTTTATAGCTTCTGTAAAATTCTCCTGCGAAACATATTTCATATGCATGATTATAGCACAAAACGCTAAAAAAGTCAAGAATATGATAAACTATAAGCATGAGCAAGTTGAATTATAGGGGGCCGGTAGTCCTCGTTATTATGGACGGCGTCGGCCTACGTGAAGAAACCAAAGGCAATGCCGTCAAGCAGGCGCATCTTGAAACACTAAACAGATTGATGCAAGAATATCCCACCGCCAAGCTTGGCGCTGCGGGCGAGTATGTTGGCGTACCGAAAAATGATATGGGCAATTCCGAAGTTGGCCATAATGCCATGGGGGCGGGCGAAATTGTACTTCAACGTTCTGCCGCCGTGGAAAACGATGTAAATACAGGTAAAATCTTCGAGACTGACGCCTGGCATGACATTATTGGGCAAATTCACCAAAATAATTCAACTCTGCATTTTATGGGCATTTTTAGCGACGGGAACGTGCACTCCAACATTGCTCATCTCGAAAAAATGATGGCTCAGGCGCAAAAAGATGGCGTGAAGCGTATTCGCGTACATGCACTAATTGATGGTCGCGACGTGCCGCCGCACAGCGAGCCAAAATTTATTCAACGGCTCGAGCGATTCGTCCATGAACTAGGCGACCCGGATTATAAGATTGCCTCTGGCGGCGGGCGCATGGTTATCACCTGCGACCGTTACGAGAATGATTGGGGCATGGTAGAAAAAGGATGGCGTACGCACGTACTAGGGGAAGGACGCCAATTCGCCAATGCTACCGAGGCTATCGAGACGTACCGCCGCGAAGATAGTAACCTGCAAGATCAATATATGCCACCGTTCGTGATCGCCGAAAATGGGCAACCAATCGGCACTATCAATGACGGTGATGCTGTGGTCTATATTGATTTCCGCGCCGACCGCGCTATCGAGATGGCGCAGGCTTTCACTTATGACGATTTTCCGCACTTTGACCGCATCCGTCGCCCCAACGTCTA
>JAEEGL017315511.1_pt1 | contig 11310 bp, 8 predicted proteins | sample 9134231 | NCBI WGS metagenome assembly JAEEGL01 (sample SAMN16246548, study PRJNA631951) | gut metagenome | biome: gut microbiome; feature: rumen; material: fiber-attached | host: Bos | place: Iran: Karaj | collected 2018-10
ATGGGTAACATCAAGTCTCAGTCAGTACAGATCAACAACGGTGCTGTTATCGAAGGTATGTGCTCACAGGCTTATGCTGATGTTAATCCTTCAGAGTTCTTTGAGACACTTAAGAACAGATAATAAAGATTTAAATTGGAGCGTATTATGAGAATTTTATTGAAACTGAGCGGAGAAGCTCTCGCAGGAGAAAAAAAGACCGGATTTGATGAGGAGACAGTCAGAAAGGTTGCTCTTCAGGTTAAAAAGCTTGTTGACGACGGAACTGAGGTAGGAATTGTCATCGGTGGAGGCAATTTCTGGAGAGGAAGAAGCAGCGAGAACATTGATCGTACCAAGGCTGACCAGATCGGAATGCTTGCTACTATCATGAACTGCATCTATGTATCAGAGATCTTCAGAAGCGTTGGAATGATGACAAATATCCTTACACCATTTGAGTGCGGATCATTTACAAAGCTCTTTTCCAAGGACAGAGCCAACAAGTACTTTGCCCATGGACAGGTAGTATTCTTTGCAGGTGGTACAGGACATCCTTACTTCTCAACAGATACAGGAGTTGTCCTCAGAGCAATTGAGGTTGAGGCGGACTACATCCTTCTTGCCAAGGCAATTGACGGAGTATATGATTCAGATCCTGCCAAGAATCCTGATGCTAAGAGATACGATACAGTTTCTATCAATGAAGTAATCGCCAAGAATCTTCAGGTTGTTGATATGACTGCTTCAATCCTTGCAAGAGACAACAAGGTTCCAATGAGAGTATTCGCGCTTCAGGAAGAAGAGAGCATTGTTAAGGCTGCTACAGGTACTTTCAACGGAACAACAGTCACAACAGACTGATCTGATAACATTAGATGGAGGCATAGGTATGAATGAAAAGTTACAGGGCTACAATGACAAAATGCAGAAATCATTTGATTTCTTAAGAGATGATCTTGCTTCAATCCGTGCCGGAAGAGCTAATCCACACGTTCTTGATAAGATCAAAGTAGATTATTACGGAACACCTACACCAATCCAGCAGGTTGGTAATGTTTCTGTTCCTGAGGCTCGTATTATTCAGATAGCTCCTTGGGACAAGACCCTTATAAAGGATATTGAGAAAGCTATCATGATGTCTGATCTTGGAATTACTCCAAGTAATGACGGAGCTGTTATCAGACTTGTTTTCCCTGAGCTTACAGAGGAACGCAGAAAACAGCTTGCTAAGGATATCCGCAAGAAGGGTGAGGATGCTAAGGTTGCAGTCAGAAACGTAAGACGTGACGGCAATGAGCACCTTAAAAAGCTTAAAGGCACTGAGGTTTCTGAGGATGAGATCAATGATCTTAATGAAGAGCTTCAGAAGATTACCGACAAGTTCATCAAGGACATTGATGCGGCTGTTGAAGAGAAGAATAAAGAGATTATGACAGTCTGACTATGTATACGAAATGCGCACTTGTTGCGCATTTCGACTTTTTAAAGAACAAGAAGTTACAAACAAGGAAGGTCATATGGATAATATTACAAACGTTCCACAGCATGTAGCCATTATTCTTGATGGCAACGGCAGATGGGCAAAAGCAAAAGGAATGCCGAGAAATTATGGGCACAAGCAGGGAGCCAAGGCAGTTGAAGATATTCTGGTGGATGCCAGAGATATCGGTATCAAGTACCTGACGGTTTATGCGTTTTCAACTGAGAACTGGAGTCGTCCGGAGAGCGAAGTTTCAGCTCTTATGACTATTCTGCGTACATATCTTAAGACCAGTATCAAGAAATCTATGAAGAATAATGTTCGCTGCCGTGTTATCGGTGAGAAGAGCGCTCTTGCTGAGGACCTCCAGAAAGTTATTGCCGAGCTTGAAGAGGCAACTGCGGGCAATACAGGTCTTACCTTTACTATTGCCATAAATTACGGAAGCCGTGACGAGATTACAAGAGCTGTGCGCAAGGTTGCAGAAAAGGTTGAGAAGGGCGAGCTTAAGGCCGCTGATATTACAGAGAAAGATATTGCGGATAACCTTGATACGAATTTCCTTCCTGATCCCGACCTCCTTATAAGAACCTGTAATGAACAGCGTATTTCCAATTATCTTCTTTGGCAGTGCGCTTATACAGAGTTTTATTTTGCTGATGTTGCATGGCCGGATTTCGACAAGAATGAGCTTTTGAAGGCTGTTGAGGCATATGGCAACAGAACACGTAAGTTTGGTGGTTTAAAAACTGATCAATAAGGCTGGTATATAATTTGAAGACTAGAGTGATTAGCGGAATAGTAATTGGAGTGGTGCTGGCTGTGGTACTGACCTTAGGGGGATATGTTCTGGCGGCGACACTGCTTACAGTTTCATTTATTAGCTTTTTTGAACTTACAAGGGCAACCGGAGTTCATGTGCAGGGGCAAAAGTGCAATGCACTTGAACTGTGCGGATACATATCAATAGTTGTACATTATGTGCAGATGATTGTGGCTAAGGATTACAGGTATTACATCTTTTCTATCATGTTTGCCTTCTTCCTTATCATGGTGTGCTACGTTGTGAATTTTCCTAAGTTTACTGCAACGGTGGCGATTACCACATTCTTTTGCTTTGTGTACGCCCCTGTAAATATGTCTTTTGTATATCTTTTGAGAATTAGACCATATGGTATTTACTTTGCGTGGATACCGTTTATTGCATGGGTTTGTGATACAAGTGCTTATTTTGTTGGGAGATCTTTTGGTAAACACAAGCTGGTACCGAAGCTTTCGCCCAAGAAAACCATAGAGGGCGCGATTGGCGGAATTTTGGGCTCCGTTCTTGTTGGGGTACTATTTGGATATATCCTTTATGTCAACGAGACTCACGACATCAGGATAATCGCTATTTTGGTTGTCATTACTTTTGTTGGCAGCATAATTGCACAGCTTGGGGATTTGCTTGCATCCGGTATTAAGAGAGATCATAATATCAAGGATTACGGTAATCTTATTCCGGGACATGGGGGAATCATGGATCGTTTTGACAGCGTGATATTTGTGATACCATGCATTTACTTCCTGGCGGCTAATCTTGCAAAATTAACTATTTAAAGTTCGAATTAAAAGGCGCTGTATCACTATTATGGGGATATGGCGCCTTTATGCGCAGCATGCGGTCAGTAGGCTTTTTGCCCGCTGCTCGATATAGATAGGAAGGACAAAACTATGAGAAGAATTGTTTTACTTGGTTCAACCGGATCAATTGGAACTCAGACCCTCGATGTAGTCAGTAATAATCCTGATGAACTGGAAGTTATCGGACTTGCAGCTAACAGAAGAGTAGAAGACGTGGAAGCTCAGGTTCGCAAATTTAAGCCAAAGTACGTCTGCATGTACGATGAGCAGGCGGCTAAAGAACTGCAGGTTAAAATTCAGGATACCGGAATAAAGGTACTGTCCGGTATGGAGGGACTTCTTGAGATTGTATCTGTGCCTGAGGCTGATACTGTGCTTACAGCTGTTGTAGGTATGATTGGTATCCAGCCAACAATCAGAGCCATTGAGAGCGGCAAAGACATTGCCCTTGCCAATAAAGAGACTCTGGTTTGCGCAGGACATATCATTATGCCACTTGCGGCGTCTAAAAAGGTTCAGATTCTTCCCGTAGATTCTGAACACAGCGCTATTTTCCAGTCTCTCAACGGAGAACCGAGGGACAAGGTTGAGAAGATTCTTTTGACAGCCAGCGGCGGCCCATTCAGAGGCAAAAAGAAAGAAGAACTGGCAGAAATGACTGCTGCAGATGCCCTCAAGCATCCTAACTGGGATATGGGTCCTAAGGTTACAATAGACTCCTCATCCCTTGTAAATAAGGGACTTGAGGTTATGGAGGCGAGATGGCTCTTTGATGTTAGCCTCGATAAGATACAGGTAGTTGTGCATCCTCAGAGTATCGTTCACAGCGCTGTACAGTACGTGGACGGAGCTGTTATTGCACAGCTTGGAGTGCCGGATATGAAGCTTCCTATCCAGTACGCACTCTTTTACCCGGACAGACGTCCTATGTCTGAGAAGAGGCTTGACCTCTTTGAACTGGGAAGTCTTACCTTTGAAAAGCCTGATATAGATACTTTCAGAGGTCTTAAACTGGCCTTTGATGCAGCTTACGCAGGAGGCAGCATGCCTACTGTATTTAATGCGGCCAATGAGATGGCGGTTAAGGCTTTCCTTAAGGGAGATATCAAGTATCTTCAGATTTACGATATGATTGAAAGAGCTATGAATAATCACAAGAGGATAGATAATCCCGATGTAGCACAGATTCTTGCGGCTGAGCAGGAGACTTACGATTATCTCTCAAAGTGAGGGCTTTTGAATTGAAGATCATTAGGAAAAGAGATTCTGTATGAGTAGTATGATAGTTAGTGTAATTATTTTCTTTATAATTTTCGGAGTGCTGGTTACGTCCCATGAATTCGGACACTTTATCATCGCTAAAACCGGTGGTATCAGGGTCAATGAATTCTTTGTGGGAATGGGTCCCACCATCTGGAAGAAGCAAAAGGGTGAGACTCTTTACAGCATTAAGCTTTTGCCTATCGGCGGAGCCTGCGTCTTCGATGGAATGGATCCTGTGGCGGAGGAGAAGGAGGGCTATGATGAGCATTCATTTTTAAATGCCCCTGTCTGGCGCAGAATAGCCACACTTTTTGCAGGCCCATTTGCCAACTTCATCATCGCTTATATCCTGGCTGTGGTTCTTGTGAGCTTTTCTGCCTGGAACTTCCCTGTTATCAACAAGATGACAGAGGATTCTGCAGCGGCTGAGGCCGGAATGCAGGTGGGAGATAAGTTCATCAGTATCGACGGTGAAAAGGTTTATATGGGTAATGAGGTTACTCTGATCTCTCAGTTCGCTCAGGGAAGTCCTATGGAAATTGTCTACGAGAGAGACGGAGAGAGGCATACCACAACTCTTTTACCTAAATACAGCGAGGAAGCCGGCAGATATTATATGGGTATCTATCTTGGCGAGTACGGGAACATCGAGGGAGCCAGTGCTCTCAAATACGCCTGGTACGAAGTGAGATACTACTTTAAGGCCACCTACAGAAGCCTTGCACTTTTGTTCAGGGGTAAGCTCTCTGCTGACGATGTTTCGGGACCGGTAGGTATGGTCAAGATGGTCGATGAGACCTATGAAGAGGTTAAGCCTTACGGGGCTTCAGCTGTTGTTCTGACTATGTTGTCTTTAACGGTTTTGCTTTCTGTGAATTTGGGGATTATGAATCTTTTGCCCTTCCCGGCTCTTGACGGAGGAAGACTGGTATTCCAGTTTATTGAGGTAATCTTCGGAAAGCCTGTCCCACCGGAAAAAGAGGGATTTGTGCACATGGTGGGCATGATAGCGCTGTTGGGACTTATGGTATTTGTACTGTTCAATGATATTACAAAGTTTACGAGGTGATAATCTATGGCATACAGAGATAATACGAAGGTTATTCATATAGGCGACAGAGTGATTGGCGGAGGAAATCCTATCCTTATCCAGTCCATGACAAATACAAGAACTGAGGACGTGAAGGCAACTGTTGAGCAGATAAAGAGGCTTGAGGCTGCCGGCTGCGAGATCATCAGATGTACGGTTCCCACAGAGGAAGCTGCCAAGGCGGTAAAAGAGATAAAGAAAGAGATCAGTATTCCTCTTGTTGCGGACATTCATTTCGATTATAAGATGGCTATTGCTGCCATGGAGAACGGAGCTGACAAGATCAGGATAAATCCCGGAAATATAGGCTCAAAAGATAGGATTGCTGCGGTTGTATCCTGTGCCAAGGAGAGGAATATTCCTATAAGAGTAGGTGTTAACAGCGGCTCTTTGGAAAGAGAGCTGGTGGAGAAATATCACGGAGTAACAGCTCAGGGCCTGGTGGAGAGTGCCCTTGATAAGATTGGAATAATTGAAGATCTTGGCTATGATAACATGGTAGTCAGCATCAAATCGTCTAATGTAATGCTTTGCGCCAAGGCTCATGAGCTTCTGGCAGAAAAATGCAAATATCCTCTTCACGTAGGAATCACAGAGGCTGGAACGGTTTACGGAGGCAATATCAAGTCTTCAATCGGCCTTGGAATCATCCTTAGTCAGGGCATTGGCGATACTATCAGAGTATCGCTGTCAGGTGATCCTGTGGAAGAAATCAAGACAGCCAAGTATATTTTACGTACCCTTGGTCTTAGAGAAGGTGGAATCGAAGTTATTTCCTGCCCGACCTGTGGCAGAACCAAGATCGATCTCATTGGTCTTGCCAATAAGGTTGAGACTATGGTTCAGAACTATCCTCTTAACATCAAGGTTGCTGTTATGGGATGCGCTGTAAACGGACCGGGCGAAGCCAAGGAAGCAGACATCGGAATCGCCGGCGGAGACGGAGAAGGTCTTCTTATCAAGAAGGGCGAGATCGTCAGAAAGATGCCCGAGGATCAGCTTCTGGACGCATTGAAACAGGAACTTGATAACTGGGCTGAGAGAACCTGACATAGGTATATTTAAGAAGTTTTGGAGTAGTAATGGGGAAGTCGTTTTTTGAAGTTTTTCCTGCCCTTAAGCTCGATGATAACATAAGGGAGATCATGGAGCAGACCACCGTAGAGAAGGTGTCTACCACAAGGAAACAGGATTTTATCAGGATATATTTATCAAGCAGCAAGCTTATCGATAAGGCGGATATCTTAAAGACCGAGGCCGGCATTAAGAAGCAGTTCTTTGCCGGGCAGGATCTTACTGTAAAGATATATGAGAAGTTCAGCCTTTCTGCGCAGTATACCCCTGCAAATCTGATTGAGCTTTATAGGGACAGCATCGAAATGGAGCTGAAAGACTATGACCATATGGAGTATAGTCTTTTTCGTGCTGCTCAGTTTCTTTATCCTGACGAGGATAATATGGTTGTAAGGCTTGAGGACAGCGTCGTAGGCCAAAAGAAGGCTCCTGATCTGCTTCGCGTTCTTTCAAAGATTATCAATGAGAGATGTGGCCTTTCTGTTGCTATTTCTCCTGAGTTCGTGGCAGTTGAGAAAGAGAATACAGAACCGGATTACTCAGAAGAATCCGCTAAAATGGCTGAAAAGATTGAAGCCGCTGAGCAGGCTTCCGAGGAAAAGAAGAGACAGAAGCAGGAGAAAGAAGCTGCTAAGGTAGCTGCGGCAGAGAAAACCGCGGAAGCTGTCAGGGCAGGCAACCAGCAGAATAGCACTGATGCAAAGGCAGATACAGAAAACTCCAAGGAAAGCAAAAAACCTGCATTTTCAAAGGGAAGCTTTGGAAAGAGAGGAGACTTTGGCAGCTACAAGAGGTCTGATAACCCTGATGTTGTATTCGGACGTGACTTCGATGACGAGGCCATGAAGCTGGTGGATATTGTTGGCGAGCTTGGCGAAGTCACAATTCATGGACAGATCATTGCTTTTGATCAGAGAGATATACGAAACGAGAAGAGTATTCTTATTTTTGACATCACTGATTTTACAGATACTATTACTGTCAAGATGTTTGTTAAGACTGAGGATGTTCCTGAGATTACCAAGGACGTAAAAGGTGGCGCCTTTGTAAAGGTAAAGGGAATTGCTGCTGTGGATAAATTTGACCACGAGCTTTCTATCCAGTCAGTTGTTGGTGTCAAGAAAATACCGGACTTCACCTCTAAGAGGGTGGACAGGGCAGAAGTTAAGCGAGTTGAGCTCCACTGCCATACCAAGATGAGCGATATGGATGGAGTTTCTGAGGTAAAAGACATTGTAAAACAGGCCTATAAGTGGGGGATGCCGGGAATTGCCATTACTGACCACGGTGTTGTTCAGTCTCTTACCGATGCAAATCACGTGTGGGAAGATCTCTATTCAGGTGAGTGCAAGCGCAGGAAAGAAGCCGGAGAACCACCTATAGAGAGACAGGATTTCTTTAAACTGATTCTGGGCGTGGAGGCCTATGTTGTAGATGACTTAAAAGAGATTGTTGTTAACGACAAGTCTCAGCCTCTGGATGGAACAACCTTTGTAGTATTTGATATTGAGACAACAGGTTTTTCACCAATTAAGAACAGAATTATAGAAATCGGTGCCGTTAAGATCAAGGACGGCAATATTATTGAGCGCTTTTCCGAGTTTATCAATCCGCAGGTTCCGATTCCATACAGGATTGAAAAACTGACCAGTATTACAGATGACATGGTAATGGATGCGCCCACAAGGGAAGTGATTATCCCAAAGTTTGTGGAATTCTGCAAGGATGCTGTTCTTGTAGGACACAACGTAGCGTTTGATATCAGCTTTATCAACCAGAACTGCAAGGATCTGGGAATTGATGTTGATTATACAACTGTTGATACCCTGTGGCTTTCAAGGTATTTCTTCCCGCTTCAGGCAAAGCATACCTTGGATGCGGTGGCCAAGACTTTGAACGTTGTTCTTGATCATCACCACAGAGCTGTTGATGATGCTGAGTGTACTGCGCTTATTTTCAATAAGTTCATTCCTATGCTCAAGGAGCAGAAGGCTGAGAACCTGACAGATGTGAATATTCTGGGTAAGCCGACTCCTGAGATGATAAGGCATCTTCGCTCTAACCACTGCATTATTCTTGCCAAGAACACTCTGGGCAGAGTAAATCTCTACACCCTTGTCAGCAAGTCTCATGTGGAGTATTTCAGAAGATTCCCGCTTATTCCAAAGAGCGAGCTGATAAAGTACAGAGAGGGCCTCATCATAGGCAGTGCCTGCTGTGCTGGAGAGCTGTACGGAGCAGTAGTTGAGGGAAGACCACCTGAAGAGATTGCTCAGATTGCGTCTTTCTACGATTACCTTGAAATTCAGCCTGTTGGAAACAACCACTTCATGGTTGATTCTGACAGATACGAGGATATAAACAGTGACGATGACATCAGGGAGATAAACAAGGAAATCGTCAGACTTGGAGAGCAGTTCAACAAGCCTGTTGTTGCCACCTGTGACGCTCATTTCCTGAACCCTGAGGATGAAATATACAGAACCATCATCATGGCCGGAAAAGGTATGAATGATGAAGAACCGGCTCCTTTGTATCTTAGAACCACAGAGGAAATGATGGCGGAGTTTGATTATCTTGGCAGTGACAAGGCGCAGGAGATAGTAATAGATAATACCAGGAAAATTCTGGATATGTGCGACAGTATATCCCCGGTTCGTCCGGATAAATGCGCGCCAGTCATTGAAAACAGTGATGAAATCCTGACCAAAATCTGCTATGACAAGGCTCATGAGATATATGGAGAGAATCTGCCTGAGATAGTTCAGGAGCGTCTCGAAAGAGAACTGAATTCAATCATAAAGAACGGTTTCGCGGTTATGTATATCATTGCCCAGAAGCTGGTTTGGAAATCCAATGAGGATGGATACCTGGTTGGTTCCAGAGGATCTGTAGGTTCGTCCTTCGTGGCCTTTACTTCTGGAATAACTGAGGTTAATTCCCTTAGTCCGCACTATGTGTGCCCTAAGTGCAAGTACAGTGACTTTGACTCGGAAGAAGTTCTTTCTTACGGTGGTAATTCGGGCTGTGACATGCCGGATAAAAGATGCCCTAAGTGCGGAACTATGCTCTACAAGGACGGCTTTGACATTCCGTTCGAGACTTTCCTTGGATTTAAGGGTGACAAAGAGCCGGATATCGACCTTAACTTCTCAGGTGAGTATCAGTCCAAGGCCCATAAGTACACGGAGGTTATTTTTGGTTACGGACAGACTTTTAGAGCCGGCACAATAGCATCTCTTGCGGATAAGACAGCCTATGGCTTTGTCAAAAAATACTACGACGGAATTGGCGTCAGCAAGAGAAAATGTGAGATAAACAGAATAGTTCAGGGCTGTACCGGAATCAGACGTGGTACAGGTCAGCACCCGGGCGGAATCATAGTACTGCCGGTGGGAGAGGATATTAACTCCTTCTGTCCCGTTCAGCACCCTGCCAATGATATGACAACGGCCACCATAACCACACACTATGATTATCACTCAATTGACCATAACCTTTTGAAACTCGATATTCTCGGACACGATGATCCGACCATGATAAGATTCCTTCAGGACTGCACAGGGCTTGATCCTAAGCTTGTGCCACTGGATGACAAGAATGTTATGAGCCTTTTCATGAATACTACGGCTCTTAACGTTACTCCCGAACAGCTTGGCGGAACAAAGCTTGGGTGCCTCGGACTTCCTGAGTTTGGTACTGACTTCGCCATGCAGATGGTTATTGATGCCAAGCCATTATCCTTGTCGCACCTTATCAGAATTTCCGGTCTGTCCCATGGTACAGACGTATGGCTCGGCAACGCCCAGACTCTTATTCAGGAAGGTACAGCTACAATCGATACCTGTATCTGTTGTCGAGATGATATTATGATCTACCTTATCCAGAAGGGACTTGATAAGTCTGAGTCCTTCAAGATCATGGAGGCGGTTCGTAAGGGTAAGGTAGCCGGTGGTAAAGAGAAAAATTGGCCGGAGTGGAAGAAGGATATGAAGGAGCATGGTGTGCCGGACTGGTACATCTGGTCCTGTGAGAAGATCAAGTACATGTTCCCTAAGGCTCATGCTGCAGCTTACGTTATGATGGCATGGCGTATCGCCTACTTTAAGGTATATGTTCCCCAGGCCTTTTATGCTGCCTGGTTCAGTATCAGGGCTAAGGCCTTCAACTATGAGCATATGTGCCAGGGAGAGAATCATCTTCATGCAATCATGCGTGATTACAATAACAGAAAAGATGAGCTTACCAACGCTCAGCAGGCAGAGTACGGCGATATGAGGCTGGTTGAGGAGATGTATGAGAGAGGCATTGAGTTCATGCCAATCGATATTTTCAAGGTAAAATCAAGAGATTTCCAGGTTATCGGAGACAAGATCATGCCTTCCCTTACAAGTATCGACGGTATGGGTGAAAAAGCCGCAGACCAGATCGTTGAGGCTGCCAAAGACGGACCGTTCCTTTCTAAGGATGATTTCCGCCAGAGAACAAAATGTCCACAGACCGTAATAGAAAAAATGTCAGCAATGGGACTATTGGGAGACATTCCTGATTCAAACCAGATAAGCATTTTCGATTTTATGAAAGCTTAATCAAAAAAGTACTTGCTTATGTTATTCAATTATGTTATATTGATATAGCTGTTGTGGACAGCGGTAACTATAGTTAATTAGAAGATTTTTTGTATATAGAGAGGTGAGAAGAGATGAGACAGGATATTCAGCCAGAATTCCATCAGGCCACTGTTACTTGCAACTGCGGTAACACATTCACAGTTGGATCAACAAAGAGCGAAATTCAC
>JAEEGL017419898.1_pt1 | contig 11310 bp, 8 predicted proteins | sample 9134231 | NCBI WGS metagenome assembly JAEEGL01 (sample SAMN16246548, study PRJNA631951) | gut metagenome | biome: gut microbiome; feature: rumen; material: fiber-attached | host: Bos | place: Iran: Karaj | collected 2018-10
CACAGCCGTTCCTATATAATCCAAATCGCTATATTTGGTGTACAAATCAAATTGAGCATTTCCATTGAGTTCATAATGTGTAGTCAGCACGAAATTCTCATTTGCTTCATTGCTAACCAATACATTTGTCAAACGAACCAATTGCGACTCATAATCAGCCATTTCTATTTGTTCAATATCCAACGGTTCAATATTATTACCGGTGGAAACTGCTGCAGGTATATCCGTTGCCGGCACAAACTCAAGCATTCCTTTGTAGGCGGTCAAGGTTCCTACCAACCCTGTGATTTCATCCCCAATATTGTAACTACCCGTAATGATACCCTGTTGGTCATCGATTAAAATGCCGGCAGTAGTGTCTTGAATATACTTGGCATTTCTATCGGTATGGGTAAACGTTACAAAAGCATTGCCTGTCAATGCATATAGCGTATTCCCCGTAGTTTGTTGGCGCAATTCTGCGATATCATTGATAAAGACAGGGAAAGTATAGGTAGCCATAGCCACGGCACTGTATTCATCATTCAAAAAGGCAACCGCTTTCACTGTAGTTGTGGTGTTCAACGTAAATGGCTCTGTATATAACGTAGCATTCACATCCGGGGTGGTGCCATCCAAAGTATAATAAATGGCTGCATTTTCAGTAGCACAATCCATAGAGATTGTTTGCGTAGTATAATATCTGCCTTGAGGCAGGGAGAATGTAGGAGTAGCAACATTAGTGGCCATTTTATACACAGACACTTGTTTTTGAGAAGAAGTGCTCGCATAACAAGAGAAAATAGGATTCCCTGAATTGTAATTAAACTTGATGACATTGCGCGTATAGTTGCCTTGTGCTTGAATAAAAGCATCGCCGGTATTGTCAATTGTAATCTGGAACGAGGAGTTGGCGGTCAGTTCATCTTGGGTCTTCAATTGATTTCCTGAGGAAGAAGCTGCATAAATGTACCCTTCCCCTGTATAGAAGCCAAAGGTATTTTCCTCTGTACCCGCAACCAAAGTGAAGATTTGCACATCGTCATTAATAATCAACTCATTCTCATTTTTGGTAATCGCAATTGCCCCGCGATTTGTATTCCGTTGGTCGGTACTCATCGCATAATTTGAATCCAAGGCAGCAATCACCACTTGATCTCCCGCAGCCAATTGTGTTGCATCCGTAACCAGCTGCCAAGTTTGGGCGGACAAATTCCCCAAACCGCACAATACGATGAGAACCATCGTAAATAATACTTGTAAAAAACTTTTTTTCATAACTATCATAATTTGATTAATAATATTATAAACTAACGCAAAGCTCTAAATATATCCATACCATTTGCATAGATTAACAAGGCGAAGAGCAAAACAAACCCGATGGTATTGGCGATACCAAGGAATTTGTCGCTGGGCTTCCTTCCTGTAATCATTTCCACCAAAATAAACAAGATATATCCGCCGTCCAAAGCTGGAATCGGCAAGAAATTCATAAATGCCAGAATAATGGACAAAAAGGCGGTCATATTCCAGAAAATCTCCCAATTCCAAACCTTAGGGAAAATACTCCCGATGGTTCCAAAGCCACCCAACTGGGAAGCGCCCTCTTTGGTAAACACTAATTTGAAAGATTTCACATAATCCGACAACTTTTTAAAACCTTTAGCTATTCCCAACGGAATAGATTCAAAGAATCCATATTCTACCTTTGTCGTTCCCAAATAGTCGTTGGGAGAGAGATATTGGACACCTAACATTCCATCTTCTGGCACCACAATACTATCAGTAATTTGCTCATTATCACGATAATAACTTAGAGTCAGAGGTTTATTGGCATGATTTAGTAAAAATTCACGAAAGTCATAGAAAGAGTACATGGAGGTATCATTCATCGCCACAAAACGGTCTCCTTTTTGCAGGTGGAGGCTATCTGCCACCGAACCTTGCAGCACCGAATCAACAATAAAGGGGATGTTGTAAGTAAAGAGTGCTTGATTGGCAGCCAATACTTTTTGGGTAAATTCTTCGGACAGATAAATGGTATCTTTCTGATTATTTCTAAGGATTTCAACTCTTTGAGGATTTTCAACGATGATGGCCGTAGCCATATCTGCCAGTTGTTCGTAGGTTTTCCCGTCCACAGACAATATTTGGTCTCCATTTTGGAAACCCGCATCCAAAGCCACTTGCGAAAAATAGAGACCATCTTTGGCATTTTGGAGAGGGATATATTCTTCTCCCCATGTAAACAGGATCGCCACATAAAGGACTAATGCCGTAATAAAGTTCACCAAAACACCCCCAATAATGATAAAGAGGCGTTGCCACGCGGGTTTGGAACGGAACTCCCAAGGCTGTGGTTCTGAAGGAAGATCGCTGGCTTTCGTGGTTTCATCCACCATACCTGCAATAGAACAATATCCTCCCAAAGGCAGCCAGCCAATGCCCCATTCCGTTATCTCAGGGTGCTCCACAAATTCTTTAGGCGATTTTGTTGAGAAAAAACTAAAATGGAATTTCCCATCTATTTTCTTCATTCTCAAAATAGAAAAACCCGGATTGAAGAAAAGGTAGAATTTCTCCACCCTTGTTTTAAAGATTTTTGCGAAGCAGAAATGTCCTAACTCATGAACGAAAACCAGTATGGCTAAACTTAATATCAGTCCGATAACTTGTGTAGTAATTCCCATTGGATTATATATTTGTTTTTATTGTATTTCTAATTTCCTGATCGATTTGAAGATATTCTTCAACACTTGAAGGGGCAGAAAAGTTTGCTGTTTGAAGTGCTTTTTCAATAATTTTTGGAATATCATAGAAGCCTATTTTGTCTTGCAGGAAAGCGGCAACCGCCACCTCATTCGCAGCATTCAGAACACAGGGCATACATCCTCCGGCACGAGAAGCTTCATACGCCAAACGAAGGCACGGGAAAGTTTCATAGTCGGGTTGCTCAAAAGTCAAATTCGGATAATCTGAGAAATGAAGGCGTGGGAAATTGTTTCTGCAACGCATAGGATAAGTCAATGCGTATTGTATCGGCAGCTTCATATCAGGCAACCCCAACTGTGCCTTTACAGAGCCGTCTTCAAATTCCACCAACGAGTGAACAATGGATTGAGGGTGCACCACCACTTCAATTTTTTCCAACGGAACAGAAAACAGCCATTTAGCCTCAATAACTTCCAAACCCTTATTCATCAAAGTGGCACTGTCAATGGTAATTTTACTACCCATGCTCCAATTGGGATGTCTCAAAGCTTGTTCCTTCGTTACATGGAGTAATTCTTCGCGTTTCTTGCCACGAAAAGGCCCCCCCGAAGCTGTAATAATCAAGCGGGAGATAGGATTTTGGAACTCGCCAGCCAACGATTGGAAAATTGCAGAATGCTCTGAATCAACAGGATAGATATTAACCCCCTGTTCATAGGCAGTCCGCGTCATCAACTCACCAGCCACGACCAATGTTTCTTTATTGGCCAAGGCAATCTGTTTTTGGGCTTCTATAGCTCTGTAAACCGGAGCCAAGCCTGCAACCCCCACAATAGCCGAGAGCACCATATCCACGCCGGGCATCTCTACAACCTCATTTAATGCATCCACCCCGCCGAAGACCTTGATATCCTCATCCCAAAGCGCCTCTTTCACGTACGTATAAAGGTCATCGCGACCGATAACGACGGCGTTGGGACGAAATTTTTTGGCTTGCTGAATGAGCAGATCAGCATTGGATTGAGCCGTCAACACCTCCACCTGAAATAAATCCGGAAATAAAGAAACAACCTCCAAGGCTTGCGTGCCTATAGAACCCGTTGAACCCAATATTGCAATCTGCCGTCTCTTTCTTTCCATTTTTCTATTAATTATTCCACAGTTTCATGTTTCGGGGGGAACCATACTGAAGCTAAAATGCTAACCACCAATATCACAACAATGACAATCAACGAGGTGCCCGTTCCTATGGTAATGCTTTCATTGATAAATGGCAGCAACATTTTCACTCCTATAAAAGTCAACAAGACAGACAAACCTATTTTCAAATAGTAGAACTTGTCCATCACACTCTCCAACATAAAGAACAAAGAACGAAGGCCTAAAATCGCAAAGATATTGGAGCAGAATACGATAAAAGGATCTTGTGTTACGGAAAATATGGCCGGAATGGAATCAAAAGCGAAAATCACATCCGAAAATTCAATCACCATCAGAACAAGGAATAGCGGAGTACAGAGCCAGCGGGCATCTATTTTATGGAAGAAGTCGTGTCCATAAAACTCTGACGTAGAGAGTTTTCTTTTCGCAAAAAACTTCACAACCGGATGATTGGCCGTATCCATTTCCTCTCTTTTGTTCCTATCTATAAACATTTTCACTCCTGTATAAATCAAAACACCGCCAAAAACCAACAAAATCCAATGAAATTTTTGAATCAAGGCAGAAGCCGTAAAAATGAAGATGAAACGCAAAACAATCGCACCCAGAATACCGAAAAACAATACCCTGTGATAATATTTCTTTTCCACACCAAACGCCATAAAAATCATAATCATCACAAAGATATTATCTACCGAAAGGGCTTTTTCAATCAAATAACCTGTAATATACTCCATTGACATCGCCCGACGATAAAGATGGAGTCCTTCTTCAAAAGTAACATTATCAAGTACCAAGCCATGACCGTGCCGGAAATTAAGATCCTGCAAATCGGCAATGGTTTGCGGACCGTGTATCAGTTCTGCTTTGAAAAAAATAAAAAGATAAAACAGCAAAGCCGTGCCAATCCATACAGCTGTCCAGATAGCCGCTTCCTTGAATTCTATTATGTGATCTTTTTTGTGAAATACGCCTAAATCAAGCCCCAACAAGAGCGCTACCAAGGCAATAAACCCCAATAAAAAAATGACTTCATTCATAAAAAAAATCCGTATAATTCAAACGAGCAAAGGTACGTTTTTTTTCGTTTGCCTTAACGAATTTCCATATATTTTAATAATTGCGGATAAGACTTTTCAACACATTGAATATCAGATAAATGCACATCCATTACAAGCGATAGCAAAGTATAGGCCATCACCAAGCGGTGGTCATTATCTACAAAGAAGCAGTGGGTGGCGTTGGAAATATTTTGAAATTGGCTTCCAAAAATCTTGATTTCTCCGGCACTTATACGTTGAATAGGAACATACGGCGATAACGCATCACAAAGATTTGTCAGTCGTTTCGACTCTTTCCGGTCCAGATTTTCAACGCCGCTCATTGTCAGATCAAAATGCAACAACAACGCAGATACCGCCATCACGGGGGCCAAATCTATATGCTGACTAAAATCCGAAGACCATTGTTGCAATGCCAGCTTTTCCGCCTTTTCTATTCGCACCCCTTCCGTTGTTTGCACAGAATGAATGCCCCACATTTCAAACCATTTCGCCACAATACTATCTCCCTGCCAACTGGATAGTTTCAAATCAGAAAGCAACAAATTGTTATGTTTCTTGGAAGCAGCTAAAAAAAGATACCAGAAAACCGCATTACTCCAATCGCTTTCATTTTCTATTCTATTGTTTTTCAATATATTATCAACAATATATCGGGTAATCAAAATATACGAATTGGATGCAGGGACTACGGGATAAATATGTAAATTCTGTAAATTCAGACGGGGGGCAATCATATACAATGCACTCGCAAACTGACTGCTCAAGGTGCAATCGACATATAAGGTTTGGGCATGCAGCATTTTGCCGGATATCAACAAGCCCTCTGCCGTATCAGCGATATCAGCCCCTATCGATTGCAATGCCTGCACCAGCGGCAATATAGGGCGTTGGCGCAAGCGTTCGGTGCCGGTCAGCAGCCACTTGCCGGGGGTAACCGCCAACACGGCGGTAAAGAAACGGTAGGCAGCGCCGCAATCTTGCACATCGATGATGGTTCGCAAAGACGACGGCGATGGCTTGTTTTCTCGCAGTTGCTGCAAACAAGCGGATACAATCTTCACATCTTTTGCATCCTCTTCATACACCTCCAACAATCTACCTTCATAAAGATATGACGCAATCAACTGACGGATAACCATACTTTTAGAGCGGCTTATAACCACTTTTTCCCCATTCTGGACCTTGATGCTTACAATCCCCCTATTCGCTTCCATATTATTTTTCAATCGTCAGTGTGTAACCAAAATTCTGAGGAACGTGATTCTTGGATGCGTCTTTTTTGGAAAGGGAAGAACTGCTCACACTATAAGAAACCGTTACCTCTTTCTGGGTGGCGGGAGCCAACTTGAATTGAATATTGATGTTATAATTCGATTTCAACCGGACACCTCTATTATGTGCCTGACCATAGTGAAGCATTTTCACCAAGCGCAACGCTTCTTCGTTGCACGATGGCGACAAACCTTTAATCACCACCGGATTCTCCACCACGCCCATATCGCTTACTTGGTAAGCCACCGTAACCACCCCTTCAATACGCTGTTTCATAGCATCTTCCGGATATTGCAAATGCGCCTTAATAAAATCACGAAGCGCTTTTTTCCCTCCAGGATATTGCGGTTGCTCCAAAAACCTTTTGGCCTTTTTCTGTTTGTTAATATCTTCCATTATTATACTTGTGATTCAAAAAACGAATCGTTAAAATTAATCAGATAAACTTGTTGGGTAGCACGTGTAAGCGCAGTATAAAGCCACCTCAAATAGGATTTGGTTAATATTCCGTCGCGTATCAACCCCTGATCCAACAATACACACGCCCACTGTCCCCCTTGTGTTTTATGGCAAGTCATGGCATACGAAAATTTCACTTGGACCGCATTCAAAAAAGGATCTGATTTCATTTTGGCGTAGAACTCTTTTTTGGTTGGAATATCAGCATAATCCTCACTAACGGCGTGATACAAGGCTTCGCTTTGTTCTTCCGACAAAGAGGCATTTTCACTGTCAAGACTCTCCAAAATGATCTTGATGTCCACATTGTCATGATTGGGGTAATCGCAAAGTCGTACCGTAACATCAGCAAAATGAAAGCCATAGAGCTCCTGTCTTTTATTGATGGATAAAATTTCCATAGCATCACCATTGGCTAAAAAGCCCACTTCTCTGTCATCCTGAATCCAAAAATAATTATTCTTAACGGCAATCAGATAGTCGCCGGCGGCAAGTTGCTCTTCCCTATATAAAATGCGATGCCTTATTTCCTGATTGTAGATATAGGCTCTTTTGTTAGAATAGGTAATTACAACGATGTCGTCAGGTTCGTGTTTTGCATAAAGAGAATGCAGTAATTCTTCCAATTCTTCTCCATCAACACGCTGGCAATCAGGATAAACAGGAGGTGAAAAGAGGGGAAATGAACACTCATTCCGGGACATTTTATTGCGAAGACGAGTGGCATTGTATAGTATTCCTGAATTTTGCGACTGGCGGGTAACATCAACAAGAGAGCAAGAGTTGGCATTCAAAGAGAAATTGCGTTTGATATAATCCACATCAAGAGCGGGGCTTTCCTCAAAATGAACTGGAGGGAGCTGTGCAGCATCTCCCACTAGCAACAGTTGGCAATTCTGACCTTCAAAGACATACGAAAAAAGGTCTTCCAAAAGGCTGGAATTGCCAAAAACAGAAGTATCCACTACCCCATCAGCAATCATTGAAGCTTCATCCACAATAAAGATGGTATTTTGCAAACGGTTAGGTCGGCGTGAAAAGATGCGGACACCATCTTTCATCTTACTATAATACAAGCATTTATGAATAGTATAAGCTTTTTGTGAGGCATAAAGCGAAAACACTTTGGCCGAACGTCCTGTAGGTGCCAGCAAAATACAATTTTTACGAAAACCCTTGAGGGTGCGTACCAATGCACCCACCAACGTGGTTTTGCCAGTACCGGCATAGCCATTCAACACAAAGAGCTGGTTCTCCGCTGGAGCGCAAACAAAATCCGCCAGCATTTGCGCAACAACTTCCTGACTTTTAGTAAATTGAAACGGTATCTGCTGCTGAAGAATGGTCAAGAAATCGTTTTTAGAAAGCATGACCGATTCCAAAGATTATGTTCATAGACTTATTCAACCCCTCTTCCCCATTTACTTTCATAAAGCGAAGCCAACGACTTCCCGGGGTGCTTCCGGGATCATAAATCGGAATAGCGGCATCCAAACGAATGATAAAGAAATTGAAATCGAAGCGGAGACCGAAACCCGCACCAATGGCAATCTCTTTATAAAACCGATTTAACTGGAAATCAGCGTTAGGCATATCCTCATCTTTACGAGTAAGCCATATATTTCCTGCATCCACAAAAATACCATACTTGATAAATTTATAGAGGGTGCCACGATACTCTAAATTCAACTCCAACTTGATATCCCCTACACGCACATCATTCACCACTTTCTCGTTTGTATTGTAATAGGAACCAGGGCCCAACGTACGATAATCCCACGCTCTCATACTATTAGAACCACCCAAGAAGAAGCTCTTTTCAAAAGGCAGTGTGGTCGCATTCCACAGGGGAATGGCAATACCCAAATTAAAACGGGTAGCCACCGAATTTTTTGGATTAATAATATACGTATATCTCAAATCCAATTCAGCCAATTCGTAATTACCGTATCTGCTTCCAAAAACCGTAAAATGACCCTCATCGTTGCGAGGAGCTTTCGCCAAAGTATTGATAGCCGATATCAGCATTCCTGAAGATTCCAACTTTAGCCTCATTATCAATGAATTACTCTTATCCTTGAAAGGATGCACATAGGTAAGACCATATTTAAAGGAAAGCAAAATATTGTCTTTGTACTTTTCTTGGAAATCCTTGGAATACCATTTGATTACTTCTTGGAATTCTTCCCCATGCGTAGAGATATTGATAACACTCAGGTCAATTGGTGTAATGATATGGCTCAACTTCTCGTTATGTGCCAAATTATATACCCACGCAAAATTATACAATCCTCTCTCATACAAATCATTATACTGGTAATGGGCACCTAATTTCAGACCTGTACCATAATTAACCGCTTCAATTTTTTGTGTTTTGCGGAAAAAGAGCAGTCTTCTGAAATCCATCGAAACTTCACCACCCACTTCCCTGCTTTCCAACTGAAAAGCCTTTTCTCCTTCCTGACGATTCAAACGCAATCGAAAACCCAAAGCACCATAAACATTGATATTAAAATATTCAGCACTCCGAAACAGATTCTTGTTTGAATAGGTCAACGACAGACTTGTACGGTCGCTGCGGGCATCAAACTCACCTGCCAAAGAATGTAATTTGTTGCGGGTCAAGCGATAGACTGTGTTCAAATAACCCGTTTTTTGGATTGTATCTCTCTTTGCACTATTTTCCAAAATACTGATATCAATATAGCTGAAATTTTTCAAGTCGCTGAGTTTTTTTCGAGACCGGGAGACAAGATTCTGGGAATATAGTTCGCCCTGTTTTGTTAAAATATTATCAATCAATATTCTATAACGGATATCAGGAATCGGCTTATCTTTTGCACGTTTGGAAATAGAATCCCTATTAACAGTAATGAACAAATAATTGGTTTCATCTTTTCTCCGGTGATACTTCGTTTTCAATCCGTGGTTTTCATAATCGAACAAGGGATTATAATTAGGATAAACGACTACACTTCCAAAATAATATTTGTAGGCGTGTTTGTCTCGAATCTCTTCATCTGTGATTCTGGAAAAGTTAACCAATACTTTTACTGCCAATGTCCTATTTCCCTTTTTATTACGCTTTTCGTCCGATTTCAACGTGTCTATTTCAAAAGAGACAATATCATCTGACACATAATAATAGCCATGATCTCGAATATTGTTGACCATCCGGGTACGTTCCTTCAACAAATTATCTGCGCTATAGCGTTCCCCTCGTTTCAGCAAGGTATTGACGGTATCTTTCAAAATCATTCTTTTATATTCAAAGATATCAATATCATAGTGAATATCACGAATAAAATAGGGCTCATTGGCTTCCACAAAATAGTTCACATCCGCTTTATGACGGCGCGGGTGCAGTTTGTTAGGTTCCTTATAGTTGATCTCGTACCAAACGCGAGCATTGAAATAACCCAGATTTTTGGTGGCAATTTGCAGTTGTTCTAAAGAGTAGCTGATTTGAGTCGTATCCAACAGCACCAATTCTTCTCCTAATTCCCGCATACGCTTGTTGTATTTTGTATCTTTCACCACGTTGCCGAGCGAATCAACCTTAGGCTGGTGGTTCACGTAACGTGTTGCCTTTATGGGAAAAACATCCAGAAACTTTGTATTAGGAATAGGACGGAGGGTATATTGCAGATCGCCAAACTCATTCCCTTTTCTATCCACTACCTTAACTGTGTTCTTGGCTAACCAGTATTGCCCATCCACAAGATTTTTAGATGGATTACAAGCGGTAACCAAAATAGCAACAAGTAAGAAAATGGAATATAATAGTCGGCGCATCATTATCTCATATCATTGATTTCCACTCCCGGGTATTTTGTTTGGTCAAATTTGAACAAGGCATCCGACAAAGAAACATTCGCAACAAATTTATCAAAATAATAACTCATAATGGTGTTATCTTTTTCATAAATAGCGATACGCACAATTTCCCTTTTATTCTTATCAATAAACATGCGGATTTTGTAATAGGAATGACCCTTTTTGGGAGTCATGTCAATAAGTTGAATTGTTTTCCCTCTATCCACCTCTTCACGAATGAATTTGGCCGTATAATCCTTTTGCCAATTTTTCAGCAAAGCGGCAGGATTAATCAAGTCATCATCGCTTTCCTCATAGTTGTAAACAGAAACCTCATTAGTGGATTTTTGATAATTCCACATTGTTTCTCCATCGCAATAGAAATATTGATTGTCAAACGAAAGATAATACTTATTCCCTTTTATGCAAGCTTTTCCCGTAAGCGCTGTGGTAACTTTTTTATCTTTCTCCGACTTATAAGTATAATCAATCTGCATGGTGGACATCGCTTGATATTTTTGGGCAAGCTTTTGCATTATTTCCGTCGCCCCGCCGTCCACGTTTTGTGCTGAAAGCGTCGCTATAGCCATGCAAAACAGTATCAAGAAAAGTTTTTTCATCATGGATTTATTTTATATCGTGTTCAAAATTATAAATAATTTCGGGCATATTCCTTTTCAAACTCTCATTCCAATCAGGAATCATGTAATTTAGACTATCCTCCACCTTCGAAAGATTAAAAACAGAATAAGCAGGGCGTTGGACTTTTGATGGGTAATCTTTTGTTGCAATGGGGTTAACCTTACACTTTTTATGCGCCAATTTCATGATTTCACAGGCGAAATCG
>JAEEGL010117074.1_pt1 | contig 11309 bp, 9 predicted proteins | sample 9134231 | NCBI WGS metagenome assembly JAEEGL01 (sample SAMN16246548, study PRJNA631951) | gut metagenome | biome: gut microbiome; feature: rumen; material: fiber-attached | host: Bos | place: Iran: Karaj | collected 2018-10
ACCGTAGAGCATCTTGGAGATGGTCATGCAGAAGAAGACCTCCGTCAGCACGGAGCCGCACAGATGGATGTTGGCAAACAGCGGGATGCCGAAGTCCACCAGGTCCCGCCGGAGAACCTTGCTCTTGCGGGCGCCGTCCAGAGCCACGGACAGGGTGGCCGCGCTGGACATGGTGCCCACAGCGGTCAGATAAGCCGGGCCATAGTGGCGCAGCACTTCCCAGGGGCTCTTGCCCGAATAGGCGCCGGCGATCAGATACAGCACTGCCAGCCAGATATAGTGGCCCAGCATGACGATCAGGATGATCTGCACGAAAGCAGGCAGCTGGTGTGTGATCATGCCTTCATAGCTCAGGTTGCAGAAGGTGGCGCAGATATAGAAGGGCAGCACAGGGATCATCACCCGCTCCACGATCTTCAGCACGATGCTCTGGAATTCCTCCAGCAGATCGCAGGTCAGCTTGCTCTTGGTCCAAACGGCTGCGAGCCCAACCAGCAACGAGAAGGCCAGTGCGCTCATGACCGGCATGATCTGCGGGATGTTCAGCTGAAACACCACCTCAGGTAAGTCGCGCAGGCCCTCGATATCCGTGGCGATGGACAGATGCGGGATCAGCCCATAGCCCGCCGCCGTGCTCATGAAAGCGGCGCAGATGGAGCTCAGGTAAGCAATGGTGACGGCCACGCCCAGCAACCGGGAGGCGTTGTTGCCCATACGGGTAATGGAGGGCGCAATAAAGCCGATGATAATCAGCGGCACGCAGAAAGTGATAAGCTGACCCAGGATGTACTGGATGGAGACCACGACTTTCATGGGGCCGATCCCGAAAACCTGACCCAGCAAAATGCCGATGACCAGTGCGACGATCAGCCGGAACGGCAGGCTGCTCAAAAACTTCTTCATCTTATTTCCTCTCTTTTTCCGATTCTTCGACGCCGCCTTTCCCGGCGGAGCCGACAGCAAGGGTTATTCTATGATAGCTTTAATTCAATGTCAATTCTTTTTTACCGCTCAGCGGTCTCGTTCTGCCATCCACTCTGTGGAGGAAAGGATCCTCGCGCCGATCCCGGACATGTCATACAGATTCGCCCGCTGGATCTCCTCGGTTTTGGACGAGGTGCAGTCGCTGAACACCGTGACGTCATAGTCCAGCGCAATGGCGTCATAGCAGGTGGTACGAATACAGTTGGGTGTTGTCGTGCCGATGAGGATCAGCTCTCTGACCCCAAGCCGACGAAGGAGCAGATCCAGCTCCGTGGCAAAGAAGGCGGAAAAGCGGGGCTTGACGATATGATGGTCCCGGGGATCTGAGCCGAAGGCCTCCGGCAGCTCGATGGATAATTCCGGCGCGCATCCGGGGGACACGGGCCTGCCGCCCCGCTCCCAGGCCGCAAGGCGGCTTCGCTCCACATTGCTGCCGTCGCTTGCGTAGCAGCGCGTAATGAAAAACACCGGGATCTCCCGTGCCCGGCAGAAGCGTATCGCTTCCGCACAGGCGGGCACCGTCTCCGGTGCGCCGTCAATAAAGAAGATCGAGTCCTTGTTCAGATACCCCTTCTGCATGTCGATGACCAGCAGTGCGGTCTCTGTCGTGTTGCCTGTCATAGTGCAGCCCCCATTCCGTCTCCTTGTGGATGTTTCTATTGTAAAGGAGTCGCCGGGCGCTGTCAACCGATGGCATCCGAGCTCCTTTTATGAGTTTTTATTGTATATCCCGCCGATATATGCTATACTTTGACCGGATTCTTCAACACTTACAGGGAGGGATCGTCCATGCCGAGCACAACCAAGACGCGGAAGAGCCGGATTCTGATCGTTTTGATCGTCCTTGCGGTATTGGCCATCGTTGTCCTGCTCTTCTGGCACGGGGGGCATAAAACAGATACCGCCCTGCCGCCCGTGACGCCCAGACCCGCTATGGAGAACACAGCCAGGGAAAAGCGGCCCGGGCCCATCGTGGTGGAGACCGAGATCGCCGCCGAGACCATTGAGGAGGGGCTCAACGACATCGGGCAGCTGGTCACGGAGGAGTATTACTTCACGGAAGTGGTCCGCTATTCCAGCATCAAAAAGCTCTTCAACATCGAGCTGGGGATCACCGCCTCCAGCTTCCTGGCCAGCTATGACGGCGTCGTCACCGCGGGCCTGGACTTCACCGGCATCCGCATCCAAAAGGACGAGGTGAACAAGGTCATCCTGGTGACACTGCCCAAGGCGCAGATCCTCAGTGTGGACATCGACCCGGACAGCTTCGAGCTGTATTCGGAAAAGGAAGGTCTGGGCAATCCCATCTCCATGGAGGACTATAGCGCCTCCCTGGCGGAGCTGGAAAACTCTGCCCGGGAGAAGGCCGTCAAGCTCGGCGTGCTGGAACGGGCCGAGGAAAACGCCCGCCGCATCATCCGCAACTTCATCACCGGGCTGGTGGATCCCTCCGCTTACTCCGTTTCGTTTACGAACGCGTAAGGCCCACAGGGAAAGGAGCTTTCATGGAACGCACATTGACAAAAATACTGATCGCGGTGCTTCTCGTTCTGGTGGCGCTGATCTCCTTCCTACCGGTGGCGGACATGGCCGTCGACCCGGAGAGCCACACGAGCACCATTGCCGCCATCGACGACAAGGTGGATACGGTCCTGAAGCTGACCGCTACCTCCACCATCGCTTCCGCAGCGGTCTCAGCCATCCCCGGCGATACGGCCACGCCCATCGCCTCCAAGCTGGCGGATTTCACCGAGTATTTTCTGCTGATCCTCTGCATATTGTATTCGGAAAAATATCTGCTGACCATCATCGGCTTCGGGACCTTCAAGATCCTGGTCCCCATCGCCTGCTTGCTGACGATCCTGGGCCTGTTCTATAACCCCCGGCTGCTGCGCCGGATCGCGGCGAAGCTGGCGATCATCGGCCTTGCGCTGTATTTCGTGATCCCTCTCAGCCTCAAGGTCTCCGATATGATCTATGACGCCTACCGGCTTTCCATCGACAGCACCATCTCCGCAGCGGAGGAGTTGTCCGAGGAGACGGCGGATCTGGCCGACGCCGCAGACGACAAGAACGTGATCAACGCCATCCTCAACCGGCTCTCCGAGACGGCGGACAGTCTGACCGACAAGGCCGCCAATATCCTCAACCGCTTTGTGGAGACTCTGGCGGTGATGATCGTCACCTCCTGCGTAATCCCGATCCTGGTGCTGCTGTTCTTCTTCTGGGTCATCAAGCAGCTGACCGGTGTGGACCCGGGCTATCTTCTCCCCGGCAGGCGGGATGCGCACAAGGAAAGCGTACGTCTGTAAGGTGTGCAGGTCGCCCGCGCGGGAACCTTTTCGCCCCGGCGCCAGTCTGATATACAGAAAGCATAGTTCTTCGGCCCTGTTGTGCCGACAGAAAGGAGCACGCTATGAAGCGCAACAAGAAACGCATGCCCCCTGCGTTTTATACATTCATCCTGTCCCTGTTTTTGCTGTCATCCAATTATGAGACCGGTATGCGGCAACTTCAGCGGCTGTTCATCCGTCCCCCGTTCAGTCTGCATAGGCTGCAGATGATCTGGCGTATGAGTCCCGGTACTGTTCTCATTGGCCTCGGCTATCTGCTGCTGATCCTGATCATGATCATTTCCCTGGTCCGCTGGATCTCTCCCCGCAAGAAGGCCGCGCGCCCTGTCCGCAGGACTGTGAAGCCCGCGGCGGAATCCGAGGATGCCATCCATTGTGACCACAGGCGGGGCAAGGAAAAGTACATGCAGCAGCTGGAGAACTACCTTGCCAGCGGTCTGATCGAGCGGGAAGAATACCGGGTATTGCGCGCTCGCTATGAGCAGCTGGAGATCGACGACGATTATCATTGAGCGATTCCGGGATCTCCCAAAAAGGACAGCCCATCCGAAGGGATGAGCTGTCCTTTTTCCTGTCCCGTGATCTGCTTGATGGAGATCCACATGAAATATGGGCTGTTTCAGGGATAGAGTCGAATATTTTCCAGCAGTCGGTCCACATCCTCCGCAGCGGCTGTCAGCGAGCCGCAGGCCTCCCGGGCGCTTTCCATCCGGGCCGCATACCGCCCGGCCATCTCACGATCGCCGACGGCCTGAAAGAACTGCTGCTGGAAGGCCGCGTCGGCATACTGCGCCACACGGTACTCCTCCTCATGCAGGCTTGCGAAGGGGGCCACATCGTAGCTGCGATAATAATAATCCCGGATCATTCCCGCATAGTCCCCCTCCTGCAAGGCGTATTCGATGCCGCTGTACGGATCCCGGTTAAAGACTCTGCGCAATTCATTCACCATGCGTCCCAGCGAGATCAGCATGACGAACGCCATCAGCACAGCGAGGATGTTCAGAAGCGTCACGGCTCTGGACGACTTTCGCTCAGCTTTCATTCCGCACATCAAAAAGCACCTCCTCAATGGCCGCGGCCTTGCGGTTATCCGACAGGGTGAGGAACGTATCCAGCTCCGATTCATCGATGCCCAGGTACACATGCAGCATATCCATCATATTCTGCCGCATGATTTCGATATGATCCAGGTAGGGCTCCGTATCTGCGTCGCGCTGCGCCCTCTCATAATCGTCCAGGAAGTATTCCAGGGACTGGCACAGGGATTGAATATCGCTGGACGCGCTGTTCTTGACCCATTTTTCCTGATCTGTGTGCAGGAACAGTCTCTCCATCTGCAGCACGAAATCTCCGTAACACTCCGCACACCAGTAAAGATTCGAGTAGTCCTCAAAGACTGTTCCGTAGGTCCGGATCCCGTTGTAGTCGATATAGGAGGCGAAGCTCCTGTAATCCCCTTCTTCCAGGTAGCCGTCCAGTATGGAGGTCGTGTGCTCCGGGTCTCTCTCCGCCGCACGCCGCCGCATGCTCTCCGGGATGGAATAGGCGTTTACCGTGACTGCGTACATAACGACGGAAGCGATCAGGAGCAGAAGGATCAGCACCGCCCGCAGTACGATCTGGGTATTGCGCCTGGTCTTGTTAACGACAGCCGCCTCTGTTGCGGCAAAGCGTCTCCGGAAGTTTACCATATCCTGTGTGTGGCGTACCGCCTGATCGTTGGGCCGCCCGCAATAGGTGCAGAAGTTTTCCTCCAGGCCGACTTCTCCCCCGCAGTACTTGCACTTCAATTCTCACGCCCCCTCTCTTTGAGGAATCGTTCACATTCCGAAAATGGGACATAGCCGTCCTTTGCCAGCATTCTCCGGAAGGGTGCCAGTTCCTCTTCCGTCAGCTGGAAGCGCTCTTCAAAATCCTCCAGCAGCGGAGCGCGCAGCTCCAGCAATGTGCCGCGCTCCTCATCGCTGAGATTTCTTAAGTATTCCAGCCTGTAAAGAGACACTTCCTCCCGGAAAAGCCATTCCGGATCATCATACCCATCCTCGCATTCCCGCAGCGCAGTCTGCGCGGATCTGATGTCTTCCAAATAATCGCAGAACACGCTGTGCTTATACTGCCAGACCTGATGCCCCGCATCCTGCGCCTCAAGGTAGAAGGCCAGCAGAGACTCATAATCCCCGGCCATATAGTACGCATCCATCTGGACAAAGGCCTCCCTCTGCCACAGGTACTCTTCTTTCACCCTCTGGCTCTCTGCCCGGTCGCGGTAGGCATGGACGCCATAGAGCAGGCCCGTGACCAGCACAAGGAGCACAGCCCCCAGCAGAAGCCTTTTGTGCATGGACCGAAAGCCCCTCCTGGTCTCCCGCCTGGCCAGGCCGCCAAGATCCTCCAGATCGTAGCGCATATGCTCAAGCTTGCCCATATATTCCGCTTCCGCGGCGGGGAGATTCATGGTGCCGCAGTAAGGGCAATTGGCCAGATCCGCCGCATAATCGGCGCCGCAGCTTCGGCAAATTATGATTTGGTTTTTCTCGCGGTCAGGCTGCATCGATCCACCTCATCCGGTACGTTCTCTGTTGTGGCTATTATTATATCACTCTGCACCGGGGAGCACAAGATTCTCTTACGCATGGGCCGGATGGTGCGGAAGCCGGACCGGAAGCTAAGGATAATAGAACGCCTCTACTTCTCGTTAATAGCATGAATCAGGGCCCACCCGGATGGATGGGCCCTGATTCATGGTGCGAGAGAGGAGACTTGAACTCCCACGTCGGTTGACACACGCCCCTCAAACGTGCCTGTCTACCTGTTCCAGCACTCTCGCTTATAGCCGGTGCCCCGACCCCATTTAAGGCCGTTCGCACCATATGGCATGCCACATTTAAGGCAAAAGATATTATAACAGATAATCCCTGTTTGTCAAGGACGAATTTTCCTGTACAGTCGGTCCGAAATATGCTATAATAAATGCACTATTTTTTCTCAAAAGGGTACGCAGATATGCTGAAAAAACAAAGACAAACGGCCGCGGCTGCCGCTCTGACGGGCGCAATGCTCCTGTCGCTGCTGAGCGGCTGCGGAAAGCTCGGCTCAAACCCGGTGCAGGAGGTAATCGCCTCAGCGGCGCCGGCTGCCACAGAAGCCCCGGCCGCCACAGCGCAGCCCACGCCCGCGCCTACCCCGGAGCCGACGCCGGAACCCCTCCCCCGCTACGAGGATCATGAGGAGAGCATGGAAGTTCCCATGGGTCCTTTAGTGATCAACGAGGTCAAGGTCGCCGACGGTGACTGTGTGGAAATCAAAAACCGCTCTTCCCAGGCGGTTCGCTTATCAGACTATTATCTCTCCGACAAGAACAAGGATCGCCTGAAGCTGCAGCTGCCGGACATGAGTCTGGAGCCGGGCGGCCTGTATGTGACCGAGGAACTGTCTCTTTCCGTCAAAGGCGAACGCCTATGGCTCAGCGACGCCGAGGAGACCGTGCTGGATTACGCCAACATCTCCGGTCTCCCCGTGGGCGGCAGCTACGGGCGGATGGACGGGCAGGACGGCTGGTTCTATTTTACGGAGCCCAGCCTCGGAGAAGACAACAGCAACGGTTATCGCCGCGTCTCCGAAAAGCCTCAGTCCAATATCCCCAGCGGCCCTTATGACGCCATTGACGACGGCCTGTATGTGGAGCTCAGCGGCAGCGGGACCATCTACTACACCCTGGATGGACAGAAGCCTGACGAAAGCTGCGAGATCTACACGGAACCCATCCATCTGATGGAGACGACCGTGGTCCGTGCCTGCGCGGTGGAAGACGGGGCGATCCCAAGCCGTGTGGCCACTTACAACTATTTTATCAACGAATATCACAAGCTCCCCATCATCGCTTTCAGCGCCGATGATTACGGCGCCTGGTACGCCCATTACCACAGCGGAAACCGTTTCGGTGAATATGAGGGCACCGCCGCCTTTTATCAGGGCAAGGAGGAGGTCTTCAACCTGGACTGCGGCCTGCGGCTCAAGGGCTTTTCCGCCGTGATGGATGAGATGAAGAAGAACTTCGGCTTCTATTTCCGCGGCAAATACGGCGACGGCAATCTGGAAAACTGCGATCTGTTCGGCACCGGGATCACCTCGTACTCCTCCCTGCTGATCCGCGCCGGGCAGGACCACCATGAGGCGCTGATCCGCAACGAGGTCCTGCAGGAACTCTGTCTGGAGGCTACCGACGCGGTTCCCGCCCAGCACAATGTTTTCTGCGTGGTGTATATGAACGGCCGTTACAAGGGCATCTACAGCATCAAGGAGAACATGAACGAGCATTTCTTCGCGGACACCTATGGGATCAGTCCGGAGAGTGTCACCACCCTGCGTGTCCGGGCCGACGTGGAGGAATGTGAGGAGCTGCAGGAGATCTTCCAGTTCGGGGAGACCGCGGACATGACCGATCCCGCCAATTACGAACACTTCTGCGAGATGTTCGATATCGACAATTATATCGACTGGGTCCTGCTGGAGGGCTTCAGCGGCAATACCGACCTGCTGGAAAACGTGCGGTACTTCAAATCTCCCGAGATCGACCAGAAATGGCGCTTTGCCTTTTTCGATCTGGACTGTGCCTTCTATGAGTTTGCCGGCGGTATGCGCTGTGTCTTTGAGAGCTATTCCCGTCCCAGCTACGAGGTCACTTTCATGTCCCGCAACCTGATCCACAATCCCGAGTTTCGGGACAAGCTGCTCAGCCGCTACGCCGAATGGCTGCGGGGGCCCCTTTCGCCGGAAAATGTGACGGCGACGATCGCCCGCCTGGCCGCTGAGATCGAGCCGGAGATCGAGCGGGACCGGACCAGCAACGGCATTACGAGAAGCTATTGGGACCAGATGATGGAGCTGCTGTACCGATACGGTACGGCAGACTATACGCGGGCCACCATCGACGCTCTGCGGCAGGACCTGGAGATGAGCCAGGAGGAAGTCGAGCACTATTTCCCCGAGTGGACCTGAGCAACAACAAGAAACGCCTGACCGGCCGGTCAGGCGTTTTTGTTTATCCCAGGAGATCCCGGGTCTCTTCTTCCTCATACTGCCGGGTATAGAGCCGCCAGTAACCGCTGTGGGCGGCCATCAGCTGCTCATGGGTCCCCTGCTCCACGATCTTTCCGTTTTCCACATGGAGGATCCAATCCGCGCTGCGGATGGTGGAGAGCCGATGGGCGATCACGACAGAGGTTCGCCCCCTGATGATCGTGTCGATGGCGGATTGGATCTTCTGCTCGGTAAGGGTGTCCACCGAGGCGGTGGCCTCATCCAGGATCAAAATCCTGGGATCGGCCAGGATGGCCCGGGCAAAGCTGATCAGCTGCTTTTCCCCGGTGGACAACAGATCGCCGCCCTCGCCCACGTCGGTGTCCAGCCCCTGTTCCAGCCGTTCCACCAGTTCTCTGGCGGACACCAGCTCCAGCGCCCGGTCGATCTGTTCGTCCGTGGCGTGGGGATTGCCGTACAGCAGATTCTCCCGGATGGTGCCGGAGAACAGATGGGGCGTCTGCAGCACATAGCCTATGGCGCTGTGCAGCCAGAGCTGCGAGCGCTCCCGGGCGTCTCTGCCGTCGATCAGCACCCGGCCCTCGGTGGGCTCATAAAAGCGGCAGATCAGATTGGCCAGGGTGGATTTCCCCGCGCCGGTCTCCCCCACGATGGCCAGATTGGTGCCGAAGGGGATCTCCAGGCTGAAGTGCTCCAGCACCATCTCCTCCCCGTCCGGGTATCGGAAGCTCACGTCGTCGAACACGATATCGCCGGTGATGGGCTCCCAGTTCTCCCGTTTGGGGAAAAAGCTGTCACCGTACTCGTCGATCACCGCTTCGCTGTCCAGCACATCCGGCCGGGTCTCCAGCAGGGTGCTCAGCCGCTCGATGTTCACCTGGGTGGTGATCAGGCTTCCGACCGCGTCCACTACCCAGCGCACCGGCTCCATCATGCCCTGGGCATAGGACATGAACAGGGAGAAGGTGCCGATCTGTGTCCTGGCGATGACGCCGCCCTTCCAGAGGACCAAGGCGATGGCCAGAGAAGAGGCAAAGTGCATGGTGCCGCTGAACAGCCCCCGCAGCCGGGCGGCCCGGACGCTCTGATGCCGCATGGCCTCCGTGTCTGCCACAAAGTCCCGCTCCATCTTGTCCTCGATGACCAGGCTCTTGATGGTCCGGGCGCCGACGATCCCCTCGTTGAAATTGCCGGTGATGCGGGAATTGACCTCCCGGATCTGCCGGTTAAGCAGAGTCAGCCGCTTTTGGAAGACGCAGAACAGAAACACCGTCAGCGGCAGTACGGCCATCACCAGCAGGGCGAGCCTTGTATTGACCGCCAGCATCACCGCGATGGCTCCGATCAGGTAGCAGCCCTGCCAGACGCCGTTGAGCAGGGTCCAGGAGCAAAGCTCCCCGATCCGGGAAGTGTCGCTCATGACGCGGGAATGGATATAGCCCACGCTGTTCTGGTTGTAATAGGAAAAGGACAGGGTCTGCAGGTGGGAAAAGGCCGCGTTGCGTAGGTCCCGGTCCATGCCCACCTCGATCTTCATGCCGTAAATGCAGGAGACGTAGTTGAACACCGCGCTCACGAGGATGACCGCGATATACAGCAGCAAAAACAGCGGCAGCGTGTCCAGAGTGCACAGGGTGATGAAATGGTTCAGCGCATAGCGCTGGAACAGGGGCACGCCGATGTCCACGATGCTGCCCGCCCCGCTGGTGAGCAGCATCAGCAGCAGGGGGATGCGATACGCCTTCATGTAGGGCCGCAGGGGCGCAAAGCCCAGAAAGCCCTTGCTCTTTTGCCTCATATGGCCACCTCCCCGCTGCCGGATTGGATGGCGCAGATCTGCCCGTACAGGCCGCCCGCGTTTTTCAGCTGCTCGTGGCTGCCCTGCTCCACGATCCGCCCCCGGTCCAACACCAGGATCTTGTCCACCTTGGACAGGGTGGTGATCCGGTGGGAGATCAGAATGATGGTGGCGCTGCCGAAGCGGCTCTCCAGAGAGGCGCGGATCTTCGCGTCGGTCTCCGTGTCCACAGCGGACAGGGAGTCATCGAAGATCAGGATGGGCGTGTTCTGGCTCAGGGTCCGGGCAATGGCCGCCCGCTGCTTCTGCCCGCCGGAGAGGGTCAGGCCCCGCTCGCCCACAGAGGTGTCATAGCCCCTGGCGAAGCCCTGAATCGTATCGTCCAGGCAGGCGTCTTTGGCCGCCTGCCGGATCGTGTCCATATCGATGGCGTCGCTGTAAATGCCGATATTTTCCGCGATGGTGCGGGAGAACAGGAAGGGCTCCTGCAGCACCATGCCGATGTTCCCGCGCAGATGGTCGGTGCGGATATCCCGGATATCCACACCGCTGATGGAGATGCTCCCCTGCCCCTCCGGCAGCTCATACAGCTTGTCCAGCAGCAGCATCAGGGTGGACTTGCCGCTGCCCGTGCCTCCCAGGATGCCCAGCGTGGTCCCCGCAGGCACCGTGAAGCTCAGATCGTGCAGCACCTCTGTTCCGCCATCGTAGGCAAAGGACACATGAGAAAAGGCGATATCCCCGTCCATGTCCGGGGTCAGACCTTTTCCGGTTTCCTGCTCCTCGGGGGACTGCATGATGTAGCGGATGCGCTCCAGGGAGACCCCCGCCTTGCTCATCTCGGAGATCATACGCCCCAGCATACGCACCGGCCAGGTCATCATGGCGCAGTAGGACAAAAACGCGATATACGCGCCTGCTCCCATCTCGCCCCGGATGCAGGCCGCCGCCCCGAAGACCACCGTCAGCAGGATCTGTGTGCCGGAGAGCACGTCGCCCACGCTCCAGAAGGTGGCCAGGGGCCGCGCCAGCTTCATCCACAGGGAGGTATAGTATTCGTTCTGCTGCTCAAAGCGGTCCCGCTCGCCGCGCTCCCGGCCGAAGGCCCGCACCACGCGCACGCCGGTCAG
>JAEEGL011325557.1_pt1 | contig 11309 bp, 9 predicted proteins | sample 9134231 | NCBI WGS metagenome assembly JAEEGL01 (sample SAMN16246548, study PRJNA631951) | gut metagenome | biome: gut microbiome; feature: rumen; material: fiber-attached | host: Bos | place: Iran: Karaj | collected 2018-10
ATTTCACTCCTACTACTTCAACACCAACTGATAAGCCTCTCTCGGCTCCCCATTCAAAAGATAGATAACACCACAATGCTTGAATCCATGCTTCTCAAATGCTTGCTGCATCACCTTATTATCTTTGTGCATATCAATGCGAATGTTATCCTCGTATTTCTTACACTCATCAATAGCAGCCGCAAGAATCCCGTGAGCCTTCTGGTCGCTGGCTATCCTATGAATCGTTACGTAAGGATTCTGATTCAGCCACTGACCACCTTCAATAGATTTATATGTTGGGTCTTTCCCCCGGCAAAGTGCAAACACGCCATGTATTCCGGATTCATCACAAATCACATGACATATTCCCTGATCAATATCTGTTCTGATCTGTTCTGCTGTAGGATTGGTCCGCTTCCACTGATTTGGATTACCCGTGCGAATCATAAATTCACGAGCAATCTCATATATTCTAAGGATTATATTGTAGTCCTCTGTTATAGCCTTCCTAACTAGTAGCATCCTCTACTCTTCCTTAAAAATCTTATTATCCTTATCAAAATAAACCCAATCTCCTTCGCTGATATCCTCGGCTAACAGATCTGCATCTGCAACTTCCATATCAATCTCCTGGCCGACCTCATCACGAAGCCGAAGCAGTACCTGCAACTGGTATCCGTCGGGACGTTCCTCACATCCGAAGTCTGCCTCTTGGATTCTCTTTACAATGTACTTCAAGTTAATATCTCTCTTTCTAACTATTCCCCAATACTAATCTACTCAAATAGTATTAATTATCTTTTATTTCTTACGTGTTAATTCTTTAAGTCTTCTTAATAGACAAAGAAAAACACCGCATTCTTCTGGCCCAAGTTGATACATATAACTCCAGTGCGTCAAACCTCTCCAATATGAAAAAGCACCTGAACCTATTACCTCTATATCATCAATCTTCATAACCGTTTCTTGAAGACCTTCACCGTATGGTGTTTTACATCCTAGTTTTTTACAATCGGATACAAATTTCTCTCCGGTATCCATCTGAAAACCTAGTCGTTGGCAGTCTCGTCCAAATTCTTCCTCAAATTTTATTTGAGAACCTGGATTCATAAAGAATTTCTCCCAAGATTCTGCAAATAAGTAAATTGCTTTTTTGCCCTCATAATCGGGTGATGTTGAAGAATCAAAGGCCCAAAGACCATATACTGGAATATAACGTCGAATCACCCTTGTCAAATCTACATCAGCTTCATTTCCATAAGCATGAGAAAAAACGTCGCCTATAAGATCACCATGTATCTCTTCTTTTCTTCCATTTGTATAATTAATCTCAATTCTGTAACTTCCAACATCTGTTACAAAAACAGACTTTAACTGCATATTTTGTATTAATCTCAACAAAAACTCAGCTTTCCATTTACCTATGCTCAACTGCTTTTTTCTATAGTAATTTTTCCCATCGCAAAATTGCTGATAATTTCTTGCTGAAAACCAAACTCTTCCAGTGGCAGAAATGGTAAGATACTGTTCCACTTCATCATTGGCATCAGGCTCAGGTCCATAGCATATATTGTTGGATATAATACGAATATTCTTTACTTCTTCTGACACCAATAATCACCCCTAGTTAATCGATTTCAGCTTCTTCTTTTAACACAGGAATATAAACCTGCTTCAAAGGAATTATATCCTGATATTTATCATCCAATTTATCATAATAACGAAGGACCAAGTCAACCAACTCAGATCCATTGATTCCTCTAATGATAGGATGCTGTTCCAAGTATGCCTTTGCATTAGGTGTATAATCAGACAAGGTTACAAATACACCATAATCACCTTCGCTCATTGCTCCACGCAAAGATTGAATAGTCGCCTCTTTAATATCGCCATCAATACTTTTAACCTGCACACAGATACGAGGTGGAAATTCATCCTTGTAAGCGACGATATCAATTCCGCTGTCGCCACCTTGTTTAGAAACTTTGGTTCTATAGCCCATAGCATTCAAAAGGTTTGCTACAAAGTGTTCAAAATCATAACCCTTAAGTTTCTTGCTAAGTTCCTTTAAAACAAAGTCTTTCGTAATCTCTTGAATATCGTCAGCAGTTGCACCTATCGATTCATCAATAGTTGTATCAAGCATAGCTTTTTTACCTTCTAATGCTGCCAAAAATTCGTCTGCATAATTCTTGACCTGGAAGAAAGTCAAAGCTGAACCCACTTCATACAAAGCGCCCTGAGAAAAATCAGTACGAGGAAAACTCTTCAGCCACTTTACCTTTCGTCTATGCGTATACTGCACCTCGGTGGTCTCGTGATAGTACTCACTCTCTATAATTCCTATATTAATCTTGCGATCAATCTTGGATGGATATACTACATAATCACCAACTTGAACTTCATACACAAATCGATACAGCATACCTACGCAAGTAGCAACAGAGCCTGGTTTAGCCTCTGGATATACCCTTGTATATGTCTGCTTGATTGTATCTCGGCTATCACCAGCGAGCTTGATATCACCAATTTCCTCCCAACCTATACCAATGATTCCATTTGGAACAAATAAATCATCTCTTAATGTATGGATTCCCCATACTACTTTTCCTTCTACCATTAGACTCATCTCCTTAATTTATAACCGCTTCAAAACTGTTTCAAAGTAAGAAGGATACTCTTCCAATACCAAACTAACAGTCTCCTTATTTGCTTTGATTCGATTCCTTACTTCATCCTTATCTGCAACTGTAATACATAAAGCTTTGTTAATCATCATTGCGACTGTTCTATCATTAAATCCTAGTTCATACGTGAAAATAGATTCTTTATTTGGAAGTCCATATTTAAACTGAAGGGCAAGTAAATCGGTATAATCAGCCCACTTTTCCGTCTCTTCATTCTCACGATAATAATCAGAAATAACATTTAGTAATAAAGTAGCTGAATATCCAAAACAATCTGAGCAAATGCTAATTATTTCATCAAGATTAATTGGTCCTTTATTCTTTCTTTTAATAATCTTGATTTTATTTTCTGTGCATAACTCTATAATTCTTATATAAGAATCCGCGTTCATCCACCATTTTAAAATTTGAAAAAGGTCTTTATCTTCTATCTTTTTGATAATAGGCTTCTCTTCATATTTCTTTAACATCACCGTAATCCACATGAGATATTCTTCGTTAGATAACTCATCATATATTTCAAAATTACGCAGTTCGCCAAGAAGGTTCAAAAAAGAATCCGATGAAATCATTGACTTTGCGAATCTCTTTCTCAGATTTGAATCTAATTCAAGTCTATTTAAATACCTCTTAATTGCATCAAAAATATCAACTAACTTTTTGCAATCTTCTTCTGATAAATTATTCTTTGCTAATGTATATCCAACAATTGTTTTTACATCAAACTGATCTTCATAATTCGCAATAAACCATTCTATGTTACCCAGAATATCCAAAACTATTTTCCAAGTTTCATACCAATTATTCTTACTATTGCCGTCTTGTATATCATATTGCTTTATCGCCGCATTAATTTCATTGATGTTATTCTTATTGTTATCATACAAAGTAATAATATGATTATAATACGAAGTAATTACTCCGTCGTATCGCATATGGCCTGTAATACAAAGGTATTCTAATGTGCTATAACACCTTTCCTTGTCTACATTAAACACATCCTTGAATGTATCCCACGAATAATTCTTTGATTGATACGCGTCTATATTAGAGAAGATTATAGTCCCCTCAACATACATCCCCGGTCTCCCTACTCGTCCAATCAAATTTTGAAAATCGCTAGAAGTCATCCTCTGGCCACCTTGATAAGTATTAGATACTATCAAATATTTTATAGGAATATTAACACCTTGTGCCAATGTTGACGTACATATAACATTTGTAATTAAGGATTTTTGAAGAGCATACTCTATGGAAGACTTTATACCATCTGTTATTCCAGCATGATGAGCAAATACTCCAAGCTCTGCTGCATTAAAAATAGTACTATCAGAACCATACGTCTGCCTAACCAGATTGCTAATTCTCTTTTGCTCTAGCTTGTCATTCCTTTCGATTATTTTGTCGATTGCAATCCCCTTATTGGCTAAATCAACAATTCGTTCCAAAAGACCATTCGCATTAGATTTTGTACCGCAAAACACAGCGCAATTATCCTTCTTTACCAGCTTAAGCAGAAGCGCAAGCGAATAATCTTTTGCGTTGCATGGAAACATATTCCCATCATCAAGCTGAACCTGTTTAAAAAACCTCGGAATAAAGTAATCAACTTTGCAATTATTCTCTATATCCAAATAATCAAGCTTATAGAAAATATCACTATTAGAAGTTACACTTCCTAAAGCAACAACATTTTTTTCTGCTGGATAAAATGATGATTCATCAACAATCTCACCTTTCTCCCCAGCAATCCATGTTTTTAATTCCGCCACCCCTCCAACAACAGCAGATATTAATATCTTTTGTGTATTCATAGGTGTTTTAAATAAAATAGTAGATACAAGAAGTTCAAATTTTGCACCTCTATGTTCATCTTCAAACAAATGTCCCTCGTCAAAGATTATCTGTCCTATTTCTTCAGCAAATTCTGGCTCTTTTTCTAAAATATACAGAAGTTTTTCAGGTGTAACAACAATAACTCTATGGTGCTCATTTTTACTTAATAAATCCATAGAATAATCATCTTGTAATAGGTCAGATACTTCCACAATTGATATGTTCGAATCAAATTTTAGTGTTTTATTTAAATCGCTTCTAACTTCTCGTGTTAATGCACGAAATGGAGTGACTATAACCGAAACATTAGAATTTATTTCTGGCTGATATGAATAAATACATAGAGCTATTGCTTTTGTTTTTCCAGCTCCTGTTGGTAATTGTACCACCCCAGATTTTCCATTGAAGAAACCATGCTCAGCCATCGTTCGTTGAGCTGGCCACATTTCCTTAAAACCATTTTTTGCTTTTATAAGTCGATTAATATTCTCTTCTGTCAACGATGAATATTTCTTTAAAATTTTATATGTCGAATTATCTGATTTAAGTTTTGCTAACGCTAAAAACACATCAACAAATAAAACTTCTCTATCATTTCCGTAGAATAATACACTTTTCCTTAAATTCTCCGCAGACGCTTGACTTATAATACTTTCTGTACAGTAAGTGCTATTATATTCATTAATATAATCTATGAGCTCTTTTTCCCAAAAACTGCTTTCAAATGCATTTTTTAGTTCTTTATTTTGCAGCAACCTACATATAAGAACGGCAAAATCTCCATACTCTGATAGTCCTGTTTCATCAATCTTTTTCGCTAGAATAACAGCAGTACCGCACTGACCAATATGATAATATGCTACAGCCGATAGTAATAATAAATAATTTGCATATTCTGGAGCATTGTTGCTATTGTAGTAAGAAACAAAAAACTTCGCTATAACTTCTAATTGCTTTTTTCTTTTCTCTTCATCAATCGCTTCGCCCTTAATTATTTTTCGAGATATATTTGCTAACATAGAAATCGTCAACGGAAACAATTTTTCTACAACAACATTCTTTTTAGCTCTTAGATCGTATGGAACACTGAACTCCTCTTCCTTTGCCGCAGCTTGGGTTCTTTTAAGATAATAATAAACATTCGTCATCGCTTATATTTGCCGCCTCTTCATATAGTTCTGTTATTAAATCCTTTAAATCTTCCCTCTTTATAATAATCATCCATGTGATAGAAACAGGCTCCCCTATTTTACTTGCCGAAGCCTTATTTTTTGCTTCTGAATATGCCGCCTCATCATAAACAGCTGCAGCACCATATTTCATCTTATATGGTCGATCGACTTCATTCAAAAAACGAGAAACAAGTTTTGATACCTTAGCGTCGCTTCTTTCTATAGCCCTTTGATTAATCGCATTTAACGTTTCTCCCTTACGAATATAATCCTTATAAGCGTCGTCAATTGCATCCTGCAATCTATTATCTCTTGTATCTTTTTGCGCTTTCCCTTTAACTTCAAACACAACCATCTCATCGTTTGGAGAATGACTATCCCCTAACATTTTTAATCCTATTACATCTGTTCCTTGTGAAGAATTACTACGATTAAACTTACAGTTATATCTATCCTTTGGAACATAATAGTCAAAAACAAACTCTAGATAATCCGAAACCAATAATTCCGCAAAATCTCCAGTCCTGGTAGCTGGTCCAAATCCCAATGATTTGTCTGGAAATTTAAATTGTAATAAAAAATCCTTCCTTGATAACTTATTAGGCTCCCGTAATTGATCAAGCAGTTTATCAGCACAATAATTATTCCTGAAATGATTGGCCCATTCTTTCATAATAGTAGCATCATTTATTTTTTCCAAAACGTATACATCAACTTGCTCACCTGTAGAAATGTTTATACTTTCCTTTTTTATTAAACTATCTAAATATTTCATTCTGTAATAATCATCCTTGTCTTACTTAGATACTTCCTTCACATACTGATTCAATCTCTCAGCATACTTGGTTACACGTTCATCACTCATATCGTTATTATCAGTCCAAAGTTCGCACTGAGTCATAACAATCTGAACAGCCTCATCCATTCCCTTTGGTGGATAATCATGTTTCTTCAAAAGCTTCTTAATCATCATACGCATCTTGGCTCTTGCTGAATCACGCTTCTGCCAGTCAATCGTTCGATTCTTTCGTAATGCCTCTGTAAGCTCTTTTGTAATCGCAATCAATTCCTCGTTTTCATAGAAATCCTTAATTGCCTGTGGTTTTGTAAGTGCATCGTAAAACGCAAGCTCATCTGCATTAAGACCAAGCTTCTCACCTTCCTGCTGTGCAGTCTGAATCTGCTTAGCTAACTGAAGCAACTCTTCAATAACCTGTTCGTTTGTGAGCATTCCATTAAGATAGCGGTTCATAGCCTGCTGAATAATCTCACTGAATTTCTCAGACTTAACTACATTTGTATGCTTATATATGATTACCTGTTCAGCTATTAACTTTCGTAGCAATTCTACTGCTAAGTTCTTTTCCTTCATCTTGGAAATCTCTTCCAAAAACTTCGGATCAAACAGCGAAAAATCACCATTCACATCTGAGAACAAATTAATAACACCGGTACTCTTAATACTCTGTTCAAGCAATGCATTGATTCGAGCATTCATCTCAGGTAAAGAAATCTTCTTCCCTTCACCTTTGTTAACAAGACGCATAACAAGCACTCGTACTGATTCAAAAAATGCTGCTTCAATACGCTGTTCCTCTTCTGCTAAAGATGAACAAAGAGATAATGCCTGGTGTAATAGCAACGCTTCTTTTAAGAAAGTCTCTCTGTCATCTTCTTTGTCGCGATCAACAATGAAGTTTACAGCTCCACTAATAGCTTTTGATCTTTCCAAATCTGTGCCAGACACAAACTTTGAATAATCAAATCCATGGAATAAGTCACGACATACAGACAACTTCTCTAAGAACTTAGGGTAAGCTACCTTAGCAACATCTGTATCACCATAGTTCTTTTTATCACGTGAAGTATAATCATTCATTGCAGCTTTAAGCGCTGATACAATACCAACATAATCTACAATCAATCCGCCTTCTTTGTCCTTGAATACTCTATTAACACGAGCTATCGCCTGCATTAAGTTGTATCCCTGCATAGGCTTGTAAATATACATTGTCGCAAGAGAAGGCACATCAAAGCCTGTAAGCCACATATCAACTACAATAGCTATCTTTAATGGGCTATCATTGTCCTTAAACTGTGTAGCCAACTCATCTCTATGGCGCTTGTTACCAATAATTTCCTTCCACTCTTCCGGATCCTTATTACTATCAGTCATAACTACAGCAACTTTATCTGTCCAATCCGGTCTGAGCTTAAGGATTCTCTTATAAATCTTCAGCGCAATTGGACGTGAATATGCGACAACCATAGCCTTACCTGTAAGAAGGTTCTCGCGATAATTTTCGTAGTGATCCAATATATCATCGACAAGTGAAGCTATCGTTTCATCGTTACCTAAAATAGCTTCCATCTGACCAAGCTCGCGCTTACTCTTAGCAACCACTTCTGGGTCAGCGTTATTTGCCATGATGTTATACTCAGTATCTATAAGCTTTAATGTATCTGGATCAAGCTTTAGCTTAATTACACGGCTCTCATAATAAACTGGTCGAGTTGCTCCATCTTCAACCGCCTGAGTCATATCGTAAACATCAATATAATCACCGAATACTTCCCTAGTACTTCGGTCCTTCAATGAAATAGGTGTACCTGTGAAGCCAATATATGTAGCATTAGGTAAACTATTTCTAATTACTCTAGCTGTACCAATCTTAATCTTACCGGTCTTAGCATCAACTTTTTCACTAAGACCATACTGACCACGATGTGCCTCATCCGCCATTACTACAATGTTTCTTCTCTCTGAAAGTGGTTCATCTGACTCTTCAAACTTCTGCATTGTAGTAAAGATAATCCCGTTTGCCTGGCGCCCATCAAGAAGAGTCTTTAAATGTTCTCTACTCTCAGCCTGCACTGGCTCCTGTCTCAAGAAATCCTTACACTTTGCGAACTGACCGTATAACTGGTTATCCAAATCATTTCTGTCCGTAAGCACAACAATAGTCGGGCTATCCAATGCTTCTTGCAATAAATGAGCATAGAAAACCATTGATAATGATTTTCCACTACCCTGTGTATGCCAAAATACACCACCTTTTCCATCAGTCTCAGTGGCACGCTTTGTAGACTGAATAGCCTTAGTAACGGCAAAATACTGATGATATCCAGCAAGAATCTTAATCTTCTTTAATCCATCATTTGAAAAACAAATATAGTTCTTTATAATATCCAACAATCGTTCTTTCTCAAAGATTCCTTCGAAGAAAGTGTCAAACTGAGCATACTGTGTATTCTCATAGCTTCCATCTTTCGTCTTCCACTCCATGAAACGGTCTTCACCTGATGTAATAGTTCCTGCCTTGGATGTAAGATGATCGCTCATTACGCATATACAGTTATAAATAAACATGGATGGTATTTCATGAATATAATTACGAATCTGCAGATACGCCTCAGATGCATCTGTCTCCTCACGAGAAGGTGACTTCAACTCAACTAAGACAATTGGAAGACCATTTAAGAACAGCAAAACATCTGGGCGCTTATTGCTATTCTCAATAAACGTCCACTGATTAGCAACAATAAAGGAATTGTTGGCAGCATTATTATAATCGACAATATAAACCAAGCCTGAACGTTCTTCACCTTTGACTGTATATCGGACCTCAACACCATGCTGAAGGTAATCCATAAACACTTCATTTTTCTGCACTAACTCTGCATTTTCAAAGTTCTTCAGTTTGAATAACGCATCAGTAATCGCATCTGAAGGCATATCAGGATTAATCCTATTGAGAGCATCTATCAACTCCGTCTCATAAATAGGACTATTAAAGTCTCTTTCAATATCTGGACCATATAGATGTCTATATCCCATGTTCTGAAAAAGCTCAATTATTGAGTTTTCGTAATCAGCTTCTGTGTAAAATGCTGTCATAATAAACCCCTCAATTCTTTTTTATTCGATTAAGTGTTTCCTCGTCTCTTGCTATAAATAATCTCGCCATTTCCTTCGAATACGTTCTATAAAAAAGATTCATATTCCATTTGAGATTATCTTCATCTATATCTATAACCATACCTTCTTTTAACGGATATGGCATTGGATCAAATAATATTAATGCAACTTCACTCGAAAGCGGACATATAATACGTTCAGCACGCTCACCATCAGAAGACATAATATGTAATGGAAAAGATGATGTAATAACGCCTCCATCTTTTGCATACCAGAATACATATTTCATATTGCTTATCTTTTCATACTCGACATTATATGGACTGCCTTCAATTTCCTTGCTGAATATTCCAGCCTTTTTTGAATATGCTAATAATGACTTAGGACTTCCCCATTTTGCTGTAGAAAACAGATAATCTACAACATACATCATCGCTTCACAGTCAGGCTCATCTTCAACCCCATCGTAATAATCAATAATAGATTTCAAAGTATACGGATTCCTTAAATACAACGTTGTTATAAACTCTGATATAAGATCATGCTCTTCTTTTGATAAACTAATAATCTGTGTTCCAGATTGAATCAATGCTATCATATGCTTAACTAAGGGTGATGTTTTTGCCTCTAAATCACCAAAATAATCTTATAATTGATTATCTAAAACGTATTTTCCTAGCTCTTCAATAACATCTTTCCACTTTTCATCATAAATATCATTCTCATAGCAGATGCTATCAACTGTCGTCCTATAGGTTTTGTCAATCATCCTGTTTATAACAAATACATGATTCTCATCACAAGAAAAATGCTTTAACAAAAATCGAGGAACAAAATGTTGTTTTGCTGTATGTTGTTTAGTCATATTGAGTTCCTCTCATAAACGATAATTTAGCGGCTTAGATGTCGAGGTTGGAGACATCTAATTCGCCTGACATTAGTTTTGGTAATAAAGAATCTCTAATGGATGTAAGTGCTCTATTCTCTGACTCGTTATTCCTTTGCTGATTAAATACTGCAGCAGCATAGTCTCTAAATATAGATAGAGTATCTTCATCTGGAATGAGTGCTGGCACAGTTTTCATAGTACCACCCGAGATTTCTTTAAATGTAGAACCGGAGGCCATGTTATCAATAACAGATAAGTTCTCTTTAAGAAAACAATATACATATGCAGTCCCAATGTTTTCGAATGGAATAATGGACTTAAATCCTTGATTTGTTGTAACTTCGCCATCAGCAATAGCTATATATCCAATTGGTGCACGCGAACTAAAAAGCACAGTTCCAGCAGGCATAAGAACCGCACTACTATTGGATAAACCAAGTTCTGTAATATCGATTTCTCCATGTGTAATGAACTTGGAATGATCATTTGAAAGATCCTTAGGAGTAATCCAAGCTATGCCATGGTCTGTGTAGTATTCAGTCTTTTTCTTCGACGGAGTACTGCCACCAACTACTTTGCCAAGATCAGCAATAGTGCCCTCTTCCCAGTTTTCTTTAGCGTTGGCCACAAATAACTCATGATAGTAGGAAAGAAGTTGCTGCTCTAAATTATCATTTATTTCGTTGTTTGTCTCGATTTTATCTTCTATAGTTGAAAGCAACCTTCCAATCTTCTTCTGTACTTCGAAATCAGGTAAACTTATTTCTAGTTTTCTTATGTCTGCCAGATTCAAATTGCTGAAAATAGCTCCATTTGCTTGGCCC
>JAEEGL012013485.1_pt1 | contig 11309 bp, 6 predicted proteins | sample 9134231 | NCBI WGS metagenome assembly JAEEGL01 (sample SAMN16246548, study PRJNA631951) | gut metagenome | biome: gut microbiome; feature: rumen; material: fiber-attached | host: Bos | place: Iran: Karaj | collected 2018-10
AAAACCGTTAAGAAAGCTAGTAAAACTACTGGTGGAATTATCGCTATTACAATTGGTGTATTTGTTTTAATTGCAATCGTAATAGTGTATTTCCTTGTTCCTTTCTCATTCTTAGATGGCAAAACATTTAATGAATACATGAACAAGAAAGAAGACCACACATCTCATCACCATGCAGATCCAATTAGTTTTAATGGAGATGTTTATGATGACTTTAAGATTAATTTCTTAGAATTAGGTAACTGGTATACAGGAGATTCAATCTTTATCAAAGCAGGAGATAATGACATCTTAATTGACGCTGGTAGTAGATATAACTCCGCTCAAGCAATTGAAGATTTTATCGATGCTAATTGCACAGATAATAAACTTGAATATGTTATCGCAACTCACGCTCATGAAGACCATATCGCAGGTTTCAGTGGTGGAAGTAGTAAAAATGGTATTTTCTATAAATACGATATAGGCACAATTATTGAATTTACTAAGACAGATTCAACTGCAGCGGTATATACCAACTATATTGAAGCTAGAAATTATGCAGTTAGTAAAGGCGCAAAATGCTATACAGCTTTACAAGCTTATAACGATACAACACTTAGAGAAATCTCTCTTGGTACAGATATGAAGATGACTACTTTATATCAAAAGTATTACGAAACTAAAGCTAGTGGAGAAAACGATTACTCAGTTTGTACATTATTCTCTTATAAAGAACATCACTTCTTATTTACTGGTGACTTAGAAAGCGCTGGAGAAAAATCTTTAGTAGAAAGTAATACTCTTCCAAAAGTTGATTTATATAAAGCAGGTCACCATGGTAGTAAGACTTCCTCAAGCAAAGTTTTAATGCAAGTTATCCAACCAGATGTAGTTTGTTGCTGCTGTTGTTGTGGTAGTGATGAATATACAAAAGAAAATAAAAACCAATTCCCCACACAAGACTTCATTAATAGAGTTGCTCCATATACAGAAAATATATTTGTCACAACAATTTCAACTGATAACGCAAATAAAAAGTACGCATCAATGAATGGCACAATTTGTGTCTCATGTGATGGCACTAAGATCTCAGTTGTCTGCTCAAATAACAATACTATCCTAAAGGATACGGAGTGGTTTAAAGCAAATCGAACCTGGCCGACAACAGCCTAATTAAAAAGGACATTCGCCTTGGGTTAACGAATGTCCTTTTCTTTATCGAAGATTCAGTTATTGAATTTCGATTTGATGGCTCTTTTTAACTGCTTCTTCATTAACTTTTTGGATGTTAAGAGTTAATAAGCCATTCTCGAGTTTACCAGAGATGTCTTTCATTTCGACATCTTGACCTACATAGTAACGTCTAGAATAAGTACCACAGCTTCTTTCATTTAAGATATAGTCTTCTTCTTTTTCTTGCTTGTCGGTATTGACGTTGACTTCAATGTTTAGATAACCGTTTTCCAAAGAAACATTAAGGTCTTCCTTCTTAACATCTGGAAGATTGACCTTCATTTCATAGTGGTCTTTTTTGTCTAAAATATCAGTACTCATCAAATAACGATGATTTGTTCTTTTTTCAGGTTGGAAGAATAAATCAAAGAAAGGGTCATAAGTTGTAACATAATTTCTCATAATATATACCTCCTAATTATGTCTTTGCTCGTTAGCACTCTCACTCATTGACTGCTAACACCTATTATTGTACACGAAATTAGCAGTCTGTCAAGTAGAGTGCTAAAAATTTATTTACAAAGTAAATAGAGAATTTCTTATAAAAAATTTATGAAAAAAAGTTATCAAAATATAACAAAAAAAGGAAGGGTGGGATCCTTCGCTTTCTTCGGAAAATGAATAAAATAATTACCCATAATATTTCAGTCTTTGTGCGTAAAACTGAAATTTTCAAGATTAATATTACGTTTATTTAAAAATTACATACATGATTTTCGTATGACTTTACATATATTATCTTTTGAAATTTATACGCATACATTCTTCTTCTTTTATTTTCTAATAAATATTTTAGTTAATAAATATTAAAAATAAGGTAAAATAAAACCGAAAAAGAGGATAGATAACTATGAAAAACAAAAAACTATTAGTTTTAGGTTCTATGTTTTTTGCTCTCTGCCTTACAGCTTGTGGCGAAAATAAGAGTGTAGAACCTGAACCAGAACCAGATAACACAGTGGATGTATTTGTTCTAACTGGTCAATCCAACATGGAAGGATCAACATATTTTGACCACAATAATAAATGGTTAGAAAAAGCATGTGAAAGATTAGAAATCGATTCCACTCCAATGTTCAGTGGATTCGATAATGTTTACACTTCATATTATGGATATTATCCATATAGTGGCTCAAATCCAACTCCACATGCATCTAACAAAACAAACCCAATGGCAGGTGAATTCTTGCATACTAAAGTTGGTATGGGAAACACAGACCAATACATGGGACCAGAAATTGGTATCGCACACGTTCTTCAAGAAAAAGCAACAGAAGACAGACCAGTCTACTTAATCAAATGTGCATTCTCTGGTAGTGGATTCGCAAAAGATGATCCTAACTGGATTTTAGAAAATGATCCAAGAACAGACCATAAATACTCCGCTACTAAGAACTTATACGAAAACAAAGTTAAAGTCTTTACAGAAAACAACCTTGAATTAATCAAAGCTACAGGTAAAGAACCAGTTATTAAAGGATTCTTATGGCACCAAGGTGAATCTGATACAGGCGCTAGCCAACAATATGCTTACTCAATGAAAGCTTTAGTCCAAAGATTTAGAGATGACTTTGCAGAATATGCTCCAAATCAAGATGGTGGAAATATTGCTTTCATCGATGCATACATATATGATGGTCCATCATCTCCATATGGTAATGGTGCTACTCAACTTAACAAAGTTAAAGCAGGTATCACACAAGAAAACGAAGAGCATAACTTCATCATCAATTCTTCATATAAAGAAACATATGGATATTCAATTGATCCTGAAGGTGCAGCAATGCAATGCGCTATTAACTACCAAGCAGGCGATGTCGAAGGTGGCGTTGATTATTACCACTACAAAACATATGATGCATTACGTCTTGGTATGGCATATGGTCAATGTATCGTTGATAACATATTAGACTAATATTTAATTAAAAATATGGAATTAAGGAGTTTCGGCTCCTTTTTTCTTTTAACCTTTTTAATTAAATACTAATTATCTATAGATAATAAGGATATAGAGGGAGTTAACCTAAATACATCAAATTATTCAATTGCACAAAAAAATGATAAAAATGCATTATTAACCCTTTACTTAATGCGTGCATATGTGATATATTATCAACAATATTTTATTTAGAGGCCAGAGTAATTAGTATCTAATTAATAAGAGAAAACTCTAAGCAATAAGAATTTTATGTTATAGAGGTGAAATGGTCTCCAAGAAAGGAGAGTAACTATGAAGAAAGTTACTAAAATTGTAACTCTTGCTGCCGCAGCTATGTGTGCATTTGCTGTTGTTGGCGGTTCTTTTGCCGTTGCTAGTGCTAATCAAAAAGCATACGCTGCTGTAAATGCAACCTATAACATCACTTATAAAGCTGACAGCGCTATTACAGTCAAGGGTCCTGAGGTTGCTAAAGTAGGCTCAAAAGTCACTGTTGAACTTACATACAACCACCGTTTGTATGAAGTATTATCCGTTCGTGTAGGTAACGAATACGCTGCAGCAAACAACGATAATGGCAAATCATTCTACTTTGTGATGCCAGATGGAGATGTTGATGTAGTCGTCAACTCTAGATACCTTGGCGCTGAAGAAGATGTATTTGACATCAGAAATTATAACGGAGATAAAGGCTTATACTTAGATGGATGTCCAGGTAATGCTAAAGCTGGAGACATTGTTATCTTCTCAATCTCTATGGCAGCTGATGCTCCATATAGATTCGGTAATGTCGTTGAACTTTACACAGACGACGCTAATCAAGATGATGTCGACTTTGTTACAGATGGCTACTACTACATGTTTGAAATGCCAGCTGCACCAGTCTTAGTCTTCACATTAGTCGAAGCAAAGAGCTATTTCTTAAATTTTGATCAACCAGATTTAATTAACTCAGTCACATATGTTGACAACGTTGGCTTTGCTGGTGGTAGTGAAGTTCAATGTTACGACAATGATGGTGATGGATATTTCATTCCATACGCTGCTGATGTCGTTGTTGAATTCAGAAACTCCTTAATGCTCAAAGCTGATGGTGTTAAATTAGGAGATCAAGAAGTTACATTCGAAAATACAAAGAAAGTTAAATTCGTAATGCCTGGTAAAGACTTAGAAATGGAAGTTGTTAATTCTCCATTCTATCGTCCAATCGCACCAGATACAGAAGGTGTTATCGATGCATTATTTGGCGTTGATGATGACTTCACAAATCACTACAACTTCACATTCAAGAGAAGTTCAACTTCTAATGGTGAATACGCTGACTTTGATCCAGCAGAAGCTTTATATGGCGATTACGTCAGAGTTTACTGGACAAATAAAGAAGGCTTCGAAGATCGTAAATTAACTAACCTCAAAGTTTACTATATTGGTGAAGATGGTAATCCATTTACAGGTAACTACCTTAATACAGTTTCTACAACCCATGGTACAGATGCTAATGGTGAATACTATCAATTCACAGTTGGTTCTTCACATTATGGATTCTTAGTTTACGCATATGATGAAGCAGTCCTTCAATTCATTGGTTATGAATTCGTTGGTGCTTATAAAGGCTATAACATCTACTCTAGTGGTGCTAGAAGTTTAGTTACATGTAGTTATAACGCAACAATTGATGAAACAGGTTACTTCTACCACAACACATCTGCTCAAGTCATGATCATCAAGACTGAAGATACAGCAAAGACTGGTCCAGGTAGCTGTTATGTTGGTACAAGTGCTACTAGTACAGGTAAAGCATTCTATGGTAATGGTTGGTTCGTTAGATCTTACAGTGGTAACACTGGTGCTCAAAGCACATATGACCTTAACGTTTACTTCAAATCAACCGATACTCTTAGATACAACTATTCATTAAATAGAAATAACATGTGTGCTGTTGAAGCTGTTAGAAATAATGAAGTTGTTGGTAGACTCTTCTACACATTAAATGGTGGTATTACAGCAATTTACACAAACCCAGAATTTGTGTTTGATAATGGCACTAGTGTTTATAACAGTACAAGCTTCACAGTTAAAGTTGATGGTGTTGCAATTGGTACTGTCTCAGGTAATGGTGCTGGTGCAACATTCACAGCTGCATAATAAGGAGGAATTAAGAATATGAAAAAGAAATTATTAGGAATTCTTGCTGTTAGTGCAGCACTCGTTATCACAGCTTGTGGTCCTGCTAACAATAATGGATCTAACAATCCAGACCCAAGTAGCAATGAACCAGCTCCAAGCAGTGAAAAACAACAAGACGCACGCGTCGCGGTCGCGAGCGTTAAATTAGATAGGAATAATGTAAGTCTTAAACCTGAAGCATACACACGTTTACTTCCTACAATTGCTCCTGAAAACGCAACAAATAAAGAAGTACTCTGGACCTCTTCAAATCCAGCAGTTGCTTCTGTTGACCAAAAAGGTACTGTTACTGCAAAAGTAAAAGGTACAGCAACAATTACTGTTAGAACATTCGATGGTGGCTTTACAGATACATGTACAGTCGTCGTTGAAGCAAAACACGCTATTCAAGTTAAAGCTGATAATAACGTTAGAATCTTAGTCGCTGAAAAAGCTGAAGAAGATTCAGTCGTTGATGTCAAATTATCTTATGATAAAAACAAATATAACATTGAAGGCGTTTACGCTAACGGTGTTAGATGTGGTACAAAGAACTCAGACTTCTACTTCGTAATGCCTAAAGAAGCAGTTACAATGGAAGTTCGTTACCACGAAATCCCAGCTGCTAAGACATATAAAGATGTCTTCACAAATGATGAAGGTGTCATTATTAGAAACGTTCTTGGTGGCCGTGCTGAAGTTGGCACTAAAGTCGAATTTGGCATCTCCTTAGAACCAGGCTTAGATTTCACAGGTGAAATTTCCGCTAGTGCTAATGGAGCTGATGTTCCATTAACAAAAGAAGGAAGCAACTCCTACTCATTCGTTATGCCAAACGAAGATGTTGAAATCTCTGTTGGTACAAAAGCACAAAATATCCCATTTGGTTTCTATGGTGATCTCGCAAACGATGTCATCGGTTCAATGAAAGTTAATGGTGAATCTTGGTATAAAGACTATGTACCTTATGGTGCTACAGTTGAAATCCATACATTATCTCCAAGAAGTGGATTATATGACACATATACAGTTGACGAATTAGCTATCTGTGATGCTGCTAATGTCTACATGGGTGAAAAGTATGCTGATTATGGTATTACACCTGCATTCTTCGCTGAAAACTTTGCTGAAGCAGAAGATGATGGTTATACATTCTTCTTCGAAATGCCAGCAGTCCAAACATGGATTGAACCAGTCGAAAATCCAAGATATAACGAAATTGAAATCGTTGATACTGATAATGTTACATTAGTACCAATCGAAGAATACAATGGTAGATATTATGAAACAGATCCAGAAGTTATCTATGGTGAAACTCTCTTATTTGCTCCAGCATATGCTACTGGCTATGCACCTAGAAAAGTTTATGTAGAAGCTTACGAATACTACAGATACTATTTCGATAGCACATCTACATCAACTCAATCTAGAAAAGAATTAACATTGAACGCTGATGGTTTATATGAGTTCACACTCGATCAAAGACCAGTCGGCCCAATCACAATTACTGTTTCTGAAAAATATGAAACAGAATTAGAAGGTGCTCCATTCCAAGGCGATTACTTAGGTGTTTACGCATATGGTACAAATAGAAGTGAAAACTTAACAAGCTTCACATATGCATCTAACGTTCTTGAAATCGCTGCTGATGGTGATATGAATGTTGGTGGCGATGCACGTGCATTCTATGACTTCAACGATATCACTGGTGAAGGCTATATGTTCGATCCAGCTGATGAATCTAGAGTCGATGCATTCATCTACAAGAATGGTGTATTCATGACAAATAAGAAGTCCGCAAACTTCTCAGATGTATATAAATACATTTACTTCCAAAAACCAGCAAATGCACCAGAAGATGCTTCATACAAATTAGTCTATGAAAACCTCGAATCTGGTAAAGCATTCATTGGTAAATTCTATTGCAACGATCAATTAGTCAATACAGTCTACATTAACAATGACACAGCTGAATTCATCCCAGGTGTTACATTCAATATGTTAAGCGGTGCTGAAATTACTGATGCTAATGCATCTTACCAAGTCTTAAACGGTGTTAAAGTCGTCGCTACAGTCTCTTATAAGGGTAGTGGTGCTGCTAACCGTGGCTTAGTCAAAGCAGACGCATTATATGGTACATTCAAACACGATCTTGGCACATTAGGTGATATCGTCGCTGATGGTTTAGGTGGTATGACATTTGGTGGTGAAGCTGCAACAGTCAGCTCTTACGATCCACAAACAGGCAGATTAGTATTCTCTGACAAAGATGGTAACATCTTCGAAGTCAAAGTTGCTTCAATGCTTGGTTTATACACACTCGTTGCTAAGAAAGATTCTCCAGCACTTGGTTTAGTTGGCAAAGCATACGCAGCAGAAGGTTTCTACTACAATGATTACTCTTGTACAATGGAAAAAGATGCTGCTACATACAAAGTCGAATTCTTCGATGGCGGTGTTGCTAAAGTCACAATCACAGTTGCAGGTCATGATTACACAGCAACTCAAGCAAGTAAAGCTGGTAAATTTACAGTCAATGGTTATGAAATCACAGTTGAATTCTATGCTACAAATTCATCTTCTAAGACAACTTGGAAGTTCACATTAGCAGAAGACTTCTCTAAGATTACTCCAGCAGCTAATAACAACGCATGTTACTTCGAAATCTCTGGTAGCAGCGCAGACTGGAACTTCAAACCAAAAACTGCATTAAATCTTCTCTAATATTAATTAGAAAGAAATAATCAGTCTAATACTAACTAAAACAATAGGACTACTCATTTGAGTGGTCCTTTTGTTATATATAAAGAAGATTAATGATTGATTATTTACGCTTTCTTGAGTAAATTAATTATGCGTAATTAATTATTTAATTAAGAAAAGAGGATTATTTTAATGAGCAAAAAATTAAAAGGAATCATGGGCTCCAGTATTGCCTTATTTTTACTTACCGCTTGTACAGGTGGAAAACTTCCTCCAATGGATGAAGAAGAAGCTAATGCAATTAAAGAAAATATTGCAGTTGTTACTGACAGCGACAATAAGGTATATGGAAACATTCGTTTATTAACAGAATATGAAGGCGCTTCCATTAAATGGAAAGCAAGCGTTAAAGACGTTATTTCTACCCAAGATAATGGCGATTTAAAAGCAGGTGTAGTTACTCGTCAAGAAGAAGATACAACTGTTACATTAACCGCAACAATTGAAAAAGATGGTAAAGGTGCTACTTATACACAAGATGTCGTAGTAGCAGCAGCTGCTCCTGAAATCTATGATGATGAATACGAAGCATACTTATTCGGTCATTTCGTTGGTGAAAGTTATGGTAAAACTGAAGGTGGTGTCAAGATTGCTACTGGTGAACAAATGTTCTTCGCTTTAGCAGATGTTGGACAAGGCCTTAAATTCAAAGATTTAAATGGTTCTACAATGAATAACTTAAAACCAGTATTATCAAGTACTGTTGGTGAAAGAGGCGTTAGAGACCCATTTATGTTACGTTCTCCTGAAGGAGATACATTCTACTTAATTGCTACTGACTTATCCGTTTATACACGTGGTGGTTGGGGACAAAACAATGGTGAAACAAAATTCACTATTAATGGTAGCCACTCTATTACACTTTGGGAATCTCACGATTTAGTTAACTGGACTGAAGGTAGATTAATCGAAGTTGCTGCTCCAAATGCAGGTATGGCATGGGCTCCAGAAATGATTTATAGCGAAGAAACTGGTGAATACGTAATTTTCTTCTCTTCTACTCAAATTGGTAGAGATGAAAATGGTGAACATCCATTCATTGAATATAGAGACTGTATTTACTACACAACAACAAGAGACTTCCATCATTTCACAGAAACAAAGAAATTCATTAAGAATCAACCATATCCAGCAGGTCAAGAAGACCCACAAAAATCTTCTGACTCTCCAAAAGCATTAAATAATGACGAAAGAAAGATTATTGATGCTTCTGTTATGAAGATTGGTGATTGGTACTATTCCGCTTGTAAAGATGGTGATAACCATGAAAACAATGGTGGTATCTTAATCCAAAAGACACAAAACTTATTTGATCCAGATTCATGGCAAAAAGTTATGCATTTAGCAGATTTAGGTATCCAAGTTAATGGTAGAAACGCCGACAATAAATGTTTAGAAGGACCAGAATGGTTCTGGTATAACAAAGCTGATAGAGCAAGTGAAGATACTCCAGAAATCGGCTTAATGGCAGACTTCTACGCTGATACATCTAAAGGCTATTTCCCATTCTCTACAACAAATGTTGAAGATACTACAAATGCTGAACAATCTTGGAAATTATTAAGATCTGGTACAGATTATAGCTGGGATAAACAAACAAAACGTCATGGTACAATTCTTAGAATTACCTATGATGAAGCTCAAAGATTAAAAGAAGCTTATAAAGGATAATTAAATCTTTAAAAAGAATGGGGCAAGTCCCCATTTTTTTGTTGTCTTTCGAAATACATAAAAATGTGATAATATGTAGTATATACCATAATTAAGGAGTATACTTATGCATTATTTAGCAACAAAAATAAGATTTCTTGATGATGTCGTTGTGGAAGTAGCTTTTCAAGATGGCAAGGTCATTCAATATGATATGTCTAAGCTATTCGATAAATATCCTCAATTAAAAAAACTTAGAGACAATAGAACACTCTTTGAATCCGGTAATCTAGATAACAGTGGATGTGGAATAATATGGAATGATGAACTAGATATAGATACAACCACTATACATGAGTAAGGTTATGTTGTTGGACATATCGAACCTACAATTAATCAAAAGTTAGGCTTTCTCCTTTGTTCCACTAGAGAATCGTTGAACATAACTCAAGCGGAACTTGCAAAACTTACTGGAATTGATCAAGGCGACATTTCCAAAATTGAAAGAGGCAAAGTTAATCCAACAATTACGAAAATTGATAGATTATTTAAAGCGTTGGGGAAGAATATTGATTTCAAAGTGAAATAGTATTTATATATAAAAGAATTGAGTATTATTTATCTCTATGATTAAATAATAAAATAGAAAAGAGAACAATTATGAAGAAGAAATTATTCCTTGGATTAGCGTTAATAGGCATGTTACTAACAGCATGTGGCGATAATTCAAATAGCAAAGAACCATTACCTGAAAGCAAAGACAATCCTGTTAATAGTGTAGTTAGCTCTGAAGCAGCTAATAGTGACTCCTCAGTAGCACCTATAAGCGCTGCACCTTTTTCTAGTGAATCAAGTTCTTCTTCTGAAAATAGACAAAGAGTAGACATTAATATTATTAATGAATCTACATCAAACTGCACAATCACACCTCAAGATAGAAGCGGTTATGTTGGGGATGATGCAACATTTACAATCACAATGAAAGAAGGATATACAAAAACTAGTGTTTCGGCTAGTAATTCCTTCGGCCAAAGTGTTGCATTAATAGAAAATGGAAACACATACACATACGTTATTCAAAGTGATGGTTATCTTTATGTTGAAGTAAGAGCAGAAAAACCAGTATCCAAACAAAAACTATATGTTATTGATACTAAAGGATATTTAAGCCAAGCTCCTGCATATGTCACTAAAACAGGTGTTGAAACAATTACTGATATTGTTTATGGAGAAGGGGAACCTTATTACAACATAATAACTAACAGCACTGTTAGATTCTATTTCCAAAACAAGGTTAACTTTGAAACTCTCGGTTTAACTTATAAAAATAGAAACTATACACCTGATATAAATAACACAGTTACAATCGATTTCTCTGGTCAAACAGGCGATTTAAGAGTGGAAGTCTATGGTAAAAGATTAGGTTCTCCATTAGTCGCTGTTAATTCTGAACACTTAACAATCAGTTTTATGAATAAGAGTAAAACAGAGGTAATTGATGCTGTTGTTACAGATACTGATTACTATGTAATCATTACAAGTGAAGATAAAAACATCTACTTATTAGATACATTAA
>JAEEGL014137505.1_pt1 | contig 11309 bp, 5 predicted proteins | sample 9134231 | NCBI WGS metagenome assembly JAEEGL01 (sample SAMN16246548, study PRJNA631951) | gut metagenome | biome: gut microbiome; feature: rumen; material: fiber-attached | host: Bos | place: Iran: Karaj | collected 2018-10
CTTCCCCGCGGACTTCATCTGCGAAGGCATCGACCAGACGAGGGGATGGTTCTATTCCCTCATGGCCATCTCCACGTTCGTGAAGGGCGCCGCGCCCTACCGCAACGTGCTCGTGAACGACCTCGTCCTCGACAAAGAGGGCAAGAAGATGTCCAAGCACAAGGGCAACACGGTCGATCCGTTCGCGCTGTTCGACAAGTACGGCGCCGACGCGACGCGCTGGTATCTGCTGTCCGTCTCCCCGGTCTGGTTCCCGACGAAATTCGACGAAGACGGCCTCATCGAGGTGCAGGGAAAGTTCTTCGGCACGCTGCGCAACGTATACAACTTCTTTACGCTGTACGCCAACAACGACGGGATCGACGCGAGCAAGTGCTTCGTGGACTACGCGAAGCGCCCCGAGCTCGACCGCTGGATCCTCTCGAAATTCAACCGCCTGGTCGCCTACGTAACGGCTGCCATGGACGAATACGATCACAACAAGTCCGTCAAGGCCATCATGGACTTCGTCAACGAAGACCTGTCCAACTGGTACATCCGCCGGGCCCGCAGAAGATTCTATGCGGACGGGCTCGAGGACGATAAGAAAGCCGTCTACAGCACGACCTGGGAGATCCTCACCGGAACTGCGAAGCTGATGGCGCCGTTTGCTCCGTTCCTCACGGACGAGCTGTACGTGAACCTCACCGGCGAGGAGACGGTCCACCTGGCTGCCTATCCCAAAGCCGACGGCGCGCTCATCGACGAGGCGCTCGAAGAGAGAATGGACCTCGTTCGCCAGATCGTCACCATGGGCAGAGGCGTGCGTGAAAAGGCCAAGATCAAGGTGCGCCAGCCCCTGTCCGAACTGCTGCTGGACGGCCGCTTCGAGGAGAAGATCGGCTACATGGGAGGGCTCATCCGCGAAGAACTGAACGTGAAGACCGTCCGCTTCGAGCCGGACATGGACGCGTATCTGAACTATCAGATCAAGCCCGACTTCCGCGTGGCGGGGCCCATCCTTGGGTCGAAGATCAAGGCGTTCGGCGGCGCGGTGAGCAAGCTGGATCCCAAGGCGCTGCTGGCGGCGCTGGCCAAGGACGGCAAGATCGTGCTGAACCTGAACGGCGAGGATACGGACGTCACGTCCGACATGGTCTCCGTAGCGGTCAACGCCAAGGAAGGCTTTACGGCGGCGCAGGAAGGCGACGTGTGCGTCATCCTGGACACCGCGCTCAGCGAAGACCTGCTGCGCGAAGGCTTGGCCAGAGAACTCGTCTCGAAGGTCCAGCAGATGCGCAAGGCCAAGGACTTCGACATGATGGACCGCATTCGGATCTACGTCGGCGCCGACAAGGTCGTGGCGGATGCCATCGAGGCGTTCGATGCCTGGATCATGTCCGAGACCCTTGCCAATTCCATCGAACCGAAGGATGGTCTGGAACTGTTCGACCTGAACGGCCACAAGACCGGCATCGGCGTGGAGAAAATCGAAAATGAGCTTTAACGAAAAGCTGCATGCCTACATAGCCGCGCGTTTTTACGTGCGGCTTTGCGGTACTTTCGGCGAGCGAGGGAAGACCGCTTTCATCTACGCGACGCAGTACTATGCCGAGCAGCGCGGCCGGCGCATGGCCATGCGCGCCATTCAGGACGGCCAGCCGCTTACGTACGAGACGTACCGGGCCTACGGCGAGTGGGAGAGCACGAAGGAAGCGAAAGACGAAGGCATCGCGAACGTCTCCGAAGTCGTCAGCACCGCGCCTGTGTTCGAGTTCCACGTGCACCGGTGCCCCTGGCACGAGGAATTCCGGGCGCTGGGCCTCGAAGAAGCAGGCCTCGTCTACTGCGCGCATCTGGACAATTCCATCGCGCGGGGGTTCAACCCCTACCTCGTGTACGAGGTGCCGCAGACGCTGCATGATTGCGCCTATTGCGTGCAAAAGGTGCGCAACCTGCAGGGATGCGCGCCGGGTCAGGCCGCGCAAACCGCCGCGTTTGATCCGTCCAAGGCCCGTCCCGAGGCCGACCGCCGCAGAGGGTTCACCTACCACTGCGCGCACTCGTACTGGAGTTACGCGAGAACCGCGGAACGCATCTTCGGCAGAAGCGGCCGGCAGCTGGCGGACGAGGTGCTCGAGGATATCGCCAAAGACTGGGGCGAGGCGTACGCGAGCCGCCTGAGATCATACCGGACGGCGGATTTTGAACTGGTTTAACGGCACGGGAGACCCGACTTCCGTGCTAAAAGGGGAGGGAAATGAAATGAAACGCTTACTTGCCTTGATGCTGGCGCTTTGCCTGGCCTTTGGGCTGGCGGGCTGCACGATCGAGTTCGTGGACGATGTGCCGAGCGAACCTGCCGCGCCCGCAGTCAGCGAGCCCCAGCAGGTGGACATTGGTACGAAGACGCCTGCTGCGCCCGTCAGTACGGACGAGACCTGGGCCATCTACTGGTATCTCTGCGGCAGCGACCTGGAGAGCAACTATGGCTGCGGTACGAACGACCTTCTCGAGGTGTTCAACGTGCCTCTGCCCGACAACATCACCGTCGTGATCGAGACCGGCGGTTCCAAGCGCTGGCACAACGACACCATGCAGACCCGCGTACTGCAGCGCTACGTCTACAGCAGCCGCGGATTTGAACTGGTGGAGAACCTGGATCTGGCCAACATGGGCAATCCCAATACGCTGGCTTCCTTCCTGAAGTTCTGCAAGGATAACTACCCGGCGGATCACACCATGATGCTGTTCTGGGACCACGGCGGCGGTTCCGTCGCGGGCGTGGCGTTCGATGAGCTCAACAATTACAACTCGCTTACGCTCGACGAGATCCACACCGCTTTCGATACCGTCTATAACCTCTCCGAAACGAACCCGCCGTTCGAACTCGTCGGCTTCGACACCTGCCTCATGGCGACGGTCGACATGGCCGCCACGCTGAAGGATATCTCGAAATACATGGTCGCGTCCGAAGAGGTCGAGCCCGGCGGCGGCTGGTATTACAACGACTGGCTCGCCAAACTCGCGGCAGACCCGTCCATGGACGGCGCCGCGCTCGGCAAGATCATCTGCGACTCCTATTACAGAGGCTGCACGAAGGAGCGCATCGTGGCCAAGGCTACGCTCTCCCTCGTGGATCTGCAAAAACTCGACGGCCTGCTGGATGCTTACGAAACGTTCGGCGATGCGGTGCTCATGGCCGCCTCGGTCGACCCATCCTTCACGAACCGGTTCGCGCGTATGGCCACCAGTTGTGAGAGTTACGGCGGCAACACCCGCGAGCAGGGATTTACGAACATGGTGGACCTGGGTCACGTGGCCCGTTCCTGCGAAGGCCTCCTAGATGGCGCCAAGGCTGTTACGAAGGCGCTTGGCGATTGCGTGCTGTACCAGATCAAGGGCCAGTACAAGAGCGAAGCCACCGGCCTGTCGTTCTTCTTCCCGTTCATCAAGGACATGAAGACGTACAATGCCTACACCGGCATCTCCGCGAGCCGTTCGTTCCCCTTCTTCTACGAGTACGCGCTCACCGGCAAGCTCGACCAGGACGGCCTCAGTTACCTGGAGAGCCTAAACGGCGCCAAGGAAGTGGAAAAGCCAAAGACTTTAAAGGATACCGACTGGCAGGGCAAGCATCTGACCGTCAACGAAGAGGGTTCCGCGGTGCTCACGCTCGGGCCCGAAGCGGATAAGCTCATGAGCGGCATCAGCTTTTCGCTTTACTACAGCGACGACAAGAGCGGCAACGTGCTGTGGCTCGGTACGGACAACGACATCTACGCCGATTGGGAAAAGGGCGTGTTTACTGACAATTTCCGCGGCGTGTGGGGTGCGTTCGGCGGGCAGCTCGTGTTCATGGAACTGTCTTACGAGGGTGAGGATTACAACATCTATGCCGTGCCCGTGATGATCAACGGCGAGGCGTACAAGCTCGAAGTCGTCTACGATTTCAACGATGAGGAGTGGACGGTGCTCGGCGCGCGCAAGCCCATCGACGCAAACGGCATGGCAGATAAGAACATGTACACTCTCGAGGAGGGTGACAAGATCGACGTCATCTGGTACATCGCCTCTGCAAGCAGCGACAAGCTTACCCCGTACACGGTCGGCAGCTTCGTCTACGATGACGACACGGTCTTCGAGGAGTTGTGGCTGCCCGACGGCACGTACACGCTCGTCTTCGAGATGCGCGACGCCGGCGGCAACACCATCACCTCTGCCGAAGTCGACTGCCGCATCGAGGGCGAAAACATGTTCATGGACCCGAAGTAAGGAACAACATTGACGGACATCTATCTGGCGCTGCTCTGCAGCGCCTATCTTCTCTATACGGGCCCGGATGGCTACGGGCAGATCATGCGGCATAAGGGAGAGGCCTATCTCATTCTGACGGGCATTTTTCTTCTCGCCGCGCTGCTCGTCCGGCTGGAGCTGGCCGCCGTCGGCAGGCGGCAAAAGCCGAAGCCGGTCGCTTGGCTGAAAGAGACGAGTCCCGCGCAGAAAGCGGCCATGCTCTATCTGGCGTTTACGGCGCTTTCGGCGGCGTTGTCGCCTTACCGGCAGACGGCCTTCTGGGGCGGCGGCCGCTGCGAGGGATTGCTGGCGATTGCGATGTACGTCCTGGTTTTTCTGGTGGTTTCTTCGCGAAAGAGACCGGCCGGATGGGTGTTCCTCCCGGCGGCTTTGGCCATAGGCGCGAACTGCCTGCTGGCCTTCGCGCAGTTTGGCGGGTTCAACCCGCTGACCCTCTATCCTGCGGGCATGACGTACTACGATGCAAACGTGCGGTATGCCGGCGCGTTTCTGGGGACGATCGGCAACGTGGACATCCTGTCCTCCGTCCTGTGCCTGGCGATTCCGGCGCTTGCGGCCGCGATGGCCGTGCTGCGCTCGAAAAAGCGCTTCTGGCTGGCGCTGCCGCTGGCCCTGTGCCTGGCCGTGCTGCTGAAGATGTCGGTGGCTGGCGGCCTTCTGGGCGTTTTCGGCGCTGCGGTGTTTTCCGTCCCGGCGCTGCTGAAGAGCCCGAAGGCGAGAAAGCGCGCGGTTCTGGCCGTGGTCATCCTCTGCGTTGCTGCAATGGCGTTTGTATACCTGGCCGGGCCTTCCTTAGGAGGCTTCCTCTACGAAGCCTCCGAGATGCTGCACGGCAGGACGGAGGACAACTTCGGCTCCGGACGGATCTACATTTGGCGGAGCGTGCTGCCACTGGCCGCGGAACGGCCCCTCCTCGGGGGCGGTCCGGACACGCTGGGCCTTCGCACCGATGCGGCGTTTGAGCGGTACGACGAATCTTCGGGCTTGCTCATCCGCGCTTCCGTGGACACGGCCCATAACGAATACCTCAACATGCTGGTCAATCAGGGCGCGCTGGCCCTGGCGGCCTATCTGGCGCTCCTGGGGATCTCCGCTGCTGTTTGGGTCAAACGGTCCCCGAAGGACCCGGCCGCCGCGATCGCCGGCTGCGCCGCTTTAGGATACTGCATACAGGCTTTCTTCGGGATCAGCACACCAGCGGCTGCGCCTTATCTCTGGGTAGCGCTCGCGGTGCTGAATGCGAAGGGCGACCCATGTGAACCTGTGAAAGAAGGAGTGTAAATGCGTACGACTGAAAGGCGCCTTTGCGCGCTTAACCTGGTGCTTCTGCTTCTTCTGGCATTCGCCTTCCCCCAGCGGGCGGATGCGGCGTGGCCCGGGTACGACATTTGTGTGGACGGACATTACTTCGAATCGAATCGGGAGGCGTCCGGCACGGGCTGGAGCTACTCGGACGGCACGCTGCGGCTGAACGGCTATCAGGGGCAGGGCATCCTCGCCAGCGGAGACCTTACGGTGTACGCCGAAGGCGAAGTCCAGGTGAAAGGCGCAGATACATCCTTCCGTCATCACGGAATTGAGGTGGACGGGCAACTGCAGCTGGTCGTCAACAATGGAACCATTACCGTCCGGGGCGGGGCCGGGCCTGAAAAGGGCGGCCATGCCATCAGCGCCGGCGCTTTCAGCGCGACCTTCAACGGAACTGGCAGCAAGGGCATCTTCATAGGCGGCAGCGCCAAATCAGGCGCAAACACGGCAGGAAACGGCATCCGTTCCCTAAAGGTGACCCTGACCAGCGACACCCTCGCGCAGTCTCATTTTACGATCCGAGGCGGATCAGCGACCAGTTCGGCCGGCTGCACGGGCGGGATCGGGATCTATGCCGCAGACATCGCCGTGAACGGCAGCGGATCCATTTACGGCGGCAGCGGGAATATCGGCTCGCCGGCCATCCACTATGAGACTTCCTGCGCGTTCGGGCTTGCCAACCTGACCATCAAGGGCGGCGATTTCAACATCGGGGGGATCTCCGCCGCGGCGGTCCACAGCGGTTCGGCATCGCCGAAGTGGTCGCATCATGCGCATACGACGGTGACGGAGACATCCTCGACGCTTTCAGTCGCCATCAACCGGTATAAGATGCAGCTTAGCGGGCAGGGCGGAACATGGGACGGCCTGTCCGACGTTACGATGGATAACCCGTATCCGGCATCGTATTCCCTGGCCAGTTATGTCTTTTCGCGGGATGGATACGTTCAGATCTGCTGGGCCGATCCCGACGGAAAGACGATCCCGCTCGATGCGGTTTATACGCCGGAGCAGGATTCTGCGCTCAACGCGGTCTGGGAGCGCACCGTGCAGTCCTATGGGCTGGCCGATTTCGAACTCACAGTGGACTACGGGAGTCACAACATCCGCGTGACCCCGAAGAATGCCTGGGTCTCATCCCTGTCCTCAACCGGCGCCAGGACCGTTATCATGGCGTTGTACGACAGCTCCGGGCGCATGCTGGACATGGCAGTCACGCCCTATGCTTCGTCTGGCGTTTCAGCGCTCACGCTGCATAGCGCGAGCTATCCGTTGCCCGTTTTGAAGGTGCTTGCAGTGGACCGCAGAAACTGCGCCGTCGTGAAGGAAACGGTTCTCGATCTGAGCAAGCTGAAGGGCGATTCAGACTGATCCGCTCTCAAATAAAAAAAGCCGCCGAGCGACCTGCGCGGCGGCTTTTCAAATGATCTCGTCATTTCCCCATCCCCGCAAAGCGCGAAATGGTTCCGTCGGGGATGACGCAGGCGCTGGTATGGCTGCCGCGCCCGCGCAGCAGCGCCATCACTTCGTCCCAAGTCTTCGCGAAGACGACCTTGTGCGGCTCATTCTGGATCCATTTGCTGCAGTAGTCCGGATAGGGCGTAAAGTAGATGATGCGGCCGGCGCAGGACGTGAAGCGCTTATCGACCGGACGCCACATGGCACCGCCGTAGCCGCTGCCGAAGGCGCTGTACAGATAGTGCACGACCTGGCCCTGTGCGCAGTGGTTGATGAGCACCAGGTCGCCGCCATCCTTCAGGACCTGGCAGCCGACCCGGATGGCGATGAGCGCTTCGTTGTATTTGGCGTTGGCGTTGACGAACACCACGTCGTGCTTTTCCCTGGCCGGGGTCATCGTATTAAGAGCAGCGGAGGCAACCATCGCTTCCTCGAACTCGGCGATGGGGTCGCCCGCGAACAGCCGGACGATGTCGAGATGCGCGTTCAGTACGGCGTCAATTTTGAAGAAAGGCCCCGTCATGCGGACCATCTGCTCGATCTCCTGCCGAAAGAGGCTCTTCTCCTGCGAAAAGGGCTTAAACTGCCGGCGGCCGTGGTTGGCGGCCGTCGTGGTGATCCCGGCAATTCCGGGAAACAGGATCTTACCGCCGCCACCAAAGCCGTTCAGCGGATGCGGCGAGACGGATCCGATGCCGAGGCGGACGTCGCATTCCATGAATCCTCGGTTGATGAGCACGTCCGCGCCCTGGCTGTCCGTCCCGATCCGGACGAGATGCTCGTATGGATTGTGATTGTAGATGGGGAAGTTCTCCACGATCCTTTCTCCGAGTTTGCAGACGAAGTCCGCACGGGTGAGCGGCGCGTGGTTTCCGAGCGCGCAGAGGAAGCGGATGCGGTCCTCGCGGATCCCGCCGGCCAGCAGTTCTTCCACGGCCAGTTCCGCAGGGATCTGCGCCGGCGTGCCGCGGCTGAGGTCGTCGAAGACGATCACGGCTTCGGATCCCTGTTCCGCCAGCTCGCGGATGGACGGCATGCCGATGGGGTGCCGCAGGGCCGAGAGCATCTCTTCGCGGGTCAGTTCGGGCAGGGCGTCCGCCTGCATCTCATACCGCGTTACGTTCCAGCCGTCAGGCAGGGACAGCTCCACTTTTGCGTTCCTGTCTTCTCTCCAGGCGTTCTGCCATACGTCAAACCGCTGTGCCATGAGGTCTCCTTTCCCGGTTTTTGCCCGTACCTGCATTATACAGAGCCTCTTTGGCGGATGCAATCCCGCCGCGGCCTTTCCTAAAGGGCAGGGCAGGGATTTCTTGAAATTGTCCCGCACCACTTTTCTTTTAAGTTCAAAGCAGTTACAATATATATGGTGTAATGGAAGTTCCGCGCCGGAGCGGACCGGCGCGATAGATCCTTTATCGGTAAAGGAGGGACATATGAGACGGTTTATAGCACTTTTGTTGAGCGTTTGCCTGGTGCTCGGCGCGCTGCCGGCAGCGGTGTTCGCGGACGGTCCGGAACCGGTTCCGGAAGGCCTGTACTACCGCTGGGTAGAGGTGTACGCGCAGGGCGCGGAACTGCAGGAGGAGCTCCGCACGGACCTGAACGGCTCACCGGGAGATTCCGCGACGGTCCAGTTCGTCTACGTGGACGGATCGGGCCAGGAGAAGATCCTCAACTGGGAGGACGGCGATCTCGACGACCTGTCGTTCCCCGGCAGCATCGGCTTCGGACGGAGCAGAGACGGGCGGGGCGAATTCGTCGATCCTACCTGGACAGATCTGTTCTACGGAGACTTCGGAGAGTTCTCGATCTCCTATCACGGTTTCTCTATTGCGGTCCATCTCGGCCTGCCCGAATTCGGCTTCTACAGCAGCACCGAGCGCAGCACGGAGACTTACCTGAGCTCCTGGGAGTGGACGGATCCCGGCGACGTGGCGTACGTGCTCTTCCCGGACAACGTGACGGTCACGACGCTCGGCTACGACGATTACCGCAGCGACTGGCTGCACGCGGATCTCGACGCAAGCGGCCGTTTCATCACGGTCTCCATGGACATCGTTCCCTTCAACGAGGACAGGGCGTTCATCTGCATCTCCGGATACACGAGGGACGGAGAACCTCAGGACACCGGCGAATGGGGCCTGTGGATCAACACCGGTATCCACGACGCGCGCGTCTGGCCGGAAGGCCTGTATTACCGGCCGGTCCGCTGGAGAGACGGCAAAGTCGAGGCAGATCCCCTGTGCGATCTGCAGGAAGGATACGTCCAGGGCGCTCCCGGCTGGTCCGAGGCCCGGCAGTTCGTCTACATCGACGGCGACGGCAATCAGCACGTCCTTGCGGACGAAGACCTGCTGTTCTACGGCGACTTCTTTGACCACTGCAACGGCAACCCGGACTTCATGCACGACGGCGAAGTGCTGGTGGACATCATCTTCACCGGAACGGGCGAAGATGGCTGGGTCAAATACGTAACGGAGGACGAGCGGGAATTCGCCATGAAGATCTTCTCCCGCCTGCCGGAGTACGGCATCTACAGTACGCCCGAGGCGCGGGAAGATACGATCCTGTCCGAATGGGACTATAACGGCAAGAACGACACCGTATACTTCGTATCTCAGGAACCCGGCCTCCTCGACAGCGTTTACCTGCCCGAGGAAGACGCGGAGTGGACCGGCCTTTCGATCGGCCCCGTCGTCGACGGCACGTACGCGGCCCTGACGGTAACGGACATCGATTCGTTCCAGGGCAGCGGCTTTACCCTGCTGTACGATTATTCCCTCGGCGAGGATGAGCACTACAACGGGAACGAAGTCTGGATCTTCATCTTCGACGAACGGCCGCTCATCTGGAGCTGGGTGAACGACCGCGACGGCGAATTTTTCGTAGAGGAGAACGAGGACCGCACCATGTGGGTCTCCCCGGCGGACGATCTGCGCGTGCAGTTCCGGTACATCGAGGAAGACGGCTCTCAGACGCCTCTGAAGCTCACCGAGCTCACGTTCGAGAACTGCCACGCCGACTACGCGACGGACTGGGACGGCAACGTCATAGACGAGACGTACGTCACGCTTACGTTCGACGATTTCGGCGAGGGACGCATCATCTACGATCCCGAAGGGACGGATAGAGACGCCGAGCTGCCCATCCACATTCAGCTGCCCGGTTTCGGCTACTACGACATCGAAAGGCCGGTCATAGAGGATGAGCACAGCGAGAGCTGGAACGACCAGCTGCGCGCGCACTTCCAGAAGGAGTGGGTCTTCGACGGCACGAACAACGTCCTCTACATCCGCGGCACGTATAACGCGTCGCTCGCCTGGATCACCCGCGTGGAGAACGAAAGCGACCACCACGTCCTGACGGACATCCTCGAAGACGGAAAACTCGTCCGGGTCACGCTGGTCGATCCCGTCTCCTGGCAGGACTGGCTGAACCTGAAGATCGTCACCGAACGCCGGGACGACGAAGGCAACCCGATCGAGATCGACGGCCGGACGGAATTCGACGAGTGGGCGAACATCCGCATCCGCGACGTGCGGCCGAGGCTCTGTTTCTACTGGGCTGACGAATGGTGGGACGGCGATCTGGAGCAGGACGTCTACGAAGCGCGCGTCTGGGAAGATTACCAGAGCGGTCTCTGGCAGGCGCCCGGCAGGAATAGCTTCGTCAGGTTTTACACCCGCGACAGCGAAGGAAACGAGGCTCCCGTCAGCGTGGAGGATCTTGCCTTTGACGGCAAGGATGAATTCTACGAAGTGGAAGACCGGGGAGACGGCTATGCCTTCATCAGCTTCTACGACTGGGGCTTCGGCAAGATCTCGCTTGCCGGCGTTGAATACGATAATTATCTGCCGGTCGAGGTCTCTTCCGACCTGCCCGGGTTCGGCTTCTACAGTATCGAAAAGCCGACCGCGGACGAAGAGCACGAACCGGAATGGAACGAGCAGCTGAGAGAAGCCTACGTGTCCGAGATCGAATTCGACGGCACGGAGGCCACTTACTGGATCCGCGGCGCGTACAACGAGTCGCTTGCGTACATAACCGGTCTGGAGTGGGAAGACAATTACGACATCGACTGGGAGATCGCAGAAGACGAAAAATCCATCCGGGTCACCATCAACAGCATCGATCCGGAACGGGATTGGCTCAACCTCACCGTCTATTCCGAGCACCGGGATGGCGAGGATATTTACTACGGCGAAGAATGGGCCAGCGTGCACGTCATCGACAAGGCCCCGCGGCTC
>JAEEGL017364232.1_pt1 | contig 11309 bp, 10 predicted proteins | sample 9134231 | NCBI WGS metagenome assembly JAEEGL01 (sample SAMN16246548, study PRJNA631951) | gut metagenome | biome: gut microbiome; feature: rumen; material: fiber-attached | host: Bos | place: Iran: Karaj | collected 2018-10
GAAGAAGGCTTGGCTTGCAACGAATGATAACGTTGCACTCGGTTCTGATGCATTCTTCCCCTTCGGTGATAATATTGAGCGTGCTCACAAGAGCGGTGTAAAGTACATCGCTGAACCGGGCGGATCCATCCGTGACGATCATGTCATCATGACATGCAACAAGTACGGTATCGCAATGGCATTCACAGGAATGAGACTGTTCCACCATTAATATCTGAATTTCCGGGGGCTGTCTCTTACAGAGGCAGCCCTTTTTATATTTTGGGAGGTAATACATGGAAAACAATAACAACGAGATCAAGCCCGCTGAGGCTGTAAATACACCCGCACCTGCACCGGTTGCACCCGCACCTGCCGAGCCGGCACCTGCAGCAGAAGAACCCCGTGAAGATAAGATCGTAAAAGGTAAGTATGTTGATTATTCCGACCACGACCTTCAGACCGAGATCTTAAAGTATGAGAAAAAGGCTGCACAGAGAACAACAATAGTAGCATTCGCATTGTTTACGATCGCTGCTGTATTGCTCGTTGCAGTAATACTTATCGTTCCGCCGGTAATAAAGACTCTCGAGCAGGTTCAGACAACACTTTCTGAGGCTACGGAGCTTGTTGATAAAGCAGAGGACACATTAGAGAACCTTAATGATTCACTCACAGGCATGAATGACATGATCTCCAATGTTGACGGCGTATTGACTGATAACACTGAAGCAATGGAAGAGGCGATCAATAAGATAAGCAACATCGATGTCGACAGCCTCAATGAATCGATCCAGGATCTCAACAAAGCAGTTGATGCATTGAGCAAGCTGCTGGGAAGATAAGAATATGAATTACAGCGTACTGATAATCGATGACGAGAAGGAACTCTCCGAATACACCGCGAAATACTTTAATATGTCCGGTGTAACGGCTCAGTATGCATTGGACAGCAAGACTGCACTCGAATATCTGAAGGAAAACACATACTCGCTTATCCTTCTTGATATTAATCTCGGTGACGATTCGGGGTTTGAACTGTGTCAGACGATAAGGCAGACGCTTGATATCCCGATCTTTTTCATCAGCGCGAGATCGGCTGAAGATGACATGCTCCTGGCATTAAGCATCGGAGGCGACGATTATATCTGCAAGCCTTATTCACTGGGCGTGCTCCTCGCAAAGGTAAAGGCAGAACTTAAGCGTTATGAATCATCTCACAAGCCTGATGAGAAGGCTGAGGAACACATCGTCAATCTCGGCAAAGCCTGTGTGGATCTTAAGAAAGCAACCGTTATCAAAGACGGCAAAGAGACTCCTCTTAAATCGATGGAGTATAAGATACTTGTCTATCTCCTTCGTAACAGCGACCGTGTTATTCCTAAGGAAGAGATCTTCGAGAAGATCTGGGATACAACGTTTGTAGGTGATGTAACGCTTAATGTCCATATCAGGCATTTAAGGGAGAAGATAGAGGACGATGCCGGAGACCCTAAATACATAAAGACTGTATGGGGCGTCGGTTTTATGCTCGATACCAAGGGTAATGCGTAAATGAGATTAAGATTCCTTCTGATCTACATAGCTGTTCTTATCGCTGTCGGAGCCTGCGGGTGCTATGTTATCGCGAACGGAAAACTATCTAAAGAAATACCCACGCATACGATCGAGATCAATAGATGCATAGCGCGTTTAGAAGACTCTTGGGATGATGTAAGCGCCAATAAAGATCTGCTGATTACTTCAGATGAGGAATTCGATTATTCGGTCATAGATAACGACGGAAACGTTCTTATATACACGCGTGGTGGCATCTCCATGAGCATTCAGTCCGCGACTTCAAATTACGACATTATTCGTGATATCAAAGTCGACGGCGTGGTTGCAGGAAAGATACTGGTGCATAATCCGAAGGCTGAACTGGAGAAAGAGACAAATACAAAGATCGCACTTTTTGTCGGTACACTCGTGCTTCTAACGATCGTTGTTTTTGTTTTTTACTATATCTATCTCAAGCGCCGTGTAATCGACCCGTTCTATAAGCTCAAGAGCTTTGCGGTAAGGATCGCGGGAGGCAATCTTGATACGCCTCTCGATATGGACAAGGGACATGTTTTCGGGCCGTTCACAGAGAGCTTCGACATAATGAGAGAAGAACTCAAGGCGTCGCATGACAGGGAAGAGCAGGCCGTTAAGAGCCGCAAGGAACTGGTTGCGCAGTTATCACATGACATCAAGACGCCTGTTGCATCCATAAAGGCAATGACTGATGTTATGAGCCTTACTGCAGACGATGAGACGAAGGTCACGATCAAAGCTATAAGCAATAAGGCAGATCAGATCGATGCGCTCATCTCGAATCTTTTCCATGCGACGCTCGAGGAACTGGAACAGCTGGAAGTAAAGCCTTCCGATGTTGATTCAACAGACATAGTTCAGATGATCAGAGAGGCTGATTATCTGAACAGGATAAGTAAGATCGATATCAAGGATGCGGTCGTATACGCGGATAAGTTAAGACTTAACCAGGTAATAAGCAACATAATCTTTAACTCATATAAGTATGCGAAAACTGAGATCATTGTAAGCAGCCGGTTCGAAAACAGTGATCCGCAGTATCTCATGATCGATATCGCCGACAAAGGTCCCGGCGTGCCTGAAGAGGAACTGGAGATGATCACCCAGAAGTTCAAGCGCGGAAGCAATGCCGGTAATTCCGAAGGTTCAGGACTCGGCCTTTATATTTCCGACTATCTCATGAAGAAGATGGAAGGAAGTCTCACGCCCAGAAACACGGGAGACGGATTTGCAGTCGAGATCGGACTTAAGATATCGTAAGCTGAATTTATAAATCCGGGTTTTAAAAAGAATTAAAAAACAGACAAAGGATTGATCTGCAGTTAAGAATATACTCTTGCCATAAGGAGATAGATTCCGTAGAAAGGCAGAGTAATCTTAATGTTCAAACTTGTTAAGGCACATTTTCATAAGGATAAAGCGGTGCTCGCGGCATTCCTGATAATACTTGTGGTGGCGGTAACGCTCCTTCACACAGGTCTTATGGTCGCGCAGTTCGATTCCATGTATGATGCGAAAACGGAAGAAAGAAACGTCGCTGACGCAATGTATTTTGTTCTTGGAGACGGGGATGAGATACTTGACCACGTAAACGGCATGGATGAAGTGGACAGTTCACATCTTGCCGACATCATCTTTCCTGAACTGGTCACATTAACTGTCAACGACAGAAAAGAAAAAGACGTTGAAGATATCTTCTTTGTCGATAAACAGCATGAAGCCGTTTACCAAGATCTGAATTATGTTGAAAAAGAAGAGAGCATAACAGGACCTTCCGTAAGCGTAAACGTTTATACTGCATATTCGCAAGGGTTGAGAGTAGGCGATAAAGTGAAGATGAGCCATCCTGATCTCGGTTCGTATGAGTTTACCGTGGCAGGTATTTATGAGGATCTGTTCTGTGGTCAGCAGTATTCCTACTATTCGGCCATCATTGATCATGAGAGCTATGAAGCAATGTCGGAAAAAGCAGGATCTGCTGTGTCAGGAAATCAGCTTCCTTTTTCCATGCAGTTCCTGTGTGTAAAGTTTAAGGAAGGCAGCGACATTGGAATAAGTACGACTTCGGTTCAGGACGAACTTAATAAAGCGGGAATATATTGCAACGGTTATAACAGGATCCTTGCCAAGGCCGGATATACAGGCATCACAAACGTTATCGCGGCATTTATGGCAGCGTTTTCGGCGGTAATAATGATCATCGCATTCATCATGATCATCTTTACGGTCAATACGAACATCAACCGTGACATCTCGAATATCGGCGCGCTGCGTGCAGTCGGCTTTACGATCTCGCAGGTGAGAACCTCTCTCATGATCGAATATTCAATCGTCGCAGCCATTGCCGGAATTTTGGGAATAACAATATCGTACATGACGTTTCCAGCCCTTGAGGAATATGCAACCAGGCAGCTGTCAGGTCTTGTATGGGACCGCGGATTCCTGCCGTGGATGTCACTTCCCGTATCTGCAGGTCTCATCCTTGTGATGCTCGCAGTAAGTTTTGCATCCACTCATCTGATCAGGAATATCCATCCTGCAACAGCTCTGAGATTCGGTCTTGAATCACACAGCTTCAAAAAGAATTATCTTCCTTTGGATAAGACCAGCGGTAAGCTCGATATCCTCCTTGCACTGAAGAGCACGCTCCAGAGCAAGGGACAGAATATCATCATCGCAGGCGTAATACTTGCAGTATCTTATCTGACAGCTTTTTCCGCGATCCTTTTTTACAACACCAGGATCGACATAACCAAATTCCAGAGGCTCCTTCAGGGCGATGCACCGGATGCGTATGTGAACATACAATACGGCTCTGAAGAGGAGATGTATGAGTGCATAAGGAAGGTCCGGGAAATGGACGGCGTGGCTGAAGCATACGGTCTGGGCTCTACCGATGGTCACACAGGTGATTACAATTGCTATCTGCTCTATTCGGACAAGCCGCAGTTCGTTTACTGCGGAGTTTACGAAGGCGAGATGGCAGTTCTTGATAATGAAGCCGTCGTCGGCGGTGTCCTGGCAGAGAAGCAGGGTCTCGGCGTAGGTGACGAGATCAGGATCAAATACATGGACAGGGAGGAATCATTCCTTATCACGGGACTTCAGCAGGCCGTGTATGGTTTTGGCGAGAGAATCTATATATCGGATGCAGGTTTCAGAAGACTTGGCGGTGAGCCGAAATATACCTATATCAGAGTGAGACTCGAGAACCCGTCAGATGCTGCAGTAGATGATTTCCTTGAAGAAGCGAAAACCGTTCTCGGCGATAACTGCACGAGCACTGAGAACTACTACAATTACCAGAGGAGCACGGACAACGTTCCGGTTTTCGCAGTGTCTCTTGTAGTCCTCGTTCTGATAGTCTTAAACCTCTTTACGGTCGCAATAGTTATCAGACTCCTCTTAAAGACTGTCTTCATCAAGCGCGAGAAGGAGTTCGGAATAAAGAAGGCCGTAGGCTTTACGAGCAGACAGTTAAGAGTGCAGCTCGCCATTTCCCTCATACCCGTGAGCATGATCGGATCGGTTCTGGGCGCAGTGGCATCCTGCCTCAGCACCAACAGGCTCTTTGACCTGATATTCAACAGTTACGGCATCAAGAACTCGGATCTTCTGATAAATCCCGTCGTGATCCCTGTAACGCTCATCATAGTGACGCTTATGGTATTCGTTATTACTTTCGTCATGACAGGCAAAATGAAGAAGATATCGGCATACAAGCTTATTTCGGAATAAAGAACGGAGATTAAGAATATGAGTAAAGAAGTAATCATCAGAACAGAGAAATTATCCAAGAGCTTTTCTGTAGGCGGCAAACAGCAGCATGTCATCAAAAACCTCGACATGGAAATATACAAGGGAGACTTTACCGTAATCATGGGATCTTCCGGTGCCGGCAAGTCTACACTCCTTTATGCCTTATCAGGCATGGACAAGCCGACACTCGGAAGCATCTCATATGCGGGCAAGGAGATCACCGCCATGAACGACGACCAGCTCGCCGTATTCAGGAGAAAGCACTGCGGATTTGTTTTCCAGCAGGTGCACCTCGTGGACAGCATGAGCATCATGGACAACGCGATCTCCACGGGAATGCTGACAGGGCAGAAGCAGAAGGAACTGAAGAGCAGGGCGGAGAAGTTATTTGAGCGTGTGGGACTCTCGAAAGACCTGTGGGGCAAGTTCCCGTCACAGTTATCAGGCGGTGAGGCCCAGCGTGCAGCGATGGTAAGAGCGGTAATCAACGACCCTGACGTTGTCTTTGCTGACGAGCCTACGGGAGCGCTTAACTCTACAGGCGTTAAGGCCGTGCTGGATGTGCTGACTGACATCAACCGTTCGGGCCAGTCGATCGTGATGGTTACTCACGACATAACTTCTGCAAGAAGAGCCAACCGCATCATATATCTTAAGGACGGCGGCATCCTCGGCGAGTGCGAGCTCGGCGAATATGTATCGGGCGATAAAGAACGCCACAGAAAAATAAAGGAATTCCTCGAGGAGATGGGATGGTAAGCGTCGTTTGCTTCGGTGGTGAAGCCCAGTGACTCAAATATCCACAAATAAATAACCCGCGTACGAGTTATTTGCGTTCAGCAAATACTGTTCGAAGTACGCGGGTTAGTCTATTTGTGGAGCCAAAGGCGGGAATCGAACCCGCGACCTATTCATTACGAGTGAATTGCTCTACCCCTGAGCCACTTTGGCGTGCCATAAGAATATACCTATTTGGCAAGTCGGTGTCAAGTGAGAAGGGCGGCGATATCGGGAACGGAAGAAGGCCTTTTTGCGCAGAAGAGCCCCGGCGCGTCTGTTTTACTGATATTATTCAAGGTTTTTCATTAACAATGATATAATCACCTTATCGGAGGATAAAATGCATGAAAGCCCTTAGTTTAGGCAAGAGAATAACCGCTGTTCTGCTCTGCGCATCGCTTGCAGGCGGTCTTTTCACGGGCTGCAAGAAGGGCGATGACATGTTTCCTTCGATAGAGTACGCAAATGGCGGGGAGGGAGCCTCTGAAGAACCTGAAGAGACTGCTGTTGAGTCTGATATCAGCGATATCCAGCAGCTGACGGTGGCGCTCCCATATTCCGATCTGACGGTCCAGTGCCTCGCAGCTATGTATTACAGCAAGAACAGAGGCCTCTGGGACAGCAGCGAGACGGGTCTTACCATCGATACCGATTATCTGTCGTCCATAGCGACAAACTCCGTTGTATACAACATAGGATGCGGAAGTACCGGAGTCAGCATGGATACGGTCAGAGAGTGGAATTCCGACGGCGGAGTTCCTGATCTGTTCCTTGTCCAGGACAGTGAAGCGGTGTGGAAGAGCGGATTTATCCAGCCTCTGAATACTTATCTTTCTGACAATTCTTACCTGAGCAGCCAGCAGATCTATGCGGGCGCGCTGACAAACGATTCCGAGAACGGCCAGTTCTATGCAGTTCCTCATTTCTGTTCGGCAGAGATCATCATGGGCAGTATGGAATATGTTCCTGCCGGCAGCGGCAAGCTCCAGACAAAGAATACTACGGGCGATTTAAGAGACTATCTCGTTAAGATCGCTGACGAGCATCCTGAATGCGCAGGCTTTGCTTCTGCTTACGATCTCATTCCTTATCTCGGTTCAGCATTCAACGGCGATGTCCCGACATCATATATGGTTTTCAGTGAGTACAGAAAAGATCCCGAGAAGGCCGGCGTGGTGATCAATGACGCGGCAACTTATGTCAGGGATTTCTATTCGGATTCTCTGGCTAATGACTTAGCAGACGGCGCAGATCCGGTATTCTCCAGAACTGCGGCTCTGTGGGCTGACAGCTCCGCCAACATCAAGGCGTGGGCCGAGTACTATCCCGACAGTCTTTATCTTCTGCATCTTCCTTGCAATGATGCATCCAATACAGGAGTTCCTTACATCAGCACATATTCGCTGTGCGTATCGAAGGACTCCGCTAACAGCGAGTTTGCAGCAGGCTTTGCGGCATTCATTTCTTACGATCCGGATGCCCAGCTCCTTATCTACAGGCTCGAGAACATGACAGGTCTTATGCCTCTTACAAGAAATGAAGCGGTCTGGAATCTTATCTCAGATGATCCGCTCTTCGGACATATGGCGTCAGATTTCAGACAGACGATGGACAATGCGGTATATTGTCCCGCTTCCTATGACAGCGCGGTGTTCAGCAACACCAAGGTGTATACGGCAGAGTTTGTTAAGGGAACTGATGATTTTGATCCGGAGAAGTGTTATGGCTGATAAGATCGACCTTCGAAAACTTCATATCGCAGACAGCTCCGAGCTCCGCAGAAGGGGCCTGATGGAAGGCACCATCAAGTACATTGAAGATGACATCAGATCTCTCGGAACCGGCAGCCAGGGCGAAGCTATGCTCGCCATGAAGGAGAATGTTATCTACGCTCTCATAAAGCTCTTCAGACCTGACCGTAAGAACTGCAGAGCACATATAGAGTTTGTTTTCACGAGTGATGCAAATGCAGATACACAGAGCGGCATCGTGGATGAGGTGCTCAGATACTGCTTCCTGGAGCAGTACTACCACAAGGTAACGGTCATCTGCAATCACGGCAATGAAGGTCTTGAGCGCATCCTCACAGGCGCGGGATTCAACCAGGAAGCCGTATTAAGAGATGAGGTCAGAACGAAGAACGGATTCGAGGACGCAGGACTGTATGCGATGATGTCCTATGAATATCCCAGATACAATATCTGTTTTGTTCCTTTCGAGAGGGGCGTGGCAATGGTATCCGGCGGCAAGGATTATATTGATTCCGTAAAGCTATACCACTATGGCCAAAACCTCGAAGATCCTTTTGCCAATAACGTTGCGGGAAGTCTCGGATTGCTGGATTCCGATGGCGGTCTGGTCAGAAACGATGACGGCATATACAACATGGATTCTGAACAGCTCAAATACCTTCCTGACGAGCTCGCCAGGGCTTATACGGAGCTCCGTGAATACTTTGACAGCATGAGGGCGGGGTTCGACCTGAACGTTCAGTTCAGCTCAGGAACGCCTTTCCAGAATAAGGTGTGGACTGCGCTTGTTTCCATCCCTTACGGCGGCACGGCAAGTTATGAGGATATTGCGCTCAAACTCACTGACGGTGACCTTAAGGAAGCCCGTAAGATCACGAGAGCTGTCGGCAGCGCATGCTCGGAGAATCCCGTGGCGATAATAATTCCGTGCCACAGGGTAATCGGAAAGGACGGCAGCATCGTAGGTTATTCGGCAGGTATCGACATCAAGGACTATCTGCTGCTTCATGAGAGTTTTACGGCGGTAACTCCGCTGATATCCAAGGAGGGATAACAATTGGCAAAACACGATAAGATCGATATCGGGGTATCCACGATACTTAACCCCGTTCCCGTAGTCATGGTCTCTTCGGCAGGTCTTGACGGCCGCCCGAACATAATGACCGCGGCATGGGCAGGAACAGTCAATTCCGAGCCTCCCATGATCTCCGTAAGCATCCGTAAGAACAGATACTCACATAAACTCATATCCGAGACGGGCGAGTTCGTCGTAAACCTCGTATCCAAATCTTTGTGCAAAGCCTGCGATTACTGCGGCGTAAGGGGAGGAGAGAAGGAAGACAAGTTTAAGTCATGTTCTCTTACACCGGTAAAGGCAAAAGGCCTTGAGCATGCTTATGCGATAAAGGAAGCGCCTGTATCCATCTCGTGCAAAGTTAAGAGCGTTACGGAATTAGGTTCGCACGACATGTTCATCGGTGAGATCGTGAGCGTTACCGCAGATTCGTATCTTCTGGACAAGAACGGCAAGCTCTGTCTCGAGAATGCAAGGCTTGTCGCATATAATCACGGGGAGTATTATCTCCTTGGCGAGAAACTGGGTTTCTTCGGCTACTCGGTCGCGAGTGAAGACATAATCAAGAAAAGAATGGGGAAAGATAAGAAATGAAATTCATAGGCATTAAGAAAGTCCACGAGGGACGTTTTATCACGGCATATAACGCAGAATATGAGACAAATCTCGGCAACCGCAAGGTTTACGAGATGAGTTCAAGAGATCACAACATAACATCTCTTGAGGATCTTCAGCGTGAGAAGTGCGATGCGGTGGTGCTTATAATCACCAGCCCCGACGGCAGTAAACTCCTGCTCAACAAGGAGTTCAGAATGGCTGTCGGAGGATTTGCGATAAATTTCCCGGCAGGCCTTATAGATGAAGGCGAGAACCCTGAACAGGCGGCTGCCAGGGAACTGTGGGAAGAGACCGGATTGAAGCTTACTTCAATTGAAGAAGTCCTTCCGATGAGTTTCTCCGGTGTCGGTCTTACCAATGAGAGAAGCTGCTGCGTTATCGGCACGGCAGAAGGTGAGTTCGCTCCGAGTACATCCGATGAGGAAGAGATCGAAGCACGCTGGTATACAAAGGAAGAGGTAAGGGAACTTCTTAAGCAGACAAACTTTGCTGCAAGAACCCAGGCTTACTGCTACTGGTGGGCAAAGGGCTGACACATCTCTTGTTTATTTAACGAGCTGCCGGCGGTATTACGTGGCCCCGCATGTTTGCAGATTATTTAATTGCTATTCATATACTAGGAATATGAGAACTATATAATGTTTTTATAGACCGGATGCAATTGATAAGGAGAAACACATGGAACAGTCCATGGACCGCGAATACAAAAGACTTATCGCGTTTGACTTCGTGCTGATCGTCTTCTTCGGCATCACGCTCCTTATCGGCACGTTCAATGACGAAGCGATAGCAGGGGCTTTGTTCACACCTGATAATCTTCTTATCAAGTATCTGACTTCAACGGGAGTTTTTCCGTTCTTCGCGGGCGCGGTGTTCTTTACCGGTTCTTTGTGCGAGAGGACAATCGATTCGGAGCTGAAGAAGGTGCACAAGATATTGCTATGCATAGTTTTCTATGCGGCAGCAACGTTTGTCGGATTCATAGGCGCGGGTTCTATCGTTGACAAGGACTGTCTTGGCAGTATCTATCCCCAACTAAACAGGAACATTCCCGTGATCACCGGCATCTGTCTTGTGACCAATCCGGTCCTGCTCGTTGCGGGATTTCTGACTGCACGAAAAGTTCAGGACAGGAAGCTTGTTAAGCGCCTTATCACGGTGCTCGTCCTGCTCGGGACCTCATATGCCCTGATGCAAATATTCAAAGGTGCGTTCTCGAGACCCAGATATCGTCTGGTCGTTCAGGGTTATGAAGGTACGGGATTTATCCCGTGGTACATAAGGTTTAACGGAGCGGGCGAATTAGTGAAAAAGTTCGGCATCGACAAAGGTGAATTCAGGTCGTTCCCGAGCGGCCACAGCATATTGAGCATGTCGGTAATAGTGATCCTGCAGATGCTTTCGTGGTACGTTGAGAAGCTTAAGGATAAGAGGCTGGTGATGGGCGTTCTGGGGTTTGTTTTCGCGTTGATGATAATGGGCACGAGAATGATGCTGGGCGCGCATTATCTGAGCGATGTTTCTTTCGGAGCGCTGATAAGCTCTGTAATGGCATTGGTCTTCACGGCCGTTCAGCACAAGATAACAACAAGTCAAAAGTCCTGACTGGGGAGATTGGAGGTATGTTTATGAACGACGATAAGCCGAAGTTTTTTACCGAAGAAGAAAAGCAAAAAGTAGCTGAGCTTGCCAAAAACTGCAACAGGCATTTTCTTGATTGGTCTGATTTTGAGAAGAATAAAGATCAGAATGGCGAGCGTGATGAGTAA
>JAEEGL011539648.1_pt1 | contig 11308 bp, 7 predicted proteins | sample 9134231 | NCBI WGS metagenome assembly JAEEGL01 (sample SAMN16246548, study PRJNA631951) | gut metagenome | biome: gut microbiome; feature: rumen; material: fiber-attached | host: Bos | place: Iran: Karaj | collected 2018-10
AATACGTGCTACATACTGCTTCAGAGCTGTTAAGTAGTTAGGATTCATCATGTTGCGTGCCTTCTCACCCATGAGATTCATGTAGTAGTTGTACATGGTATCAATTGTAAGGCCATGTTCTTCGTCACTTATCTCATCCAGGTTGGAAGGAAGCTTGTCGATAGCCTTCTGGAAGTCTTCAACAGCCTTGATCGCATCTGTGTAATCCGTATCAAGCACTTCCGTAACGTCATCGATTGAATAATTGGTACCGTTGATGTTAAGGTATGCCTTGTTTCCGCTGAAGGTAACGTAATCTACAACGCCCTCAACCTGAGTTGACTCACCGGTATCGGCATTGGTCTGGGTGATCCTTACGGTCTTTCCTACCATCTCAGATGCTCTTGAAAGGCTCATGGCGTTGGCCATGTTGCTGAGCTGCTCAACCTGAGTAAAAGTAGCGTACTGATTGATGTATTCCGTATTGGATGTGGGCTCAAGAGGATCCTGATACTTCATCTGTGCTACCAGAATCTGCAAAAAAGAATCCTTATCATAGCCGGTAGGCATAACGTTTTTATTCTTGGTAGAATTATCGAGATTTTGGACTTCGCCATTCTTAATAATTGCACTTACTGAATTTTGATCTGCCATATCTTTCACCTTTTTTCTTTATGCAGGAAAGAGCTTGTTACGACTCCTTCCTGCGATTTTACCTGTTATGCACTGAAGTCGACTGAGTTTCCGTTCATTGCCATCATCTGAGCTGCGATTCTCTCTGCTTCCGACATTTCTTCCTCTTCAGCTTCGCCGATCTCCGTCAGGTTAATTCTGCGAAGACCCTTTTTACCACTCTTGGCATTTTCCTCAGGTTCGTTACCTCGGTCCTGCTGCTGAAGGTTCTGTTCAAAAGCGTGTGATGCGATCGTAACTTCAATTGATGTTACCTTAATTCCCGCTTCGTCGAACTTCTGCTGAAGCTGTGTCATCTGAGCTTCAACCGCCTCTTTTACAATTTGGTTCTGTGCTGTAAACTTGGCTACGATTCCTTCCTTGGAGCTGGTGAGCATAATGTTCACATTTCCAAGAGATGCGGGATGGAGTGAGAGCTCCATTGTGGTCTTATCCTCTGTTGCCATGATTGATATCTTTTCCGTAAGCTGTCTTACGATATTCTCCATCTGAGCTCTGTCCGTGTAAGAAAGAGCTCCCGTAGCCTGTACATCTACCGCTTCTGTTATGTTGTTTACAATCTGGTTAAAAAGATTTGCAGATTCAGATCCGCTTTGGAAATTCTGCTTACCGCTGTCAGTGCTGCTCTTCTGAGTGCTTACTACTGTAGCGATTTCTCTTTCCTCTGTGGTCTGTATATCATTGAATCCCTCAGACTGTGATGCTTTGGTTTCTTTGTTATCTGTGATGGGTTTTGGATCAAGGTCCACTTTCTTGTGGGCTGTTTCGATGAGTTCCTCATCTACTTTGTTGGAAGAATCCACATGAGATTCGAAAGTCTCTTTGAAAGTCGGATTCTTAACAACTTCTCCAAAATCCTCTTCTGATAGGTCGAACTCATTCATAAGTTCGCTCTTCATACCTTCCGCACCCTCCATGAGGTCCTGCAGTGAAGTATATATATCAGAATCTGTTATGAGGTCCAGGGCTTGTTCCTGACCGCCTGCTGCTGTAACCACCTGCTGTAGATTCTCTGTACTTAACAGATCTACAAAGGTTAATCCCAGAAGCTCCATTACGTTTATCAGCTCTTCTTCCGAGATATCAAGCACATCGGTAATCTCTTCAGCGAGTTCTTCTCCTGCCTTCTCAAGCGCTTCTTTTAAGTCGTCTCCGGGTTCAGCCTTATCTTCCTTCTGAATATTGCCCTTACCATCTTTTGTAGTCTCTGTGTTTTGTACCTGTTTGTTATCGTCTTTAACTACAGTCTTCTTGTAATCAGTATTAAGAGCTTTATCAGTTGTATCAGTCTTAGTCTGCGTAGTTTCCTTTACTTGAACATTCTGCTTGGTATTATCCTGTGAGATATAGACTTCTTTAGCCGTATCCCTTGATCTGTTCTGAATAACCACATCAGATATCTGATTCAGGATATTGTCAAAACTTGCAGCTGCCTTATCGGCATTGTTCTTCTGACTGATATTTACGGAAGAATTGGTGGCAGCCCCGGTCATGTAGGTCGTGATCATAGCACCTACATTCGTAGCTGTACTACCCATTCTGTTTCCTCCTTTTTTCAAGGTGCAGGAACTTTTCTGTATATCCAGCTTATACACATACTCAGTCCATAATTCTTCACACAATATATCGGCTAAAATCCCCAATACTTAACCTCCCCCACCACAAAATTCATCCCCGCAACCACCCATCTCTCCACCTTCCTTCCACCCAGAGGGCACAGCCCTCCCCTAACCCCAAACCCGCCACATCAACATAAATTCCCTCTTGCGTTCAGACTTTTATCGAAGGCATGCACCTTTCTCAACTAATTTGATTGTCTATACGCAGGATGAAAAATGCGGAAGTTCGGGGAATGTACTGTGACCATAAAATTTTGTCTTATAACGCTGAGGAGGATTTAAGAGCGCCTCAGACAGTCAACCATGTGATTGTTCTGAACAGGGTGAAATGAGCATGGTTGGCTGAATGAGGTGCCTTAAATCCCCGATGGGTTATGACAAAATTTTTATGGTCACAGGACATTCCACGGGCTTGCACAGTTTTTATCCGTCCTATATCACTCCATTAATTGAGAAAGGGGCAGACCCGGTAAAGGTCTGCCCCAAAGGGGGGTATATGAAAAATCATTTAATGAGAATGCCGTTTTCATCGAAGGAATAATAACTTCCCCACTTCTTAATCGTCTCGTTCCTAGCAAGTACTCCATCAGCCTTAGCATAATACTTCTTCTCGCCATCAACCTTAATCCAGGTCTGTCTCTGTACTGATCCTTTCGCATTGCTGTAGTAGAGATCATCACCAATACTAAAAAGTCCTGTACGAAGCTTGCCTTCTTCGTCATATGCGTAGGTGCTGCCCCACTTCTTTACAAACATTGACTTAGCAATCTTACCATCGTTGAGTGCGTAGTAAGTTCCATCTTCTAATCTGATGTAATCACATCTTACCATTGAACCGCTCTTTTCCTTGAAGTAATATGTTGCTCCGTTAATCTCGCGGAATCCGGTAAGCTTATTGCCATCAGCATCTACATAGTAGGTTGAACCCCACTTTGTAATAAGTGTTCCTTCTGGCTTCTCTGGCTCAGTAGGTTCTGTCGGTTCATCACCGGGCTGAGGATCAACAGGCTGATCAGGATCTGTAGGATTTTCAGGTGAAGGCTCCTCAGGGTCTGTAGGATCTTCAGGATCTTCAGGATCTGCAGGCTGACTGGGATTTTCTTCTTCAACTTCCTCAAGTACGATGTTATCGATATATACATCATGCTTCTGAGTAATTCTTACGCCGTCAACTGAACCCATTGTGATGTTGAATCTTGACTTTGTATCTGTAGGTGAATTCATTGTGAACTCACTTGTAAAGGTTTTGTACTCATTGCCGATCTGAACAGAACCGGTGTTGCTGTAGTTAGTCCAGCTTCCCTCAAACTGCTGCATGCAATACTTAATAGTTCTGTCGATACTGGACTTAGCCATGAAGGAAAGTCTGTAGGTCTTGCCCTGCTCAAGAGTAATTCCATCCTGGTTGAGCTGTACATACCAGTCATTATCAGCTGTATCTGATACTGTATCTTCGATAGTGATAGCAAATGCATTGTCATTGCCGTTCATGCTGTCAATTACATAATTAGCAGTAACAGAATCATGAATATAAGGTGAGAATCCTGCAAGTCCTGCATTAAAGGAACCGTTCTTGATAAGTGCAGCCTCTGTGAGGAATACGTTATCAATATAGTATGTTCCCGCCTCATTGAAATGGAATGCTACATATGAAGCATCTCTGTCTTTATCTTCTGTGATATCAAGCTTCTTTGCAAAGCTGCTGTTCTCAGATGTAGCCTTTGCTTCAAAAGCATTGCCGGCAACATCAACTGAAACGCTTCCGTTACCCTCTTCGCTTCTGATATCAAAGCTTAACTCATACTTGCCTCTTACGATAGGTGAAAGCTTGTTCTGAGCTACTTTAACAGTCTGTCCCTCAGGAACTGTAACCTTAAGCTCTCTCTTACCGCCTGCATTTACAACTGAAACGTACTGAGCATCCTCTTCGCTGATCTCCCAGTATCCAAGTCTCTTATCGCCCTGATCAAAAGCACCGTTGTATACATAGTTGCCATCAGGTCTTACTGTCTTAAGATTATCTTCCTTAACCTCTTCACCGGACTTGTGTGTAAGTCTGATATTTGAAAGAGCTACAGCAGCTGTGCTGCCAAGCTTACCAAGATTGAACTCAAGACATCCGTTTACGTCACTCTTCTCATTCATTGTGAATGTAAGAGTATAATTCTTTTTCTCTGTAGAAAGAGATACATTTGTATCCTGCATATATCTGATCCAGCTTCTGTCAGGACCTTCTACATCTACAACAATATCTCTGTCTTCTGCCACATAAGCATCAAAGCTAAGTTCATACTCCCAGCCCTTGTGCATAGGAATTCCGGGTTGCTTGAGCTGAATGCTGTAATTCTGTTCTCCGACTACGGAAGGGGTAATAACGATTTCGCCGTTGTTGATAGCAAATTCTGTACCTTCTGCGTCACTCTCAAGGTGAAGCTTGAAGTTGTCATCAACATCTCCCTCAGCACCTTCAAAAGTAATAGCCTGTGAAAAATCACCGTTAATTACATAGTTACCTGTCTCATCAGCTTCTCTGAAGCTCTTCTCAACCTTCTCAGGTCTCTTGGCTTCATTCTCAAGTCTCTCATACTCTTCCTGAGACTTCTGATATACTCTTACATAATCTACTTCGAACTTCTGCTCGTTCATTGCTTCGTAAGCAGCATCATCAGGGAATCCAACCCAGCTGCCACCTACTGCAAGGTTAAGGATAACGTAGAAGTTCTGATCGAAAGGTGCAGGATAAGTTACCTGATTATCATCATCGGTTCCTGTGTACCAGTCGTTAGTCTCAAATACCTTCTCGCCGTCAACATACCATGTGATAAGTCCGGGCTCCCAGTCAACTGCAAATACATGATACTCATCAGCGTAGTTGCTGTCCTTAAGTACATTGAAGCCCTGATTCTCCTTGTGTCCTGTTGAAGAATCATATCCATAATGGATGGTGTGGAAGGACTTGCTGACATTCTGTCCCATTACTTCCATGATGTCAATCTCACCACATCTTGGCCACTGTCCATAGAAGCTCTCATTGGTAGCCATGAGCCAGAAAGCTGGAAGATATCCTCTTCCTACAGGAACCTTTGCTCTTGTCTCAAATCTTCCGTAAGTAAAGTCATGCTTACCCTGGGTTGTGATACGACCTGATGTGATCTTTCTGTCTGAAGCTGCGCTTGTGCCCTGGCTGCCGCCGAAGGCTGTTGCAGTAAGAGATGCAACAGATCCGCCATACCAGTAATAATTGTTATTGGGATCAAGAATTGACAGCTCGATCTTTCTATCTACATCTGCTGCAGCCTTAAGTGAAAATCTGTAGCTATGTCCTGCCTCAAGACTAACTCCTGACTGCTGAATCTGAATGTTCCAGTTAGCATCACCGGCGCTTACTACATTAACCTTCATGCCCTGTTCAACATATTCAATAGTTCCTTCACCGGGAGCATTTGCACCAAATGACCAATCTGAAGCTAAAAGCTCTACATCATTATCAGCGCCTTCTGTAATATCCTTAAGTGAAATATCTGATACAAGAATTGTACCGGGAGCCTGTCCCTCTGCTGTATCATCGATCTTACCGAAATTAACCTGAATAGCACCTGTTGAAGTGGCCTTATTCTCAGGAACAGATATATCAAATGAAATATCTGTCTTAACTATTTCTACCGCTACCTCTTCCTCGGCATTTTCTTCCTTGGTCTCGCCGCCTTCTACATGGGGCTTGATCTTAAGTGTGCCTTCGCTTACCTCGATATTGCCCTCATCAAGAGCAGTGTATCTCTGAAGTTCATTGTTAACCCATCCGGGTTCGTGCTGTTCTACGTTCCAGTCATCGGTATTCAGTGTGTCCCCATCGAATTCCTCTGACCATACAAGGCTGTAACCATCGTCGCCTTCCTGCTGTTCCTCCGCCTTAACAGACCTGGTAAACGCAGTCATGTTGAAAGCCATTGCCATGGACAGCGCCACAGGCAAAGCCCTCTTAAAAAATACTTTCTTCATACCCATTCTCCCTCGTTACTCAAAACAACTTAGTATATTGTTCCTTCGAACATGCACTATACTACCAAACGCCCATGGAAACATATATCAAATGGATTGAAAAAATAACATAATCTTGACATTTTATGCTAAAATAAAGTCATGATTTTGCCAAAAAAAGGATTGTATTATGGCCTATAAAATATATTCAAATAATGATCTTTATAATAATGATGATAACTTCGTGCACAGACAGCAAAACGATGAGCTTCTTTTCTACAGTCAGGTTGTGGAAGGCGATATCGATGCGATAATGGAGAACTGCCGACAGCACCGCTTTCTTGACAAAGAAGGTGTCGGCATTTTGTCAAAAGATCCTGTAACCAACCTTAAATACCATTTTGTTGTAACCGCCGCCATTATGTCCCGTATCTGTATTGACGGAGGAATGGACATGGAGGATTCCTTCAGACTGAGCGACTACTACATTGGACAACTGGATTATATCCAGAGCGAAAATGAAGTTGAGCTTCTTCATAATAAAATGATTCAGGATTACACCAAAAGAATGAATAAGCTCAAAAAGACCAAGGCACTGTCCAAGCCGGTATCAGATTGCCTTAGTTTTATTCACAGTCATATAAAAGACAGGATTACAGTTGAAGATATTGCAGATTATACAGGGAAATCCATTAGTTATATTTCAAGACTTTTCAAGAACGAAATGAATATCGCAGTCAGCGACTATATCAGAAAGGCCAAGATAGATAAGGCCAAGAATATGCTAAGATACAGCACTGTTCCGCTTGTGGAGATTTCTTCTTATCTGTCCTTCTCTTCTCAGAGTCATTTTATTAAGCTGTTCAAAGAAGAGACAGGAATGACTCCCAAGAAGTACAGAAGCCAATACTACGGTACCGGTTGGCAGATATCGAGCGAAGAGGCGGTGGAATGAACGATGTAGAGAAGGTTGTGAGTCAATGATGGCGGTTTTTATACCAATGGGGACGGTTCTGTTTGGTATAGTTTTTTTGCAAAAAACTATACCAAACAGAACCGTCCCCATTGGTAGAAAAACCGCCACCTTGTCATCTTATCATTATCGCTTACCCCGTAACCTTCGTCGACTTCTGCTCCAGCGCATTAGGCTCCAGGAGCTGAGTCAGCTTGGCTGCATTTGGTTTCTCCATAGAAGCAAGCACATCGGCACGATTCTCTATAGTCATCTGAGCCAGTATCCTGGCAACCAGCTCAATCTGATTCTCAGATACCATCTCATCAAATATCTTTGCACATTGCTTAGCCTTCATACCCGAATAGGTCTTGGCAAAGGCCTGAATAGCAGCTTCATCCAGCTCATCCTGCTTGATCTTCTTGTACAGTTCAGCAGCTGTATCGGGATCGATCATCTCATAATATGAAGCAAAGGCTGATGGATCGGGAGAACCTTCACCATATACGATACTGTTGTAAAAAGCAGCTCTTTCTTCATAGAATTCCTTTTGCTGTTTTTCAAAAGGAGCAAGTCTCGTAACTTCTGCTTCCAATCTCTCAATTGTGGCGGCGTAGGTGCTGTTCTGTGACATTTCTTCACCAAGAACCTTCTCAAGGCTGCCAATATATGCCTTGGCATCTTCCAAGGTATTGATGCCGCCAGAAGACCCTTCAGAACTGTAATCCGAAATAAGCTCCGCCTGCTGCGCCGGCTGAGTAACACCTCTGGCGCTGTCAGGAAGGATCAGATTAAGCCCGGGCACATCCTTAATAAGCGGTGCCAGGATGTCAGATCCGAAGCCTCCCACATCAAGCTTTATCAAAAGGGCCATAATTGCAAGCCAGATAAGAATGATCAGGAATGTTATAACAATAGTAGCGAAGCCGCCGGCGTTATCGCCGTTGATCTCCGCTGTTCTGTCCGCAAATTCCTGCGCCTTTTCCTTCTGCTCTTTTCTCTGTTCCTTTAATTTTTTCTGATATTCTTTTTTATCCGCCTTAAGTTTCGCTCTGGCGGCCTTGGGGTCCTCCGGTGGTGCACCCATTGATTTTATATCAGCCATTTACTCCTCCGATGCATTTTCTCTCTGTCTTTTTGTATAAGTAAAACTGGTTCTTTGATCGGTCTCTTTTGCTTCTTCCTGCTTCTCTTCTTCAAGATATTCTGCAAAAGCCCTGTCTCTCAAAGTCTCCTGCATCTTTCTTTCCTGAATCGCCCTGGTGAGGCGAATTCTGACTTTTTCAACTTCCGCCTCCTGTTTCCTTACGATTTTAAGCTGCGCAACGATCATGGAATCCATCTGAGCGGTAGCATACTGATTATCAAGTATGTCCTGAAGTTTGAGGCTTGCTTCATTACGAAGTTCCTCTGCCTCCTGAAGATACTTTTCTTTTCTGTCCACATATTCGTTCAAAATATCAATCTGGCGGTTAAGCTCAGCCTGGGCCTCGGCAAATTCCATTTTGATCTGGCCTTCGGTCTTTTGCTTGATATTAAGAACGCTCTGCATTCTGTAAACAAATCTTGCCATAGGCAATACCTATTTAATCATTAAAAATATCAAGAAGCATGCCTCGTATCTGTTCAAAAGTAAATTTCTCATCAGTCTCCTGCATCAAAAAGGCATTTACTCTTTCAATTTTGGATACGGCATAGTCAATGTTCTTGTTGGCGCCAGCCCTGTATGCTCCGATATTGATCAGATCTTCTGCATCGTTGTAGGTTGCAAGAACGTTTTTGAGCTTACCCGCAGCTTTTTTGTGCTCAGGATCCGCAATGGCTGACATACATCTGGAGATTGAAGCGAGTACATCAATCGCCGGATAATGGTTCTTCTGAGCAAGCTTACGATTGAGAACGATATGTCCGTCCAAGATACCACGGGCTGTATCGGTGATAGGCTCGTTCATATCATCACCGTCAACGAGAACTGTATATAGTCCTGTTATTGAACCCCTTCTGGATCTGCCGGCTCTCTCAAGGAGCTTGGGCATCTCAGCATATACACTTGGCGGATATCCTCTTGAAACGGGCGGTTCTCCGCTGGCAAGCCCTATCTCCCTTTGCGCCATAGAAAAACGTGTAAGGGAGTCCATCATAAGAAGTACATCTTTGCCCTTATCTCTGAAATATTCTGCGATAGAAGTGGCTGTCTTGGCAGCCTTAAGTCTCTCAAGTGCAGGCTTGTCGGAAGTAGCACAGACAACTATGGACCTCTTCATACCTTCTTCTCCAAGGTCACGCTCTATGAATTCTCTTACTTCCCTTCCACGCTCTCCGATAAGAGCAATTACATTTATATCGGCCTGAGTATTTCTGGCAAACATACCAAGAAGTGTGGATTTACCAACACCGGAACCTGCAAAGATTCCGATTCTCTGGCCCTTTCCAACGGTGAGAAGGCCGTCAACAGCCTTGACACCAAGGGATAACACATCAGAAATAGGATCCCTGGTCATGGGATCCGGTGGCTGATTCTCAACCGAATACGCAACGCCGCCTTCAAGTGCAACGCCTTTACCATAGCTGGTGCCATCGATTCTTCCAAGGCCGTCGAGGGTCTTACCAAGAAGTCCCTCTCCCACATTCACACGAAGCGGAGAATCCGTATTCTCCACAATGCTTCCGTTGCCGATACCGCTGATATTCTCATAGGGCATCAGCTGAACGTGATTGTCTTTGAATCCAACAACTTCTGCCATGGAAGGTCTTCCCACTCTGTCAGTGAGGTCATCGTCCTTTTTCTTGGGATAAATAAGGCAGATATCGCCAAGCTTGGCAGATGGACCCGCAGACTCTATGGTAAGTCCTATTACGTTCACCACTTTACCAGACATTCGGTAAAAGGGGGCGTTTTGCATCTTTTTGTACTTTGCAAGATCAATTGAACTGTTTAACATATCATCTCTTTTTTCTGTCAAAAGAAAGGAGCTTCAACTTTCTTGATACTTCCGAGAGCTCAACTCCCAGACTGCAGTCAAATACTCCGCTGTCGGACTCTATCATGCATTCGTTTTCCTTAAGAAGCGGATCTTCAATGATCTCCATAGTTGTATTGGGAGATGTAATACAGGCATCTATTGCCTCTTTCTGGTCCATGATCTCATCATAATCATCGGAGGATACATGAACGATCAGGTTATTTCCGGGTTCGATCCTTGAGAGGGTACTCTTTAAGAGGTGAAGTATTATCTCTTTATCCTCTCGAAGATCAACGTTAAAAACATGTTCGTAGATCTGTGTAAGAACATCCACCATCTCAGGTTCCAGCTCATCCACAAGGGCCTGGTACTCTTTTTCCAGATCTCCTCTCTGGCTTTCTATCTCAGCCTTCAAGGCTTCGGCAGCCATGACCCCCTCCTGATAGCCGGCATCATATCCTTCCTGTCTGCCGGACTCGATGGCCTGCTGTCTGTGCTGTTCTGCATCAGCCTGAGCCTGTTGAATGATCATATCAGCCTGTTCCTGGGCCTGCTGAAGCTTAAAATCAATCTCAGCCTGCATGGCCTCCATATCGAATTGATTGTCATTACTCTCCTGAGGTTCGGAAAAATCCCCCAGCATGCTCTGATCTTCAGTAAGCTGCGACAGCTGCTCCATCTCTATTCCGGGGATAAAATCATCTCCGCCATGGCCCTCTTCATAGCCCTCTTCCTGAGCCATCTGAGCCCTTTGACGCTTGATCTCCTGCTCCCTGGCGGCTTCTATTTTTTTATTGGCCAGTTCGTTACTGTCGATAACACGTTTTTCTGTGTCATCATAGTTCACGAACATTCCTTTAAAAAGATTAGACAACTAATTCATCACCTCCGCCTCTGGAGATTACGATCTCGCCGGAATCCTCAAGCTTTCTGATAACATTAACGATCTTCTGCTGTGCTTCTTCAACATCCTTCATACGTACAGGTCCCATGAAGTCCATATCTTCCTTGATCATAGCAGCAAGACGCTTGGACAGGTTATTAAAGATGGCTGCCTGTACCTGCTCGGTAGCACTCTTACATGCGAGGGCAAGATCTCCATTCTCAACCTCACGCAGCACTCT
>JAEEGL011940989.1_pt1 | contig 11308 bp, 7 predicted proteins | sample 9134231 | NCBI WGS metagenome assembly JAEEGL01 (sample SAMN16246548, study PRJNA631951) | gut metagenome | biome: gut microbiome; feature: rumen; material: fiber-attached | host: Bos | place: Iran: Karaj | collected 2018-10
CACCATGGGTATGAACCATGTGCTCTAGCCAACTGAGCTACATCGCCAAATCAACGAACAAATTAATTTTAGCACAAAAAACTATTTAGTTCAATAGTTTTTTGCACTTTATCCACAAAAAAAGGCATTTTTCAATACCTTTCATTAACTAAATAATCTTGGAACTATTTCTATCATTAAGAATGTAGCAAGTCCAACCGCTGGAACAAATACATAAACTAATTTATTCTTATTAATATTTGTTACATCGTTAAGTCCTTGATATAGATGTGTTAAATAGAATAATGCTCCTAGTAATAAAGTTGCAATTGCAAATTTAACTGAAATAAATGTAAATATTAAAGCAGCTACAGTAGTTAATGTTGTGAATATTGAACATACACCAACTAAAGCGAATGTCTTTTTAATATCCATTTTATCTTTTAAAATTAGATTTGCAACAACGAAGATTACAAGTGCACAGATTGCGAACCAGAATACCATGCATAATAATCCCATGAAGAATATTCTACCAAATGGAAGTGACATTCCAGCACTAGACATAAGAGAACCATATCCTCCCATGAACATTCCCATTACGTTACCAATTGCTTTATCAATAAAGAAATAGAAGAATAATCCACTAATTAAACAGTTAATTACCATTGCAACTATTCCAAGTAAGAACTTATCAGATCTAGCATATTCTTTAATAGTATCACTAGGTTTAGTAAATATTCCTTTAATTATATTTAGATAATCATTAAATCCTTGATTAATATCTACACTTGTTGTAGCAGAAGCTTGTGTTGGTGTAGATACATTACTTGAACAATCACATACTTGCCCTTCTTCTAACTTTTTTCCACATTTTGTACAAAATTTTGCCATATTTTATTTCCTCCTTTTAATATCTTGAAAAATATGTTTCTAACTCATTAATATTAACTAAATAATATGTTCCATTTTTATAAGTTAATGTAACAGTCATATAATCATAGTCTGAATCTGAATGAGTTTTTTCATTGTTACTATAATCAGTATATTTAATTGCATAATCATAGTTTACTTTAAATTCAACTTCTAAATATCCATTTGAATCTAGGTCAATATCATAAATAGAAGCATTAGTTACTGTAAAACTAGTTAAAATATTTGACTCATTACCTAATTTAATAACAAAATTGTTATAACTTTGTTCAAACTTAGTTAAATCAATGCCTTTAACATCAAAATTACTCTTAATATCTGCAAAACTCTTCTTTGCAATTGCAGATGTATAAATAGTATTTAAATCTTTTTTAGCAACTTCAATTATTTTATTCTTTGCTGCGTCAGTTAATGTATCTTCATCAAATGATACAGTATGAGTACTATAATATGTTGATGGAGTAACTTTTTCTTCAATCTCTAAACCAGATGGAAGTACTGCTTTAACCACAGTTTCATATCCAAATACTTGAGGTAATACATATACATCATACTCAGTTGAAGATTTTGAAGAATCTAAGTATTTCTTATCAACTTTAATACCACCATATGTTAAAGTTGAACCTTTAGTAACTTTTAAAGTATAATCTTTTACAACAGCAGTATCAATAGAATCATTAATCTTCCAATTGTCAAAGAATAGATACTTTTTGCTCTTATCTTTAGTTAAAGTTACTTTACCAGTTTTCTCACTACTACTATTTTTAGTTGTATAAGTAAATCTTACAGTTGCTTGTAATTTACCTGTAGAATATTCAACTTCAGTAATTTTATAATTAGTAACAGCATCATCTTTTATTTTTTCTTTTATATAATTATTAAATACATTCTTTGAAACAAAAGTAGAATCTCCTTCAATACTTAAATAACTATAAAGCTTATTACCATCCTTATTAACTACTGCTTGAATATACTCTTTAGCAACATTCTTTGGATTAGTAATATTACCTAGAATTATAAATAAAGCAACTAGTGCAGCTACTACTACTGCAACTACACCAATAATAATCTTAGTAGATTTAGCCATTGGTTTCTTAGGCGCATTACTAACTTCTTTTTTAGTCTTATTAGTAGTCACCTCTACACTTTCTAACTTTGAACCACATTCTTTACAAAAAGCATCGCCTTTCTTATTCTTTGTACCACATTCACCACAAAACATAATCTTACCTCCTCTCTATTATAATTTTACAATTTTCGTAATTGTTAGTCAAGATACATTATTAATATTTATACTTTTTTTGATATTTTCCATGTCCTGATAAAGCAATATCGCACTCTTCGATATCTTTGCTTGTAACTTTGGTATTTATGCCATATATTTCTTTTAATTTACTTACCATCATAGAATATCTAACAATGGCATCCACAAACATATTATCCTCAATTAAACTAACAACTGGACTAATATAGTTATAAAATAATTTAGCTGCAATTATATTTTTTTGTTTATCAAATATTAAATTTCTACATATAATAGGTCCTACTATATCATATTCTACAAGCAAATGATTATACTCAATATTATATCTCAAATAATTATTTCTAAAATTTCTTAAAATATTAATATAATAATTAGTATCACTAAGTTTTAATATATCACATAAAAGAGTTGTTATATAACAATTACTTTGCTGTTTTGATTTACTATAATCAATTGCATTATTATAAGAAGAAGAACTTCTTGAATATGCTTTAGTATAATTTGAACAAGCAATATCAGTAGCTAAATGTCTTTCCCACTTTTTATTGCAATAATACTTACCATTACAGTCTCCACCATAATTTAAATCTAAATATGTACAACTTCCACAATTTTTATCCATAACTCCTCCAATCGCCTTATATTATAGCAGAAAAAAAGAAAAATGTTACAAAAATAACACTTTACTTTATATATTCATTTATATATGGCACTACTTGTTTTTTTCTTGATGTCATACCTGGAATAAATACACCTTCATATACATCATTGATATTAAATGATTCACTTAACATCTCTTCACATCCTGATGTATAAAGGATATAAGAGCCATTTTTTAAAACATCAGTTATGATGAATAATATTAGCTCTAAGTCATGATCTTTTTTCTTTTCTTCCATAAGAGAAATATACTCATCTTTATCTTTCATGATATTATCTATATCAAGCGTAATAGTTTGTCCAACCGCATACTTTTTATCTTCTACTTGAAAATTCTTATAGTCTTGTGTTAATACTTCTTTTTTAGTTAAACCATCTATACTAGTTCCTGCTTTAAGCATTTCTTTATAATATGATTTATAATCTAGGTTCATCTCATTTGCAAGAAGATTTACTGTAATTTTATCTAAATCTGTTGTTGTACTACTTGTAAGGCATAATGTATCCGATAATATTCCTGATATCATCATGCCAGCAATCTCATATGGAATATCTATATGTCTTTCTCTAAACATTTGAAATACAATAGTGTTAGTACTACCAACTGCCATATTTCTAAAATTAATAGGATCACTTGTAGATAAATCACCTATTTTATGATGATCTACAATCTCAATAATTGTTGCTTCATTAAGTCCATCTACACTCTGAGTTGATTCATTGTGATCAACAAGTATTACTTTCTTATTATGTTTAGTATTTTTATCGGTTACTCTAATAAGTCCTAAACATTCATCACGTCTACCAACTACAGGATAGTTATTATGCCCTAGTTTTCTTGCTTCTTTTAGGAAATCATAAAAGTAATAATTTTGATTAAATTTATAGAATTTATTATCATTCATTATATTTTTTATATACTCACTATACATAACTCTTCTTGCTGTTTTAAATGATTCAAAATTAGTTTTAATAATATTAATTTTTTTATCTTCTGCTTTTTTTAGTTGATCATTATTAATATCATTACCACCCACAAAAATTATTGTTTTAACATTACTATCTATTGCATAATTAATTACATTTATTCGCTCACCTACAATAAGTATGGTATCACTATCTAGTTTATTCTCATTAAGTAATGTTTCACTTTTAACAGTTGCAACCACAATTTTGCCAGATATTTCATCATCAAATCTTAATACTTCAGTACCTTCTACAGATTTTAATAAATTATCATATGAAGTACTAACATATTCTTTGTCATCTTCAACAATCCTACTTACAATATCTTTGGATGTAACTACTCCTTTTATTTTTTTATTAGAACTAATTATAGGCGCACCAGTAATACCTAGTTTATCAAAATAATTGTAAGTATCAAGTATCGTACTATCTTCTAAAATGTAATAACCTTTGTAATAATCAACATCTTTGATTTGTAATTTAACACTATCTAAATAAGATGGAGTTTTTACTTTAAAATATTTAAGCACAAACTTTGTTTCTTTATTAACTTCGCCTAAAATACGTGCCTCCGCGTTCATACCTAACATTCTTTTTAAATAAGCTACACTAATTGCGCTAGTCACACTATCAGTATCTGGTTTTTGATGTCCAAATACATATACTTTTTCTTTAGTCACATAATCACTTCCTAACCTCTATTTTCTAGATTTACATCAAGTACTCCTGATACAGATGAACCTTCTTGAATACTTTGAGATACTGCATAACCTGTGCCATTAAACTTACACTCTATATTAACTAAGTTGCAATATCTTTCTACGTCATTTCTCGACCAACCAGTAATATTTGGCATGGTTATATTATCTCCATTAGTTACTAAGAATACTTTATAATTATTAACAAGTGTTACTCCTTTTTTAGGATATTGATTAATTATTATATCGCCATTACCAATTACAATAGGACTAACCCCTTTACTATCTAAAGCACTTACAACATCACTAGTATTCTTACCTAAATAATTCTCCATTTTATTGGTATTGTTTAAAGTATTCTCCCCTTCATTAAACATATTATAGTATTTAGCAATATTCTTAGTTAATTCTTGAATAGATTCTGATAAAGCATAGTTTTGATTATGGCTTGGTTTCTTAGTTGCTGCATATATAATTATTTTAGGATTATCTTTAGGATACATCATAGATATTGATGAAATATAATCAGTAGTACCTGTTAAATATTTACCATTTTCATATATTTGCGCAGTACCAGTCTTACCAATTATTCCAAAGTTTTCTATATAATATTTATGTCCTGTTGCCCAATCATCACTAACTACTTTTTCCATTAAATCCTTAATTTTAACAACTGTATCATGACTTACTATTCTATCGCTCTTTTTTATTTTAGTAGTAGTTTCTTTATTATTCTTTTTACTATCTATCTTAGTTACAATATGTGGAGTAACCATAACGCCATCGTTAGCAATTATTGATAAAGCTTGTAAGTGCTGAATAGGAGTTGTAAGTATTCCTTGCCCATATCCTGCGGCAAGCACTTCTATTGGATATTTAAAATTAAGTTTACCCTTGGCTTCTCCTGATAATTCAATACCTGTTGCATCCCCAAATCCATATTTAGTAAAACATTCTTTTAATTCATCACGAGATAGATATTTAGAAATAATATTAGCTATTGCTGTATTACTAGAATATTCAAATCCTGTATCATAGGTAATATCTCCCCATCCACTTTTATTCCAGTCATTAATTTTATTTTCTTCATCTACTTTAAAACTACCTGATGGATAAGTCTCAGAACCATTATATACTCCTTTTTCCATCGCACACATATAAGTAAATATCTTCATAGTACTACCTGGTTCATAAGTATATGATACAAGTGGATTTTCATAAGACATATCACTAGGTATATTATTAGGGTCAAAAGATGTTGTTGAACTACTACCAAGTATCGCGCCACTCTTCGCATCCATTACCTCAATTATTGTCCATTCTGGTTCATACTCCGAATCAACTTTATATATCGCACTTTCAACAAATCTTTGAATACTAGAATCAATTGTAATATATATATCATCCCCATCAATCGCATCAACATTCTCCTCAGGTGTATTAGGAATTTTATATCCAAACTTATCTTGTTCATATCTATCATAGCCATTAATACCAGTTAATTTGTCATTAAAGTTAGACTCAACACCAAGCATTCCTTTAATAATTCCATCATCGCCAGTTTTAGCATAACCAATTGTATAAGATGCAAAATTTCCTGATGGATAATATCTATTTACAGTTTTCTCAAAATCAATACCACTTAAACCTAAAGATTCTATTTCTTTTTTCTTAAGTTCTGTAATATTTCTACCATAGTTTCCAAACTGAACTTGATATTGTTTTTTATTTAATCTTTCAAGTATATAAGCCTCATCCGCCTCAAGAACACTAGCCAGTTTCTTTGCCGTCTCTTCTTTATCAACTACATACTTAGGAGTACCATCACTCCCTACTCTTTTCTCATCAAGATAAGCAATCAAAGTATAAGATGTTACATTTAAAGCAAGAGTATCTCCATTCACATCAAATATCTTGCCACGTTCTGCAATTTTCTCTTTAGTAACGGTATTACGATTAGCCGCGAACTTATTCATATTAATTCCATATATACTTTTGGATAATGATAAATATACATATTGACCGTATAAAATAAGTATCCCAATTAAAAAGATAAAAAACACCAAATTAGGAACTTTCCATTTAGTCTTTTTCTTCTTCATAATCACCATCCTCCATACCTTATTAACATTTTATCACATAAAAGAAAAAATTTATACAACTATGTATAAACTTTTCATAATTTAAACTACATTCTTATATTCTATATAACTAGATTTATAGTGTGTAATTCCGTCCCCCATGTTTGGATGTTTTGATGAATATATGTTATCTATTGTAAATGCAGTAACTAATATAATAGATATAGTTATAACTAATTTGGTATTTATCCTCTTGATTAAATTATCTAAAGCAGGAGCTATCGCATATACGGCAGCCATACCACCCAGTCCAAATACAAGTAATCCTTCTGCGCATATTCTTCCATTTAAGTTTAAAAAGTATCCTGAGTAATCCCACCATTTTTCGCCATTATGAGCAATTTCTAAATAATAAGATGTAAAGTATTCAACAATACCACACACTATTATTATACTTATAAATTCAAGTAATGGTTTGTCTCTAAACTTATTTAGAATAATAAGTACTAATACTCCACCAGTTCCATATATTGGAAGCCATGGTCCATGCATTATTCCACGGTTAACAAATACTCCATCATTTAATAAGTGAAGCGCAACTTCCCACATCCATCCAACAAAAGTAAAGATAAAGAATATTAGTATTAAGGAAGGAATATTATAATGTCTTAAATAGTTTACTACTTCAAATCTATGTCTTTTTTCTTTTCCTTTTATTATATATAACTTAGTTGGATATGATTTTGCTTTAACCTCGTTATCAATGCTTTTTACAAGTAATTCATTAATTCTATTTTTTTCATATTTTTCTTCTTTTTCTTTACTAGATAAGTTAATACCAAATATATCTTCAATTCTCTCTTTTATATTTTTAGGTTTATATTTAGTATATGTAATACTATCTAATGATTTATAATATGTATCTTCTAGCAATTTATTATCTGCTTTTTCATATAAATATTTATCACATAACAAGTCTGTATTTTTTATATTTTTATCTATTGCTTCTTTTCTAACTCTTACATAGTATTCAGAAAATACTGCAACTTTATATGCATCTGTAAAAAATAAATTAGAAAGTCCTAAAGTAAACATACTAAGTAATTCCCATCCAATAAATGATACATCTAGTATAAAGCATTCCATCTTATGACCATACATCATATCACTTGATAATTTTATTGCATCTTTACCATTAATATCAGGATTTTCTGCAACAATATATGGAACTAAAAAGTAAGAATATCTTTTTATAATACCACCAACTATCGTAAATCCCCATAAGAACTCATAAAGAACTACTCTAGCCATTGTCCTAGTTGCTTTAAACCATTTCTTTACTCTAAGTAAAAACAATAAATCTTTAATAGCTACTTTATCATAAACTCTACCTTCAAGAAATAATCTTCTAAGTAAAACTTTATATACATTGACAAAGAAGAACCAATAAAATGCAAATATAATTAAACTAATAATTATTGATATTATTACTGATGCTTGAGATGTACCAATCATTGATTTAGCGGCCATTACTATAGTTAAATATAAACTACCACTATCTACAGTATTTACAAGAGTTGCAAAAACACCTCTTTTAGTAGCTAGTATTTTATTAGAATATTTCTTTTTTTCTTTTTTTATACTTTTAGCTTCTTTATTTACATTAATTCCCGTATTTTTTTCTACAGTATCAACTGCTTTATTCTGTATATCAGCCTTTGCATTATTTACAACTTGACTATCTTTAGGTAAAATCTGTTTTTCCAGTTTAGTAATAGATATTGAATTAGAAAACTCACTACCTAAAAATGCCGCAATTAAGCATAATAATATAAATATAATATAATGTTTCTTTAATACTTTTAATCCACTTTTCTTTAACTCTTTCCTACTCACTTTAAACACTCCTACTTCCTGTACTACTTTCTGGTACCTCTATCGTACTAGATACTTTTGTTTTAGATATTGTTTCATATAAAAATCTTTTATGTAATATAAAATTTCTAATTAATATAAATATTGATAATATCATAACAATAGATATATATCCTATAATTATCAGTAAACTATATCGATAATTAGCTATCTTATTAATAAACTTAAATAATAAATATAAATAATATAATAGTGGTATATAAATATAACTAAATATTATATTTCTAAATAATACTTGATATCTTTTACACCTCTCAATATCTTCATTAGTAATAACAATATTAGTTATTTTATAACCAATAGTCTTACCATTAGTAATAAAAGGTATTAAATTATAAAATATAAAAATAGATATTCCTACATATAATGCATAATTATAGGTTAAATTATATAAATGATCTATCAATAATTCTAAAAATATGAATACAATTATAATAACTATATCTATTATAAAAGTAACTATTCTTTTAGTAGAACTAACCTTAGTACCTTTAATATATGATTTTAAATCAAGTTCTTCTTTTGTTGGCAACATCATAGTAACTAAAGGTGTAACTAAAAAGCCAAATATTCCACCTAATGTATTTACAATTAAATCATCTACATCAAATAATCTATATGCGTTTGGATATATAAAATATAAACCTGTAAGTTGTGTAATTTCAAAAAACAAACTAAGTAAAAAAGTAAATAATAATGTTTTTATAAAACTATATTTGAAGTAATATCTTAGAAATATACCAAATGGTACTGTTAATAAAAAATTATATATTGTTTGATACACAAATGGATTTCTAAATATATTAACATATGTTGATATATCTTTATAATTAAAGTGTACAGTCCTTATAATGTTTGATATTAAATCAAATGGTACTAATTGTACTTTAGTTGTAAGCCGTGCGACAGACGATATAGATGGTAGTGGCATAATTATTAAAAAATATGCCGAAAGCAAATATAAGATAAATAGATATATTAATAAAGTTCTAATAAATAGAATTGAACCAAATTTATTATAATTATAAATTATATATGGTAGTGTAATAAAAAAGGCAAGAACAGGAAATACAAATATAGCAGTTAATATTACATTTATATATCCCATATTCTCACCTCTATTTTACTAATTAAAATCCATAATACATTTGTCCAACTTTTAATGATGCACCTTTATAGTATGCTAACTCACTTACTGTAACAAGTTGATATCCTTGTTGTAATAATTCTGGAACAAGTACTTCTACCGCATCTGCAGTAGTCTCATGAATCGAATGCATTAATACTATTTTTCCATCTAAGTTCCCTACTGTTCTAACCTCGTTTAATATCGCATCTTTGTTTTTAGATTTCCAATCTAATGTATCTACATTCCAATTAATCAAAGGATATGGCACATTAGCTTTAACAATTGCATTTGCATTACCATATGGTGGTCTAAACAAAGAAACATCATGACCTAATACGCTCATAAATACATCTTTACTACTATTTACTTGTGCTTGAACGCTTTCCGCACTTAGATTATTTAAATTAGGATGATCATATGAATGAGATGCAACCTCACACCCAATTGATTCTTCTCTTTTAACTACACTTGGATACGCTTGAGCAAGTTTTCCTAAATCAAAGAATGTCGCAACTACATGATATTTTTCTAGTGTATCTAGTATTCTACCCGTTGAAGAAGGATTAGGTCCATCATCAAAAGTTAGGGCAACCATACCTCCATGAGCATTTACATTTCTATTTTTATCTATTCTAATAGCAACATTTTTACTAGGCTTAACAAGCGATAAATAGTTAGATTTTATAAATCCTTTTTCATTATTATAAACAACTTCACTCCATCCATCATCATTAGTACCAATTCTAGTAATAGAATCTCCTAGTGCAAGTTTTACAAGTTCATCGGATGTATCATCACTTTTCTTTCTAATAGTAATCTCTTCACTTGCATAAACTGTTTCAACAACATCAGTATATCCTAAATCTGAAACTATTTCATCACTTAAATATTTATTTAATATATAACCATCTTTTTCTTTATATTTAATAATTGAATAATTATCACTACTTTTTAATATTTCTACTTTACTTCCTTTATCAATAGTATCAAGTATTTTACTATTTTTACTAGATTTAGTATATATGTTAGATGTTCTTTTTAGATATTGGTTTTTCTTATTATCTTTAAATTCTTCTTTAGTATTTTTAATATCCTTAATACTTTTATAAGTAATTTCAGCATCAATATTAAGGTAACTTATAATCTCTTCATAAGGAATAGTTATTTTAATAATATCATTACTTTTTACTATTTCATTACTATTAAAATATACAATTATTCCATCTTTAGTAACAACATATTTATAATTATTATCTTTATTAATAATCTTTTTATAGTTCTTAGTTAGTTTTCCTTTTAATTCTTCATTACTATTCAAATAATTATCGATATATTCTGTAAATTTAGTTTTATAATCTCCAATAAACATATACGTATCATTTAAAATTTCTTTTTCTCTTGGATCTAAGTTAATAGTATATACTTTTTTATACTCAATATCTTTTTTATTCTTAAATTTAGTTTCAATAAAAGCAACACTAATTACTCCATCAATTCCATTATATACCTCATAATCAGTAATACTATATTTATGACTATTAATAAACAATTCAGAAATTCTATCTGTAATAGAATTATCTTTTACATTTTTAATAATTACATCTTTTTCTTCATTAATAATATTATCTAAATTATCATTAGAAAACTTAGGATAAGTAATATAATA
>JAEEGL011973421.1_pt1 | contig 11308 bp, 9 predicted proteins | sample 9134231 | NCBI WGS metagenome assembly JAEEGL01 (sample SAMN16246548, study PRJNA631951) | gut metagenome | biome: gut microbiome; feature: rumen; material: fiber-attached | host: Bos | place: Iran: Karaj | collected 2018-10
CTTCTTTCAGCTTTTCTGAAATCTCCATCTTTGCGATCTCCTTTGCATGGCTTGAGTTTATCCGAAAATGAACCCGCCAGTCTATCAAATGGTTTTTACAAACCTCTCAACCGCTGTAAAAAAACCTTTACATCACCATTTTTCAAGGTTTTCTTCATCATAACAGAGGGAGCCGGACGCCGGACCCGATCATCCGACAAACCGAGATTTGTTTTATCGTTATACCATTGCTGACCCGCGCGGTCAATTACCCTGCTTTCAAAGAGAAGGAGACACTTCCTTATGAAGTGCCTCCTTCTGCGCGGTCTTTTTTTCTGTGTCCTTATCACATATAACTTATGTCCAGATCCACAGGCCCGGTCACGCCGGGAACGCTGCCTGAGCCGGAATACTGCCACATACTGTACCATTCTCTGTACTCGGGATGCGCCTCCTTGGTATAGTGCGCTATCCAGATCCTGGTGCCCGCGGACAGCTGGGAGACATTGATCTTGTACGTCAGATAATACATGTTCGCATAGAGCCCTGCGCTGTATCCACCTGAACGGATGGTATCGCAGAATGCATTGATTATCGTAGTCCTCTGTGAATTCGTCAGGTCATTGGTCCTGGCAGACGCCGACTCCGCGTCCTCCATATCGATGAAGATGGGGTAGTTGAGCCCTCTGCCGTTGAGCATGTTCAGACACAGGGAAGCTTCCTCGACTGCCTCAAGCTCCGATATCGCCTGTGTGTAGAAATACAGTCCGACCTTCAGTCCCGCAGCCTTGGCACCGGAAAGGTAAGTTTCGAACATATCGTCATAATAGAGCTTTCCTGCAGAGTATCCCCTGAATCCTACCCTTATTATGACAAAGTCGATGCCGGACGCCTTTACCTGATTCCAGTCTATGTAACCGTTCCAGGTAGATACGTCTATTCCCTGTGTACTGCTTCTTACGCCTTCGGAATTGAACCAGTAAGCCTCTCCCTTTATGATCTGGGAACCCGTTACCGGATTTCCGTCTATGTCATAATAGTATGTCTTTCCGTCGAACTCCTGCCAGCCATGGTACGCCCAGACTTCGACTTCAGAGACCGTGACCTTCCCGGTGACAGATGAGAATTTATAAACAGGTGTCTCCCCGTCGCTGCCGCATATCGGTTTCCCGCAGCTGTCGACGACCTCTCCCAGGCAGGATACCCATTCTCCGGCAGGTGCCGGCGCCGGCGTCTCTTCTGCCGGAGCCTCTTCTGTGGCTTCCGCGCCTTCTTCCGCATTTCCGGTCTCTTCCTGCGCGGTCTCTTCCGCAGGTGTCTCGCTTATCACGAATCTCTCAGCCGCGGACAGCGTGCCGTCCTCCGCGATCCTTGCGCGTATATCAGAGACAGTATCCGCGCCGTCATTTAGTATCAGGTAGCGGTCTCCCGATGCATCCGGATCCGTGAGGACCGGTATCGAAGTGTAGAGCTGGTTACCGTTGCCGTCCGTGACCGGCGTCTCGACAGTATCTGTTCTCAGCAGTTCTTTGGATGATTCGACCCAGATGACCGTGTCTCCGGGAGCAGGGCTCGGTTCGGGACTGGGCTCCGGTCTTGTAGGCTGCTGATACTGATTGTCCTCCCCCGAAGTATCTCCCGATCTCGGGTCAACGATCTGTTCTCTGACGTCGATGACGACATGCTGTACCGGAGGATCCACCTTGACCTCTATGTCTTCTCTGACGCGGTATCCTTTGCACGGCAGAAAAGAGATCTTATACAGTCCCGTGCTGACATCACTAACTTCTATCTTTCCGTCGCAGTCCCCGTCAAGGAGCTTCCGCTGGTTACCGTCTTCATCTGTGACGCTGATCGCGAACGGCATCCCGACAGCCAGCTCCTCATTCTCATCAAGGAATGAGACATTGATCTCCTCCGATGTAGAAGAAGCTGACATGTGTATCTCTATGTATACCGGCTCCTCATAGGCAAGTCTGATCAGATTAGGCAGGGAGATATAGTTCTTGACCTCATCCCCTCCGGTCTTCCTGATCCTTTCGGCCTCCTCCATGGCGGAAGCTGAAGAACTGAAAAGAAGCGCAGTAAAAATAAGGGAGGTCATCACCAGAACGCCCACAAACGCAGACGCGGTCTTTCTGGTTCCCTTTGCCCTGAAGAAAGCTCTCACTGCCTTTATAGAGTTTTGCAACGCTTCTTTCAAATCGTTCCTTCCCGAAGTAAGTCTCTGCCCCGTCAGTTATTTCAATATTGTATTATACGCGCGGATAAGAATCTGCGATTATTTGTAAATCTTTATCATTACCGCCTGTTTTACATTAAGCTCAGACACAGCCGTTTGCGGACAGCATGTTTCGGCACACAGGCACAAAGAGTATACTATAATTGTTTACAGTGTGCAAAACAGTGCGGTCTTCCGAATGCGTTCCCGCATTGAACGATCATATCCAGGAGGCTTTGTCATGTATTCAGCTATTGTTACCGGCGGAAGCGGAGAGATAGGTTCCGAGATCTGCAGAAAGCTCTGTGAAAAGGGATACGCCGTAGCGGTCTGCTACAACACTGGCAGGATAAGCGCCGAAGAACTGGTCGGCGAACTTGTGTCAGCAGGTTATTCGGCCGAAGCGGTAAAATGCGATGTGCGCGATCCGTCTCAGATCAGGGAAGCCGTGCACAGAGCCTCTTTGCTGGGAGATCTCGCCGTTGCCGTAAACTGCGCCGGGGCGGCACTATATGCCCAGATCCAGGACACTGACGACGAAGCCGTTCAGGATATATTCGCCGCCAACAGCATCGGCGCCTACCTCCTGTGCAGAGAGGCAGCAAAGCACATGATCCCATCGCATTACGGCAGGATAGTCAGCGTTTCCTCCATGTGGGGCATAAGCGGAGGATCTTGCGAGTCCGCCTATTCAGCCTCAAAATCCTCCCTCACCGGCATGACCAGGGCTCTGGCAAAGGAGCTCGGACCATCCGGCATAACCGTCAACTGCGTGGCTCCGGGTCTTATCGACACCAAGATGAACTCCCGCCTGAGCGCCTCAGATATACAGGCTCTGGTCGAGGATACGCCCGTCTGCCGCATCGGGACCGCAGAGGATGTAGCCGACGCCGTGATATTCTTCTGTGATTCGCCGTTCATCACCGGACAGGTGCTCCTTGTTGACGGCGGCTTCTCTCTGTGACACACGAACTGATGACAGTTCCGTAACGATTTCCGTTTCGTGCAACAGCCGGTATCTTTTTCTCCACCTATTTGTTGACTGGACACTCAGTCAGCTGCTTTGAACAGCATCGTTCCAATGATCGTTCGATGAAAGGGAAAAGAAATGAAAAAGATACTGGCATTTTTACTGCTCGCCGTTCTCTGCCTGTCACTGGTCTCGTGCGGCAGCAGGGAAAAGAAGTCCGATCAGGGCGCCTACTATGCGGAGCCTTCCGGCGGTGATCATGAGTTCCCGTCCGAGAGCGGATTCTATAACACGAATGACTCGATGAGCGAGAATAAGGCAGATCGTCCCGGACATGACTCTCCCTCTCTGGCATCCGGGCTGAAGCTCACATACTCAGCCACCATAGATATAGAGACTCTGGAATACGACAAGAGCCTGCAGTCGATACTCGACGCCATACGTAAAGCCGGCGGATTCGTCAGTTACCGCGATGAAGGCGGCGGATACACCTCGGATTACGGCTCCTACATCCGCAAATGGGTCAGGATGGAATGCCGCGTCCCCGCGGGCAGCTATCAGGAATTCCTGGACGGCTCCTCCGAATTCGGCACTGTCACCGGTCTTCTCAGCTCCATGGAGGACATCACATCACAGTATGTGGATACGGAAGCCCGTCTGAGTTCCCTCAATGCTCAGCGCGAAAGACTCACCGCGATGATGGAGAAAGCCGATACCGTCGCGGACCTCATTGAGATCGAGTCCCAGCTCTCTGAGACTATCTATCAGATAGAGAGCTATACCGCCCGCAAGAATACATATGACAATCTCGTGGCTTACTCCACCGTCACGATCACCCTGGAAGAAGTTGCCGTGGTGACACGCCAGGCGGAGACCTTCTGGGACCGCCTGCTCGCCACGATAGGTGACAGTCTCAGGAATTTTACGGATTTCCTCGAGACACTGCTCCTCTCGGTCATCTACCTTCTCCCCTTCGCAGCTGTCCTCACAGTACTGGCATTGCTGACAGTGAGAGTCCTCAGGAAGAGAAAAGCGAAAAAAGCAGCAAAAAAGGCGGAAGGACCGGTCGATCCCTCACTTCCCAGAAAGCTGGACTGATATTATCATTAATACAGTGATCGGGCTGCCGTCACGGCAGCCCTTCTTTTTTCTACAGCATCGCTCAGAGGTCAAAATGGACAACGCCGCCATTACAGAAAAACTGATGTCTATTGCAGATCCGGAATACCGTGATTTTCAGTCCAAACTGCTGCCCACCGTCTCCGCTGACTCGTTCATAGGGGTGCGCACGCCGCAGCTGAAGGCTTTTGCGAAACAGCTGTCTGCACAGCAGGACACAGCTGTTTTCCTGGACGATCTTCCTCACAGATACTTTGATGAGGATCAGCTGCATGTTTTCATCGTTTCCGGGATAAAGGATCTTGACGAGTGTCTGCGCAGGACAGAACAGTTCCTTCCCTGCATCAACAACTGGGCTACGTGTGATCAGTTCTCCCCTTCCGTATTCACGAAACACAGGGAGGAACTGCTTCCTCATATCGACCGCTGGCTCGGATCCTCCCGGACATATACGGTCCGCTTTGCCATAGTCAGTCTCATGCGCTATTATCTGGACGATCCTTTCGATCCTTCACACCTCGTAAAAGTCTGCCGTGCCGCCAACGGCAGCGAAGAATACTATGTAAAGATGGCCGCGGCCTGGTACTTCGCGACTGCTCTCGCAAAACAGTATGAGCAGACGCTGTCATTCCTGCGCACTGCCGGCCTGGATCCATGGACCGCAAACAAGGCCGTTCAGAAGGCTGTCGAGAGCAGAAGGCTGACTGTCGCGCAGAAAGAGACCATAAAAGCTCTGAGGACCCGGACATGACCGTAACACCGGTCCATGTGCCCGTTTCTGCTTAGTGATATGCCCAAAACCGAAAGAGGACAGACTTCAATGTCTGTCCTCTTTTTTCCTACTAAAAACAGGAGCGCTCGCGCATCCGCGTGAACGCTCCCGGTGGTCGGGGTGACCGGATTTGAACCGACGACATCTAGTTCCCAAAACTAGCGCGCTACCAGCTGCGCTACACCCCGTTCCTCTGCCCGAAGGCTGAGTAATTATATCAGATGGCAATCTGCACTGCAAGGAAGCCCGAAGAACATACGGTTAAACTCATCCCTCCTAAGCGAGATGCGCCTCTTTCATGAGTACTTCCAGCGCATGATCATAAGCCCTGACAGTTTCCGTATACCAGAGTTCCCTGCATTCAGGAAGCTTTTCCCCGGCAAGTTTCTCCGCTATCTCCTCGAGCAGGAAAGGATTCCTCCAGATCAGAGGTCCCGTGATCTCACTGGCGTACACGTTATCGCCTGTCCGGAATCCCTCTGCCGTCCCTTTCGGGAAACGTCCGGACGAATCCCAGATGACCCTGAACATCTTTTCCTGTGCGTTCCCCCGCACGAAATCGATGGAACTGTTGACTGCTCCTATAACCTTTTTTTCGCTGCCGTATGAGCAGATCAGTTCCCCGTAACGTCTCTTGGGCGTTATCACAGCCTGTGCGTCAAACAGACCGAGTCCTCCGCAGCCGGTCCCGTTTCTGGTGTCTGTCACTGTACTGCAGAAGATCGCCATGGAACTTCCGCTAACTGCGAGCAGACCGCCTCTCCCGACGAATTCCTTCAGCTGGCCGGCGTGTTCCTTCATGTCATCCAGGACCGAAAGGACGCGGTCTTCCGTTCCCGCTCCCACATAGATCATATCTGCTCTGCTGATATCCGGGAATACCCCGAAGCCCATCCCGGTAACGGCAACTTCTTTTCCGCAGCCCGTGAGCCTCTTTTCCAAAAGCTTCACTGCGGAGTATTCCCCGTAGAGGTCGAGATAGTCCGGATATGCTGCAATAATGTTGATCATCTCGTCTCCTCCTGTGCGTATCTCTTCAGTCTGTCGAGGAACTTGTACTGGTCCGTGAAGCATGTCATCACATATATCGTTCCTTCCGACTCCTCACTGACGGCGTCCATCATCCTGTCCAGATCAGGCTCAATGATAAGCCTGTCCTCTCCTACTCCGCCCACGAGCATCCTGGCGGCTGCATCGTGCGCAAATCCTCCGGAGACTATGACCTTTTTTACCTTGGGGTCGGAAAGTCTGTTGAAATCTACGTCCCAGAGCCATGACATGTCGTTGGCGACATATTTGCGTGAGAGCCTGTCCACTATGAACACAACGGTCACTTCCTCTGCCGGATCTCTGAGCGCCGTGGATATCGCTCCGTTATAGGCCATGGAATTCTCATGCTTGCACAACATGAATCTTCCGTGATGGCCGCTGATGTCGAATTCCACGACTCTGCCGTTGTCCAGTTCAATCCCGTCCAGCAGTTCGGCCGCCTTCTCCGGCTCTATGCCTATGCCTTCCACTGCCGCTGTATACGCCGCGATCATATTCTGGGCAAAAGCCTCATTGAGGATCTGCGGAGTCACTGTCCACTTGCCGTCGATCACAAGTCTGCCATCTTCTGTTCCCGTCACCTCGTGATCAGGCTGCGGTGTACGGAAGCCGCACTTTTCGCATGAGAAGGATCCCACATGACCGGAGATCCTGTACCGGTACTCCATTTTCCCGCCGCACACGGGGCAGTACGCGCCGTCGTCATATGCATGCTGTATGCCGGGCTCCTCCATGAGTTCCGGCGCACTCACGCCGTAATAGATGCACCCTTCCCTTCCGGCACCGTATGAACAGGACAGAGGCTCGTTTGAATTCAGTATAAGCGCCGTTCCGTCCGGGATCCCCTTCTTCAGTTCACCCTTTACGAACTCCCTGTGTCCGTTTCTGGTCAGCTGATCCCTGAAAAGGTTGGTGATGATCATATGGGAAGGAGTGATGTCCCTGAAGGTGTACTGGCAGAACCTTTCGTCGCTCTCCAGGATCACGACATCCGCGTCAACTTTTCTCGTCCTGGGATCCGCGCTGCTCAGAAGGAGCGTCGTTATCCCTTCTATCTGATTGCTCCCCTCGCGGTTGCATACCACTTTCAGACCGGCTCTTTCAGCGATCTCGCACAGAAGCGCGACCGTAGACGTCTTCCCGTTCGATCCGGTCACGGCTATGACTTTTTCCGGAAGCTTCAATGTCTTCAGACATCCGGGCCATATCTTCCTGCATATGCTGCCGGGAAGGCTGCTGCCTCTGCCTATCTTTGCTCCGATGGCTCTGAGCAGTTTGCACATCAAAATATCAAGCATTTGTTCCTCACATACATGGTCTGCTTCGCGTTTATTTCGTCACTCTTTTTGTCGAGATCAGCGGGACGCCAGTTCCCGCGATATCCTCCATGATGATATCGCCCACCTCAACAGGCGCTTTGACCCTTATGTTCCTGATCGTTCTCATGGCGGCAAACATGCTGCTCTTGGGGATAGGATCCCTTGTTCTCACCGGAAGCATGTTCTCAGTCTCCGATTCGATCACAGCAGTGGTGGTCAGGACCCTCACGGGATTAGTGATCTCCGCCCTTGCAAAAGTCTCTCCCTTGGGGCAGCTGTTTCCGGTCACTTCCAGTGTCTGCTCATCTATGGAAAGCTGACACCCTCTGGGACACTCAAGACAGGTCATCTCTCTCATCACTCTATCTCCTCCAGGCTAACGTTCAGGACATCGGATCCGCTGTCAGCAGGCATCAGTACTGACGGGAGCCCCACCGTAATCATCTCTCCCGGCGCTAGGTTCTCCTTGTGATACCGGGCGATCTCTTTCTCCGACGATGTGATGACGATGTCTCCTTTCCTGACTTTCCTGTTAATCCTCAGATATATGTTTATAAGCTTCTTCCCGCTTTTCTTCCTTATTTTCTGGGGCACCGTATATGTGACCCCGCCGGATGTCGTCAGATCGAAGCAGTCTCTGGGCATCTCCCCGTTGATTATGTAGTCAGCCGCCGCTTCTCCTGCGAATCCTGCCTCCTCCGAGACGTAGTCCACCAGATCGTGGACATGCAGGACGTTACCGCAGGCGAATACGCCTTCCGTCTCCGTCTCCCTGTTCTCAAACACGAAGGCGCCTCTGGTCCTGGGATCGAGCCTGATCCCGATCTTCTTTGTCAGCTCGTTCTCCGGTACCAGTCCCACAGACAGAAGCAGGGTGTCGCAGTCAAAATACTGTTCCGTCCCGGGTATCGGAGTCATTTTCTCGTCCACCTTCTGTACTGTGACGCCGGTAAGTCTCCTGTCTCCCCTGATCTCAGTGACCGTATGCGAGAGCAGGAGCGGAATGCCGAAGTCATCCAGGCATCTGGCGATGTTGGCTCTTAGTCCGCTGCTCTGGGGCATGATCTCAACGCACGCCAGGACTTTTGCCCCCTCCAGAGTCAGTCTCCTCGCCATTATGAGGCCGATGTCTCCGGATCCCAGTATCACGGCTCTCCTGCCGACCATGAACCCGTCTATGTTCATATATCTCTGGGCTGTTCCCGCGGAAAAGATACCGGCGGGTCTGGATCCGGGGATAGATATGGCTCCTCTGGTCCTCTCCCTGCATCCCATAGCCAGTATCACGGCTTTTGCGCTGTAGGTGACATACCCGTCAGCGGGATTGACTGCTGAGACATTCTTCTGCCCGTCTATATCTAGGACCATCGTGTCTGTTTTGATCTCAATACCTGTTTTTTCAACAAGTTCCTCGAACCGCGCCGCATACTCCGGACCTGAGAGCGCTTCTCCGAATGTCTTCACCCCGAAGCCGTTGTGTATGCACTGATTGAGTATCCCGCCCAGTTCCCTGTCTCTCTCGAGGATGAGTATCTTCCTGATCCCCTTCTCCCAGGCAGCATAGGCTGCGGCGAGCCCTGCCGGGCCTCCTCCGACAACGATAAGATCGTACATCCTCATACCTCCTTGAGCCTGGAATACAGGATGTTGCTGCCTTCCTTCTCTTCCAGGACTTCAGTTTCATCTATTCCAAGTTCTCTGGCTATGATCCTGCACACTCTCGGTGAGCAGAAGCCGCCCTGACAGCGCCCCATTCCGGCATTGCATCTGCGCTTGACGCCGTTGACTGTCCTGGCAGGTATGATCGAGTGCAGCGCGGCAACGATCTCGCCTTCTGTGACGGTCTCGCACCTGCATATCACTCTTCCGTATGCGGGGTCTTTGCGGATCAGTTCATTCTTCTCCTCTTCGCTCAGTTCCCTGAACCTCACGACCTCACGCGTATCATCGAACTGTTCCTTCTCCTTCATAGAGAGACCCATCTTCCTGAGAAGCTCTCCCGCGTATTTCCCGATCGCCGCTGAAGCGGTAAGGCCCGGAGACTTGATCCCCGCGAGATTCAGGAACCCTTTGGCGCTCCTGCTCTCTCCTATTATGAATTCATCGTATTCTGTGTTCGCCCTTATCCCGGCAAAATTCCTGATGTTCTCCCTGAACTGGATGGACGGTACCGACCTCAGCGCCGTCCTGCGCACGAATGCCAGCCCTTCCTGCGTGGTGGAAGTGTTTCCTCTGGTCGTCTCCACCGCATTAGGCCCCACTATGAGGTTGCCGTGAACGGTCTTCGAGACAAGGACCCCTTTGCCCAGTTCATTCGGGCACTGGAATATCACTCTGGATACCCTGGAGCCTTCGCTCTTGTCAAGCAGGAAGTATTCTCCGGCTGTAGGTCTCACCGAGAACTCCCTGTCCCCGACAAGTCCGCTGATGATATCCGAATTGACTCCTGCCGCGTTTATCACGTATCTGGCTTCAAACTCTGCCCCTTTGGAAGAGCGGACGGTGAAATGATCTCCCTTTTCAATGGCAGTGACTCTTGTATCGAGATACAATTCGACGCCGTTTTTCACGGCGACTTCCGCCATTGCGAGCGTATAGTCCCAAGGACTGATGATCCCCGCAGACTCCGCGAGCAGCGCCGCCCTGATCTCTCCGGACAGATCCGGTTCCAGTTTCCTGGCTTCTTCCCCTGTGATGATGCTGAGCCCCGGAACGCCGTTAGCCAGCCCTCTCCTGTAAAGCTCATTGATGTGTTCTTCATCATTCTCATCGAATGCCACCACCAGCGAACCGCATCTTTCGACCGGGACATGCAGTTTCTCTGCGATCCGGAAGGCCATCTCGTTTCCTTCCACATTGAGTTTTGCCATGAGAGTCCCGGGCATGGGATCGTAACCCGCATGCAGGATCGCGCTGTTGGCTTTTGAAGAACCTGTGGCAACATCGTTCTCTGATTCCAGCACTGCGATCTTGAGATCGTATCTGGCCAGTTCATACGCCGCTGCTGCACCTATTACTCCGCAACCGATTATGACAACGTCATACATTGTCTGTGCTTCCTCCGCTCAGATTATTGTGTGATTGTCTGAAGTGCTGCGCTATACTATAATACCTCTTGAGTTGCTTCCGCCAGGCGGAAGCCTCCCCCGAAGTCGCCTGACATGGTGGCTTCTTTATATAGCAGAGCCGTTTCTTCGGCTCTGCATTTTTTGTGGTAGACCTGTTCACACCATGTTAATTCTACTCTTTAACCCCGTTAATGTGAAGCGAACGAGACACTATATGCGCTTTGCATTTTTCAAAAAACAAAACGGAGACAGACTGATGTCCGTCTCCGCCAGTGTCTTCCGGAACTGACTTCAAAGCTTTGAAAAGAAGGTCGCAAGCACCAGCAGGCATGCGCTCGCCACGGCGAGCCAGAATCCCACTGTGATCGGGACGATCCCCGTGAACTTTACGGCCAAAGCCATCGCCACAAGAATGATCGCAAGGATCCATGTCGTCTTCTTAGGAGCATTCGGCTTCATCTGTTTCACCCTTTCATTTCTAATCAGCCGTCTGATAAACAGCAGTTACTATATGTCTTATATATTTATAATACTAATTGAATTTCCTGTATGTCAAAAAGACAGCCCGTCCGCAGACGAGCTGTCTCTTGGCGCCTCAAGTAGGGCTCGAACCTACAACCCTCCGGTTAACAGCCGGATGCTCTGCCATTGAGCTATTGAGGCTTAAATAGTGTGAGAGCCAGCACCTACCTATCTTCCCAGGTCGTCTCCAACCAAGTATTTTCGGCACAACTCAGCTTAACTTCCGTGTTCGGGATGGGAACGGGTGGGGCCTGAGCGTCATCGGCACTGGCTTTCACTATATCGTTA
>JAEEGL012297354.1_pt1 | contig 11308 bp, 8 predicted proteins | sample 9134231 | NCBI WGS metagenome assembly JAEEGL01 (sample SAMN16246548, study PRJNA631951) | gut metagenome | biome: gut microbiome; feature: rumen; material: fiber-attached | host: Bos | place: Iran: Karaj | collected 2018-10
GACCCGGAGAAGGTCTTCCAGGCCATCCGGGGCGGGCTGGCCGGCAGTACAGTCATGAACGCGAAGGTGCCCATGATGATAGAAGGCAATTTCAAGCCCGGCGTCCGCATCGACCTGCACATCAAGGACCTGAACAACGCCATGGATACCGGCCACGGGCTCGGTGCGCCGATGCTCCTGACCGCGCAGGTGCAGGAAATGCTCCAGTGGCTGCACAACAACGGCTGCGGCAGCGACGACCACAGCGCGATCCTGAAATACTACCAGCGGATCACCGGCGTGGACATCTCCGAGTTTGGCCGCAGGGACGCGTAGAAAGCCTGCTGTCCTTCCCGAAAGAGGAATCATAAGGGTCCAAAACAGTTCCCTCGGGGCGGCCTCCGCATGGAAGGTGCCCCGAGGGAATTGTTTTTTCCGTTTTTCTCCACCTCATCCGACCTCGCTTCGCTCGGCCACCTGTCTCCGCTTCGCTCCGGTCGGCGCATAAGCAGGTGCCCACCGGGCACCATGCGCCCCTCGAGGGGAAGGCTTAAGGGCTATACCGGAAGCTGTCAGCCGCAAGGCTGACTGATGAGGTGTCATTTCCCGCTCCCAACTGCCGGGCCGAATCGTCGCTCCCGTTTTATCATCTTGCAGTACAGGTGGTTGTTGCGCATATAATAGGCTCAAGAGTCGTTTTTAGCTAAAGAGAGCGACGCTTACGAGGGAAGCCCATCCAGTTTTTCGAGGATCCGTTTGAAGGAAGCGGTATAAAGCGTTTTGGGCTGCCTGGTCTGCGTGACGAGCCCGTAAGGCCCAGCCGTTGCCGACAGATGCAGGCCGTTGCCCGTGAAGAATCCCCTCCGGTGGCGGTAGTCCGCGTAGCACCAGAGGACCATCCCGGCCAGTTTCCGGCCGGTCTTCATCAGCGCTTCCGCGATCGTTTCGATATAGCAGCCGGCATAGTCTTCACTCATATGGCCGTCTTCGACCGATCCGCGCAGGCCCCGTATCACGGAGGTGCCGAATTCGGTCACCACGAGCGGCTTATCCGGGTACAGCGTTTCGAGCGGTCTGCAGTTATTCTCCATCCCGGCCTCCATCACGGGAAGGTACTCCTCCCTCGTATACTGGAACGCGCCGGAATAGTAATTGGCGCAGATGATATCGCAGAAATCGAGACCGCCCCGGGTGATCCATTTTCCGTGCACGACCAGGGTGATCAGGCGGTCGGGCGCCAGGAGCTTCATCTTCTCCGCCAGACGCCTAAAAAGCGTCATTCCGGCGGGATTCAGCCAGCATTCGTTGCCGCAGCTCCAGATCACCCACGACGGGTGATGCGAAAACGAGCGGTACGTCTGCAGCGCCGTGTCTTCCGCTTCCTGCCAGAATCCCTCGAATTTCTCCGGCTCATCCTCCTCTTCCTGACGCCACCAGTTGACCGGCACTTCGATCATATAGAGGAGCCCCAGTTCGTCCGCCAGCCTGTAATGGACCGGATCCTGCGGATAATGGGTGCGGATCAGGTTGCAGCCCAGCGCCTTGATCGCGGTGAGCTCCTTCCGGATCAGTTCCTCCGGAGGGCAGATCCCGTAGGGCATGTATTCGTCGTAGCGGTTGACCCCCTTGACGATCAGCCGTTTTCCGTTCAGCAGGATGTTTTTGCCTTCCGTCCCGATCGTCCGGAACCCGGTCGTCCGCTCTTTGGTCATCAGCACGCTGCCGGTCCCGTCCGAGAGGGATACCTCTGCCCGGTACAGGTTCGGATGCTCCGGACTCCACAGAAGCGGCGCATCGGCCCTTGTCTCCAGGGAAAGCCATCTTCCCGTTCCCGCTTCACAGGAGATTTCTTCTTCCAGCGCACATTCGGGAAGCCCCTCCACGCGCAGGCCGATCTTCCCGCAGAATGCGGCGTCCGAGTCGTTTCTGATTTCGATCTCCCAGCGCACCAGCCCGTCCGCCGCCGCGGAAAGCGTCATTCCGGCGATGCGGACCGGCTCCTCTTCCGCCAGATACACCCGGTGGGTCAGGCCTCCGTACAGCTGCCATTCCACTTTGGGTCCGCCGGGCAGATGCTCGGGTCCCCGGAAGCGGTTATCGACATAGACCGCGATATGATACGCGCCGTCTCCCCGTCCGAATCCGCTCATATCGACCCGGAAAGGCAGGTAGCGGTTGTCGGTCCCCCCGGCTTTCTCCCCGTTGACGTAGACCTCGGCACAGCCGCCGATCCCGTCGAAATACAGGGCCGGACGGGTCTTCGCGGAGTCGTCGCGATACACGACGGTATAGAACCACCCGCAGCCTTCGTAATCGGCCATGGACTCGTCAAAGGTCTCCCAGCAGCGGTAAGCCTCCGTCTTCATCCAGTTCTCATGCGGATGATCCGGTCTGTACCAGCCGTTCTGAACGCCTTTTTCCCCCTGGTCGATGGCGAAAGACCATTCTCTTATCTCCTGCATATTCCTTTCCGCTCCTTTCCTGTAAGTACGGACGCCGTACTCTCTGCACCGGATATACTACTCCTTCGGGCCGTCTTCTGCAAGCGGGCCCGGACGGCCGCGGCCTTCCGGGCCCGAAAGAGCCTCACAGTATAGAGTCAGAAGGGCGAGGCTTGTCGGCCCCGCCCCCGCTGCCGGTGTCCTGTTTCACCGCCGGGACACTTCTCATGTCTTTACCGGACTTTTGAGGTCCGTTATTTCTCGGGATGATTCTCCGGATCCTCCCAGTACATGTTGTACACATACCGGACCGTTCCTTCGTCGTTCAGCTGCAGCTTCTCATTGTTGAACCAATACCAGGCAAAGGAAGACATGAACGCGGTGCCGCATTTGTCGACAAGATACTCGTCATATGCCCGGGCAGCTTTGACGTATTCCTCCGTGCCGGGGATCAGTTTGCCCAGTTCGCTGAGGAGGCGTTCCTTTTCTTCGTCATGAGCCCAGTACGTCTTATACTGTGCCGTCTGCAGCATAGGAGACAGAACCAGCGCGGGCCATGCGAAGAAGATATCGTAGTTGTTGCCGCTTCCGGCTGCGCGGAACTCATTCAAGGCAGCCGTTTCCATATGCGTGTATTCGCAGGGGATCCCGGCCTTCTCCATATAGTCCTTCCACAGAGTCGCTCTGCTGTTCGAGCTTTCCACGATCTGGACCGCTTCCTTGCCGTCCCAGCCTTCCGCCTTGGCAGCGGCGAGATATTTGTTGACCGCATCCATATTGGTCGGGCCGTAATAGTCCGCCGTTACCCAGAGGTCGTTTCTCAGTTCCGCGGTAAGCCACGGGCTTCCGCCCATAACGTATCCGTCCGCGACAGTGCTCAGGAATTCTTCATAGTCGATGGCCGCCATGATAGCCTTCCGCAGGGACGGGTACTTGGCCGTCACATTGACCGGCTTGCCGTCCACCAGCGACCCGTCCACGTTGAAATAGGTGACACAGCTGAGATTCGAATCCAGCGTTGTCTTGACGACCCCAGCCGCCGCGCAAAGATCCATGTATTCGGCAGGCATCCCGTCTGCCAGGTCGTAGTCGCCGCTGATGAGCGCCAGCCCGGAAGAACTGTCAGACGAGTTGTAGAAGAACGTGATGCTGTCCAGGAAGCCGTATTTCATCCCCGCCACACCGGTCCGATCTCGGTCCGCCTCACGGGGTTCATAGCCAGGCACCCGAACGATCTTCAGCTGCACGTCCTGCTCAAAGTAGTCGTACTTGTAAGGACCCGTGCCGATGAATTCCCCCAGGTCGTCGACGGGGATCTCGTCGTTCGCATACTTATCGCAGATCTCCTTGGGCATGATAGCCGCCCAGGTCTCGTAGGATGCCAGATAATACATGATGAGTTCGGAGAACTCCGTAAACGTCAGCGTCAGTTTCCCGGACGCGGCGTCCACTGTCATGGATCCCAGCAGCGCGGCGACATCTTTCGACTTGGCGCTGACCGCAAAGAAACGGTTCAGAGAAGCCTCCACATCGTAGATATCCACCGTATCTCCGTTCGAAAATTTAATTCCGTCGCGGACCCAGAGGACCAGAGTCTTGCCGTCGGCTGAAAGCTCGTAATCGCAGACAGCCGGGGCGATGTTGTTCTCCGCATCGCGGGTCAGCGCATTCTCGAACACACAGTTTGTAAAGATGTAGCGCCAGGTCCCGGTGGATTTGGCAGGATCCAGCTTCTGGATCTTACTGTCGACCCGCATGTTGACGTGACCGCCGTAGCGCTCCTCATACTTCTCTACAGGGGGTTCCGTCGCAGCCGGTTCGGTTCCTGCCGGTTCCGTTTTGCCGGGTTCTGTTCCCTGAGTCGGTGCCGGAGTGCCGCTCTCGCTCTGCGAAGGCTGTGTTTCCGGCCTGGAGCAGGCCGCCAGTGCCTGCAGCATCGCCGCTGCCAGCAGGATCGCTATCAGTTTTCTCATAACTTTCTTTCCCCTTTTTCTTTATTCACGACCGCTCCGTGTGCCGTATGCCCGTTCCGAGGACGTGCGTTCCTCCGTCGGACAGTCAACGGACACAGCTGCGGTTTGTGTACTTTTTTCGCCTGTCGTCTCTGTTTCTTCGGTTCAGCAGGTCCATTCGCCGACGCGCAGGACGACCTTCCCGACTTTCTCGCTCCGCTTTAAGGCGGCGTGCGCCTCTTCCGCCCGGGTGATGGGGATCACGCGGCCGAGGGGCGGACGCACCTCGCCCGATTCGATCTTCGGCCACAGTTTTTCCACCAGTTCCGCCAGCAGCGCCGCCTTGAACTCCGGAGAACGGCTGCGCAGCGTGCTGCCCACCAGATGGAGTCCTTTCGTCAGGAGTGGCCTGAGCGGCACCACGGTCTCGGTACCGGCCAGCGTCGAGATCACGACCCAGTAACCGCCCCGGGCCATGTAGGGCAGGCTCTTCCCGAGCATCTCCCCGGACAGGCAGTCCATCGAGACCGCTACCGGAGTCCCGTTCCGCTCCTCTTCCGCCAGCACGGCGGCGACGTCTTCCCTGCCCGAGAGGATCACCCGGTCCGCTCCGAGCGGGCGGATCCGTTCAAGCTCCTCCTCCCGGCGGATGGAAGTGATCACCCGGGCGCCGAATGCCTTCGCCATGGGGATGGCAAACGAAGCCAGGCCGCTGGTGCCTGCGGGAATAAAGGCGGTCTGTCCGGCCTTCAGATGACCTTCCAGGAACAGATTCAGGTAGGACGTGGCGCATGCCTCCGGGAGTACCGCCGCTTCTTCCAATGAAAGTCCCTTCGGGACCGGCATCAGGTGATCCCGGCGTACCGCGGCGTATTCGGCGTAGCCGCCCCCGCCCAGTAAGGCGCAGACCTTATCTCCCGCCTTCCAGTCTTTGACATTCCTGCCGACAGCAGCGATCTCGCCGGCGATCTCCAGCCCCATCCACTCGGGACAGCCGGGGGGCGGCGGGTACTTTCCTTCTCTCTGCAGCAGATCCGCCCGGTTCACCCCGGAGGCGGCGATCTTCACCAGCACTTCCTCCGGTCCGATCACCGGATCCGGCACCTCGCTCCATACGAGATTCTTCTCAGCGTCGACCAAAACAGCTTTCATGCTATTATTCCCCGTGTTCCGCCAGATAAGCGTCCATACGCCGGCCGATATCGTCCTCTCTGATGACCGCGTCCGCCGGAAGCGCGTCGAACATTTCCTTCATGGCCTGACGCATCGGTTTCATCTCTTCCTGCTTCAGCCCGGTCAGTTCCAGGATCTTGCTGTTGTCAGTGATCCGGTCGAAGAGCCGGGCGACCTCCAGCTGCCAGCGGGCACCCGGCCGCTGTTCTATGTTCGGTTCGATGATACGGAGATACTCCTCTTTATCCACCCATACGGATTCCAGGCCGCAGAATTCCCGGTAGTACTCCGCGATCTCCCCCCAGGTCCGATGCTCCGCGGAACAGACACTGTACGCCTCTCCCTTGGCCTCCTCCCGGAACAGAAGCCGGGCTATCTGCAGAGAGACATCTCCCGCCCAGCTGAGCGTCGCCGGTTTTTCCTTCGCCTGAATCGGCAGCACCGCCTTCTTGCCCCGTCGCGCCCTTCCCACGGTATTCGCTTCCTCCAGTGTCACCAGCTTGAAGCAGCGCCGGGAAAGGATCGTGGCGGGACGCACGATGGACCAGTTTTTCTTCCCGGAGAACGCCAACAGGTTTTCGGCCTTCGCTTTGTGGATGCAGTAATCGTTGGACGCCAGAAGCGCCTTGTCCCGGGATACGTCCAGAAGGCGCGGCGAGGATTCCCGGACCGGGATCTCTTCGTTGGCATAGACCCGGCAGGACGACAGGAACACATAGTGATCCGTATGGTTCAGAAACAGGGGCATCACCTCATAGAAAGGATGCTTCCCGTAGCTCATGAAATTCACGATCCCGTCGTAGTTTTCCTTCACCAGCGGTTCCAGGAACGCCGGATCGAAGGCATTTCCCTTCAGGCAGGTGACGCGGTCGCTGTAAGGCGTCTCGTCGTCGAGCGAGACCGCCGTCACCCGATACCCCATATCGGCCAGGTACGGCACCAGGTAACTGCCCATGGCGCCGGTGGAACCGATGACCAGCACTCTTTCATTCATATCGTTATCTCCTCTACACGATAGCTTTTCCCAGCATCCTCACGCCGCCCACCATCCGGTCCAGCACTTCCTGGACCGCCAGCTCGTGCGCGAACGAAAACGGGTTTTCCTTCTCACCGCGGACATACGCGGCAAAATCCTGCATCATCCGGTCATACCGTTTGCCATTCGTCTCCAGCGGTACCGGGACACGATCGTTCCGATATGCATAATCGGCAATGCTCAGGTCAGACCAGGTCATCTGCGGCGGTTCGAGCGGCAGGATATCCGCCGATCCGAGACTTCCTGTCACGACGAACTGCCTCCGGCCGTAGCCGTTGATCTCCACGGAAGAAACAAAGATCCGTGCCAGCGCCTTTTCGTACTCCAGGACCGACAGATCGTTGTCCGGCAGATCGACCCCGTCCCTTCCGGAATGTTGCAGGAAAGACGTCACCCTGAGCGGCTTCCCCAGAAGATACACGATCAGGTCCGCCAAATGCGAACCGAGGATAAACTGGATCCCTCCGCCGAAATTCTTCAGCCAGGTCCGATATCCCGCGGAATGGAAGGTGCTCATCTCGGCATTGATGGCATAGATCTCGCCGAAACGTCCCTCCTTCGCCCACTCGATCACTTTCATCACGGCCGGGTTATAGCGGTACATGTAGCCGAGCTGCACCGTCAGGCCCTTTTTCTCCGCCGTTCCGAGCAGCTGCCTGTACGTCTCCGGCGGGCAGGGGAACGGCTTGTCCAGGTGGATATGCTTCCCGGCGTCAACGCACCTCCGGGCCGTATCCGCCAGGTCCCATACGTCCGTTTCGACCAGGACCGCATCGCTTTTCTCGATGATCTCCTCCGGACTCAGCCGGGGCAGGTCCCGGTATACCTCCAGGCTGCCGCGTCTGCGGATCCACTCTTCGTTTTCCTCGGCGTACCCCACCACCTCAAACAATTCGGGGAACCGCCGCACGGTCTTCATCTTTCCTTCGCCGTGATTGTGACCGATCCCGATCTGTCCGATCCTGATCATGTTTCACCTCTTCATTCTGTACCGGACTGTGTCCGGTTCACTGCCGCATCAGCAGTTTCAGGCTGTCGACCGTATGCCGCGCTGCCGACAGATCCACCTGTTCCATGGTATCTCCCTCGCGGAAGCGGTCCACGCAGAACGCGATATGTCCTCCCAGTACGGGATTGATGATCCGGGAAAGGAGTCCGGCCTTTCCGGAAGCGTGATAGGCGACCGGCACCCTCACCTCTTTCTTCAGCTGGGACATCGCGGCAAAACTTTCCAGCAATTCCGCTTCGTCGTGCGCGACGGTCACGATCTTGATCAGATCCGGTCCCCTCTTCTCCAGAAACAGTGCCAGTTCCGTCACCTGATCCCGGTTCAGATAGATCCCGGGGTGGCAGGAAAGAAGGACTTCGGCCCCCTCCGCGTGGATCCGTTCGATGAATTCCATCTGTTTTTCTATCACAGCGGGATCCGTCACCACTTCTTTCGGCCCGTTGCCGGTGAAAGAAAACCGGTCTTCCCCGCGAAAAGCCGTTTTGGAAGGCGCGTCAAAGGTATAGCCCTGCATATCCACTCCCGCCGCCCCGGCGCGCGCAGCCCGAAGCAGACTGGCCGTACGCTCGTCCTCCCCGAGGCCCAGCGCCTTCCCTTCGCGGGAATTGTTGTAGTGGAGCGCCAGGACCGGAAGGGGTGAGAAATCGATCACCGCCTTCAGGGTCATTTCATCATCTTTTTCCAGACATGACAGATGCAGATCGATCATGTCCGCCCCGTGAAGGAAGCAGTTTCTGATCTCTGCCTTTGCTTCGCCTCCGTTATGTGCCCGCACGACTCCGGCGAGCACCGGTGCCGGCAGTGCGGATAATTTCTGACGCATGACCACATTCCTCCTGTTTCACAGGTCAGTATAAACTTCCCATCGCCATAGTAAATGGAAAAACCGATACAAATTTATCATTTTTGATTCTTTCTTCTTTCCTCTTTCCGCGGTATCATATGAATCAGAAAGGAGCAGAACAAAAATGAGCCTTCCCATTTCTGATCTGACGATCACACAGGTCGTTACCGTTTTACGCATCAATCGCTCCCCGATCGGCGTGATCACTCCGCAAAAGAACCGGAAGCGCTGGGGCATTGCCTGGAAAACTGCCGGGAGAACCGTTTATACCTGTCAGGGAACCGAATACCTTTCCGACGCCAGACACCCTGTTCTTCTGCCGGGAGGTTCTACCTACACCTGGACCTGTACGGATCCGGGCGAATGCCTGCTCATCGAATTTGAAGCGGCAGAAACAGGAGTTTTCGTCGAATCCTTTTCGGGGATGGATGTTTCTTTTGTCAAAAACGTATATACCCGGCTCCAAACAGTCCTCCGCTCTGCCGGCCCTGCCGGTGCAGCAGAAGCCAAAAGCCTGGTATATGGATTGCTGGCGGAAATGTTTCGTTCCCGGGCGGCGGGGAAGAAACCCACGGCGCAGGAGATTCTGCTTCGTCCGGCATTTGACTGCATGGCGGAACACTTCGACGATCCGGCTCTCACGAACGATCGTCTGGCTGCTCTCTGCGGCGTGAGTACAGCCTATTTCCGCAAACAGTTCCGGGAACTCACCGGAATCTCTCCTATCCGGCGGCTGCACGATCTGAGGATGGCCCGCGCGAAAGCGATGCTGCAGAGCGACTACGGTTCCGTCGGACTGGTGGCGGAAAGCGTCGGCTACAGCAGCATCTATCACTTTTCCAAGATGTTCCGTGCCTATACCGGTATGAGCCCGACAGAGTATGCGAGGCGGTACTGAAGTGCCGGAATGCAAAAAAAGCCCCGCGGAGGACGTTGCCTTCGATCGCGCCGGCAAGAGGCGGGTATCGGAATGGTTTTGTCCACAACGGGGCGTTATTGTATGATGCGCCTGCGGCGCAGGATCCCCACGTCGGCGTTTCACGCCTCCTCGGGATGACACTACACTATAAATGCCCACAGGGAATGGCCCTCTCACCAGTCAGGCTTCGCCTGACAGCCTCTCCCCCATGAGGGGAAGAGGCCAAGACAGTCCAGTCAAGTCGCCTGCGCCCCAGTTCTGCAGGGGAAGAGGCCAAGACAGTCTAATCAAGCTTTCGAAAAAATGCCCCGCGGAGGACAATACTTTCGAGCCGCATGAGCGCAAGCGTCAGCGGCGAGAAAGTTTTCGTCCGCAGCGGGGCGTTTCTATGATGACTTCTTCAGAATCCTGCTTCTTCCAGCAGACGTCTGGTCACTTCCGTGTATTTCCGGATGCCTTCCGCACCTTCTCCGGAGGCCTCCTCGATGCTGAAATCTCCCTGATATCCCAGTCTTTTTAACGTCTTCAGCGCTTCACCCACACCGGCTTTTCCCTCGCCGATCCCGGCGAAGCGGATCGGTGAAACGGAGGCCACATCGTTCACGTGCACCGACTCCGTGACCGACAGACACCGCCGCATGAACGCCTCGTCCAGCCCGAGCAGGTACGCGTTCGCAATATCGTAGTTCATCCGGACGGGGCTGCCCATGAGGGCGGCCCTCATCTTTTCCAGCCGCTCCGGATGGAAATTATGATCCGGCCTTTCCCACGCTCCCGGCTTCGAATGGTTTTCCCACAGCAGCGTGATCTTAAACTTTTCCGCCAGCTCCGCCAGCCGGGAAAACGCCCCGGTCACCTGCGCCAGCTGCCGGTCCTGATCCTCTCCCGGATAATATTGCCCGGCGGTGATCCGCACCGAATCCGCCCCGAGGGCCCAAGCTGCCCGGATATACCTGCGTTCCTTCTCCAGTTCCCGCTCCCGGACGGCCGGATCCGGCGCCGTGAAGTCCGGATACGTGCAGACCATATGCAGCGGCAGACCGCCCGTTTCCAAATCCTTCCGCATGGCGGCCAGGCCAGCGCGGCTTTGGTCCTTCACAAACAGGATACTGATATCAAACGCGTCCAGCCCGCAGTCCGCGGCCAGACGCGCCCACTTCCCGGGCGACATCCGCCCGGATATGATCTCCGGGAACAGAGAGACCGGCAGGCAGCTCAGCATACCGACGCCCCTTTCCCGGGCAAAGTACCGTTTTCCCGCCCGTTTTCATAGGCTTTCAGCACCGCGCGGACCGCCTTCGCCCCTTCCTTCCCGTCGATAGGAAAGCGCTCTCCTTCCCTGAGGCAGCGGTAGAAATCCTCGATCAGGGCACCGTGCCCCGTCCCGTACTCTTCCTTACCGTGCAGGCGGCGCTGATCGTCGAAGCGGACTTCGCGGTCTCCGATGAGGCAGCGGTCATTCAGGATACGCACCCATTCCTTTCCGCAGCGGAGAGAGATCTCCACCGGAAAATTCCTCGGAGCCGCGTTGGTCGCCGAGAAGACGAATTCCGCCCCGCCGTGCGCGCACAGAAAGGCCGTATCCTCCACCTCGATCACGCCCTGCAGGCTGACGTTCCCGAGCACCGCGTCCACCGTTTCCGGCTCGCCGAGGAACCAGATCATCAGGTCCAGTGTGTGCAGCGCCTGGTTGATCAGCACGCCGCCGCCTTCCGTGGCCCATTTCCCGCGCCAGTCGCCCGAGGCGTAATACGCGGCGTCCCGGTGCCAGAAGACCGTCGCCTCCCCGCAGGAAGCCGGATGCTCCCGCAGGTATTCCTTCACGAAACGGTTCGGCTCCTTGTAGCGGTTCTGGAAGCAGACCCCCAGCGTCGCAGACGAAGCCGTCTCAGCTTCCAGAATCCGTCCGATATCTTCTTCCCGGATGCAGAGGGGTTTTTCACAGAGCACGTGGA
>JAEEGL012668506.1_pt1 | contig 11308 bp, 9 predicted proteins | sample 9134231 | NCBI WGS metagenome assembly JAEEGL01 (sample SAMN16246548, study PRJNA631951) | gut metagenome | biome: gut microbiome; feature: rumen; material: fiber-attached | host: Bos | place: Iran: Karaj | collected 2018-10
CAGGACAGACTGTATGACCGGTTCGGTACGCATTTTGTCCATGCATCCGATGAGTGGTATATCATGGCCGGAAGAGAGCTTCCCGGTGAAGAACGCTACGACGGTTATGTCCAGCTCGAAAACGGAGTAGGAATGGTCCGTCTGATGCTCAACGAGTTCGATGATGCTTTTGAGCATCTTCATTTCATCAAAAAACCGCATGAGGAACTCTCCGTAGTGACCGGAAAGCTCATGTTCCCTATCATCTCGGATATGGTACGCCGCATTACGGACAAATGGAGCGGACTCAATGTACATGTGTATGATATCCGTAACGATTTCTTCGGTGAGAAGATCACGGTATCGGGACTGATCACCGGCCGGGACGTGATCGCTCAGCTTAAGAATAAACCCATCGGAAACAGGCTTCTGATACCCGAAAATGTGCTGCGCGCCGGAGAGGATTATTTCCTTGATGATGTGACCGTCACAGAGCTTGAGGATGCTTTACAATCAAAGGTCGAGATTGTAAAATCAAGTGGATACGATTTTGCCGATAAAATAACGGGATCCGGCATACGGCTGGGCAGGAGAATACAATGAGTAAAGGTAAGGTACGCCCCATAGTAGCTATAGTGGGACGCCCCAATGTGGGTAAATCCACATTTTTCAATGCGATGGCGGGAGAGAAGATATCCATAGTCAAGGATACTCCCGGCATTACGAGAGACCGCATATATGCGGATGTGGAATGGCTGGATAACAGCTTCACGATGATAGATACCGGCGGTATTGAGCCGGACAGTTCGGATGTTATCCTTTCACAGATGCGTGAACAGGCTTCCATCGCCATAGATACGGCCGATGTCATCATCTTCATGGTCGACCTTAAGCAGGGACTGGTTGATGATGATATGCGCGTTGCTGATATGATCAGACGCTCGGCCAAGCCCGTAGTCCTGGCGGTAAACAAGGTGGACAGCTTCCAGAGAGACATGCTGGAGGTGTATGAGTTCTACAATCTCGGAATAGGTGAGCCGTACCCGATATCCAGCGTGAACCGCCTCGGTTTCGGCGAACTTCTTGACGCCGTTTTTGAGCATATTCCCGATGCCCCCGCTGCGGATGAAGAAGATGACGCGGTGAAGATCGCGATCGTGGGGAAGCCCAATGTCGGCAAGAGCTCGATACTTAACAAACTGGCCGGAGAGGAACGTGCCATCGTCTCGGATATCGCGGGTACCACCCGTGATGCGATAGATTCGCGTATAGTTCACAACGGCAAGGAATATGTGCTAATAGATACAGCGGGACTCAGACGAAAAAACAAGATAAAAGAAGAACTCGAACGCTACATGATCGTCCGGACCGTAGCGGCGATAGAGCGTGCGGACATAGTGCTTCTGGTGATAGACGCCGTTGAAGGAGTTACCGAGCAGGATGCCAAGATAGCCGGCATCGCACATGACAGAGGCAAGGCGATAATCATAGTCGTCAACAAGTGGGACGCTATCGAGAAGAACGATAAGACCACCAATGAATATACGGCGCAGATCCGTAATACCCTCAGCTTCATGACATATGCCGAGATCATGTTCGTATCGGCCAAGACCGGACAGAGACTGGGTAAACTCTACGAGACCATCGATGCGGTCAGTGAGAACCACTCGATGCGCATCGCTACCGGAGTCCTTAACGAGATCATGTCACAGGCCACTGCCATGAAACAGCCGCCGTCCGATAAAGGCAAGCGGCTCAAACTGTTCTATATCACACAGGCGGGAGTCAAACCGCCTACGTTTGTCATATTCGTTAACGATAAGGAACTCATGCATTTCTCATATACGAGATATATCGAGAATCAGATCCGCGAGACATTCGGATTCATGGGCACTCCCCTTAAGTTCATAATCAGAGAGAGAAAGGAAGACTGAGTGATGCTCGAAAGGATAGTGTGCATTATCATAGGATACGCATTCGGCCTGATACAGACCGGTTTCCTGTACGGCAAGGCTAAAGGGATAGACATAAGAGAGCACGGGAGCGGCAATTCGGGTGCGACCAATACACTCAGGACCCTCGGTACAGGGGCAGGCTTTACGGTTCTTTTCGGTGATGCCATAAAGTGCATCCTCGCGATGGTCGTTACATTCCTGCTTTTTGGGAAAAATGCTCCGGAATACCGTTATCTGTATATGATATATACCGCATTCGGTACGGTCATCGGACATGATTATCCGTTTTATCTGAAGTTTAAGGGTGGAAAAGGCATAGCCGTGACCGCGGGACTCATCGTATCGATGGGACCGCTGTTCCTTATAGTTCATCTTGCGGTGTTTGCCGCCATATTCCTTACCACTCATTTTGTGTCTCTGGGATCGATATGCTTATACATCACATTCTTCGTAATGACCGTGATCTGCGGTCAGACAGGATTCTTCGATGCACGTGTCGGGACCGAGATACCTCAGGCGCTTCTGACCGAGATGTATGTGGTGGTATTCATCATGACCATGCTCGCCATTTGGCGCCACCGGGCTAATGTCAAAAGACTGCTCACCCACAGTGAGAGCAAGGTATATCTGAGCAAAAAGGGAAAAGAAAAGTCGGGCAAGGACAGAAGTCACGAACTCGTCTGAAAAAACATAAAACGAAAGAGGATTAAAATGGCCAGAATAGGTATCATAGGAGCGGGAAGCTGGGGAACGGCACTTGCATGGCTCCTTAACAATAACGGACATCATTGCACGATGTATTCGGCTCTGCCCGAAGAGATAGAGATGTTTAAGACTTATCATGAGAATAAGGACAAGCTCCCCGGAGTGGTCCTTTCGGACAAAACCGATTTTACCTTGAACTTAAGTGAAGCGATCCTCGGAATGGACGTCATAGTCATGGCGGTACCGTCCAAATTCGTCAGGAGCAGCGCTCATCAGATGCGTGAGTTCGTAGCCGATGGGCAGAAGATCATAGACGTGGCCAAGGGTATAGAAGAACATACAGACATGACCATGAGTCAGATAATATCCGAAGAGATCCCTCAGGCAGATGTATCGGTCCTCTCGGGACCGTCACATGCGGAAGAGGTCGGCCGCGGCATCCCTACCACGATAGTGGTCGGATCAGAGTCCAAAACCACCGCGGAATATCTGCAGAATATATTCATGAATGATGTCTTCCGCGTATATATCAGCCCTGATGTGCTGGGCATAGAGATAGGAGCTGCGCTCAAGAATGTGATCGCGCTGGCAGCAGGCTGTGCCGATGGACTGGGATACGGAGACAATACCAAGGCTGCACTGATCACGCGCGGGATCGCCGAGATATCCAGACTCGGTGTCGCCATGGGCGGTAATGCCGCTACATTCGCAGGGCTCACCGGCATGGGCGACCTGATCGTTACCTGCGCATCGATGCATTCGAGAAACCGCCGCTGCGGTATCCTCATCGGACAGGGCAAGTCGCTCGAAGAAGCGCAGGCCGAGGTCAAGATGGTAGTCGAGGGCGTATATTCCGCTAAGGCCGGAATTGAACTGGCTAAGAAATATGATGTCGAAATGCCGATCATCACCGAGGTCAATAAGGTCCTTTTCGAGGGAAAAGATCCTTCGGAAGCGGTACGCGACCTCATGATGCGTGACAAGAAGATCGAAAACCCGCTGATACCGTGGGATTGATCCTGTGGAATACCCGACAGATAAAGGAGAAAAAATGTCAGATAACAGATTTGCTTCTACCAGTACATATGTGGCGAGCCAGGAACTTCTGGACGCGGTGAATGTGGCGATGGTCCTGGAAAAACCGCTTCTGATAAAGGGCGAGCCGGGAACCGGCAAGACGATGCTCGCAGCGGCTGTGGCTGAGAGTCTCGGCAAGAAACTGATCATATGGAACATCAAGTCCACCACCAAGGCTCAGGACGGACTGTATATGTATGATACGATACAGCGTCTCTATGACGGCCAGTTCGGCGAAGAGGGAGTGGACGACATAGCCAGATATATCAAGCTCGGCAAACTCGGCGAGGCTTTCAAGGCAGATGAGCAGGTCGTACTTCTGATAGATGAGATAGATAAAGCGGATCTTGAATTCCCCAATGACCTTCTGTGGGAACTCGATCAGATGGAGTTCTATATCAATGAGACTCATGAGACCGTTAAAGCGAAGACCCGTCCGGTAGTGATCATCACATCCAATGCGGAAAAGGAACTTCCCGACGCGTTCCTTCGCCGATGTATTTTCCACTATATCGATTTCCCGGATGCACCTCTCATGGAGGAGATAGTGAAGACTCATTTCCCGAATGTTGAAGAGAATCTCTTAAAGAATGCGATGGATGTATTCTATTGGGTGAGAGGGATCAAGGATATACGTAAGAAACCGTCCACATCCGAGCTTATCGACTGGGTGAACGCACTTCAGATAGGCGGCATGGATCCGGCGCTCATCAAGAAGAGCCTGCCTAACCTCGGTGTCATCATCAAAAAGGATGAAGATATGGCAGTCGTGCGCAGCAGGACCAATGAACTTAATTAACATATGTTTACTTCTTTCTATAACAATCTGAGAAAATTCGGCCTGGACGTCACGCTGAAAGAATGGCTGACGCTCCAGGAAGCACTTGATAAGGACCTTGCGGGTTCGTCGCTCACAAGGTTTTATTATCTGTCGCGCATGATCCTCGTAAAATCCGAAACAGAATATGACAAGTTCGATATGGCATTTGAAAACACATTCAAGTCTGCCAAATACGAACCCGACATCACGGACACGATGCTTGAGTGGCTTGATAAGTCCGATGCCTACGAGCAGTGGCTCGAAGAAAAGAAGCATGAGATGAACTCCGATCCCGGTGACAATGCTCAGGTCGATCGGGATGATGTGGAAAAGAAATTCCGTGACAGGCTTAAAGAACAGGATTCAGAGCATAACGGTGGCTCATACTGGATAGGAACACAGGGAAAGACATCCTTCGGTAACATGGGCGGTCATATGGGCGGGATCAGAGTAGGCGGACAGACCGGATACCAGTCGGCTTTTGAAGTCATCGGAGCGCGCAAGTATCAGGATTTCAGAGACGACAAAGTGCTCACTTCCCGTCAGTTCATGGCTGCACTTAAGAGTTTAAGGCAGTTCTCCACCAAGCTGGATGTACCCAAGACCGAGCTTGATATAGACGGAACGATCAATAAGACCTGCAATAACGGCGGATACCTGCAGATAGTGATGGAGAAACCCCGGAAGAACTCCGTGAAACTCCTTCTTCTGATGGATTCCGGCGGCACGATGATCCCTTACAGTTCGCTCTTGAACGAACTGTTCCAGGCTGTGGACAAGATGGATCATTTCAAGGATGTGAAGACTTATTACTTCCACAACTGCATCTATGCGAAGGTCTACAATACTCCCGAATGCGAGAACGGAGACTGGATAGATACCGAGTGGCTGTTTAAGAATCTGGATTCGGACTATAAGGTTATGATAGTCGGAGATGCGGCCATGGCTCCCGAGGAACTCTATTCCAAGACAGGCAACTACCGCGGTCCCAATAACGGATACTCCGGATGGGAATGGCTTCATCTGATGAAGAGCCATTATAAACACATCGTATGGCTCAATCCCAAGATGGCACCCGGGGATGCACCATGGCGTGAAGCGGAGACCGCCATCAAAGCGGTATTTCCGATGTATAAACTGACAGTCGGAGGACTCAAGAGCGCTGTTGCCAAGCTTATGGTTAACAGATAAGATATTTTTATGAATAAGATAGGTTCCGATAAAATCTATAAACTGATCAGGGTGATCCTGACGCTCATGGTTGTGGGGGTCGGTATTTTTTATATCTACGGGCAGTTTTTTGTTAAGCACGAAGGCTTATTTCAGGAGGAGATAGAGGAGTATACCAATCCCTGGTTATATACGGATGAAAACGGAGTAACGACCGAGTATTATGCCCCTGATTCTTTTTCGATCGAACCGGATGGTACGGTCGCTGTCAGTACCGTGCTTCCCGATGATCTGAAGGTAGGAACCTGCTTCTTTTACAGAACGGGCAAGGATATCAAAGTTTATATAGATGATGAACTTCGGGAAGAGTATCATGTTACGTACTCAGAGCTCGGCAGGAATGTGAAAGCCTTATGGCTCAGGATCACTCTTCGTGCCGAGGACAGCGGCAAGACCATGACTATCCTGAAGGAGAACTATCCGTATGATTATGCGCTTGTGCCGGTATCTTATATAGGCAACCGTCTTGCTTTTCTTCACGTTCTGATAGAAGAGAATGAATTCATCCTGATATCAGCTTTTGTTCAGATAATCCTGGGAACCATCATACTGCTTCTGTGTGTGGCATATAAATTTGTCATCAGAAGAGAATTCGCTCTGTGGCATTTAAGTGTGGGAGTGCTTATGGGGGCGCTTTGGACCGTGATGGATAATTTCCTGTATCCCTTCTTCTTCGGAAATTATTTCATTGACGGCGTCTGTGAATTCATGCTGGTTATGATCCTTCCGATACCGTTTACCATGTATCTGAATATGCTGCAGCAGAGGAGACATCAGAAACTGTTCAATATAGCCAATCTGGTCCTGATAGCTGATTTCCTGGTAATGACCTTTCTGCAATTCGCGGATATCGTGCCTTACGATGAGACTATGGCATTCAGCAATGTAATTCTGGCTGCGGTAGCGGCGTTATGCTTATACACTATTGTGGATGACGTACGAAAAGGTCTGAACAGAGACTACCCGCTCATAATAGCAGGCTTCGGATTCCTGGTGTTCATGACCGTATGTGAGATCATACATATCAATATGCATGTCCACAATAACGATGGAATCTTTGTTTCAATTGGACTGCTGGTACTCCTTGGATGTGCTGTATTTCACGAGATATTCCAGTTCAACGAGATGAAGGTCAAGACTGCACAGGCAGAGGAATCCAACCGTGCCAAATCCGAGTTCCTGGCGAATATGTCACATGAGATCCGTACTCCCATCAATGCCATTGTGGGCATGAATGAACTGATACTCAGAGAAGATGTCAGCGATGAGGTCCGCGGATATGCTCATAATGTAAAGGATGCCAGCAAAGCGCTGCTTGATATCATCAATGACATACTGGATTTCTCCAAGATCGAGCAGGGCAGGATGGAGATCTTGGCGGATGAATACGATACCGGTGAACTCATAAACGGCGTTGTGAACATGATCAGTGTTAAAGCTGATGAAAAACAGCTGAGCCTGATACCGGAGATATCCGAGGATCTGCCGCGTAAGCTTAAGGGTGATGAGAAGAGGATCCGTGAGATCATGATCAATCTCTTAAACAATGCCGTTAAATATACTCCGGAAGGCAGCATCAGATTTGCCGTATCTCACAGGACAACTGATAACTCCTCCTGTGAGCTGTGTATATCCGTAAAGGATACGGGAATAGGTATCCGTGAAGAAGATATGCCCAGACTCTTCAAGCAGTTTGAAAGACTCGATCTGGCCGTAAACAAGGGCGTCGAAGGCAGCGGACTGGGGCTTGCCATCACATCAAGTCTGGTAAGACTTATGGGCGGGACCATAGACTGTGAGAGCACATACGGTAAAGGCACGGAGTTTAAGGTATGTCTTCCTCAGGACATCATGGATCCCGATCCGATCGGAGATATCACCAAGTACTCTTATGCAAGAAATGAGGAAGAGAATACACAGACTGAGACGTTTACCTGTCCGGATGCACGGGTTCTTGTCGTTGACGACAATGCCTTGAACCTTAAAGTGGCTGCCAGGTATCTCGATACGATACAGGCTCGGGCTTTCACATGCAAGAGCGGCAGGGAAATGCTCGAACTCATCACTAAGGAAAAATACGATGTCATCCTGCTTGACCACATGATGCCCGAGATGGACGGAATAGAGACTCTTGCCGAGGCTAAGAAGATGGCCGATAATCTCAATCAGGATACACCGGTCATCGCACTTACCGCCAATGCCATTAACGGCGCCAAGGAAATGTATCTGGATAACGGATTTACCGACTATATAAGTAAACCGATGACTCTTAACGAGATGACAGAGGTGCTTTCAAAATACCTTCCGGGTGATCCGGACAGATCTTAGGGAATTATGAGTACAGGAAAAACGAGAGGGCTTCGCGGATCGATCCTCGAAGACATGATCAATCAGACCAATGAGGTATATCTGGAAAAGGGCCTTGCCCTGGTCCAGAAGATCCCTACACCCATAACCCCTATCACCATGGATCAGAAGACCAAGCATATCACTCTTGCCTATTTTGACCAGAAATCCACCGTGGACTATATCGGAGCGGTTCAGGGTATCCCCGTCTGTTTTGATGCGAAAGAGTGCGCTCAGGACACTTTTTCCCTGCAGAATATCCATGAGCATCAGGTTCAGTTCATGGTGAATTTCGAAAAACAGGACGGAATAGCGTTTTTTTTGATATACTATACGCATCGTGATGAGTTCTACTACCTGCCGCTCGAGATGTTACTGTACTTCTGGAACAGGGCAAAAGAGGGCGGACGCAAGAGCTTCAGGCGGGACGAACTCAATCCCGCATACATACTTCCCAAGCATCCGGGCATAATGGTGCCGTATCTGGACATGATGCAACAGGACCTGGATGACAGGGAATAGAAACAGAGGTAACCATGAGTAAGAGATTACTGCATACTCCCGAGGGAGTAAGAGACATATACGGAGATGAGTATAAGCGTAAACTCAAAGTCGAGAGTCTGCTTCGCGAAAAGTTCAACGAATTCGGTTATGACGAGATACAGACTCCGACATTTGAATTTTTTGATGTATTCTCCAAAGAGATAGGCACGACCCCCAGCAGGGAACTGTACAAGTTCTTTGACAAAGAGGGTGATACACTGGTGCTCAGACCGGATTTCACACCATCCATCGCCAGATGTGCCGCCAAGTATTTCGTGGAATCGAATGAGATCATCCGTTTGTCTTATGCGGGTAATGCTTTTTCGAACACATCGCTTCTGCAGGGACGTCTCAAAGAATCCATGCAGATGGGAGCGGAGCTGATCGGAGAGGCTTCCGTCCGTGCGGATGCAGAGGTCATCGCGCTTACCTGCGAAGCTCTTTTCCATGCAGGTCTGTCGGATTTCCAGATAAGCGTCGGAAATGTTGCGTATTTTAAGGGAATGTGTTCCGCGGCAGGACTCGATGAAGAGACCGAACTGACTCTCAGGGAATACATATCGGGCAAGAACATTTTTGCGGCACAGGATCTGATGGATGCCAAGTCCATTGATAAGGATACAGCGGAAAAACTGCTGTCCACATCAGACCTTTTCGGACAGGCAGATATCCTCGACAGGGCATATGAGATCGCGGATAATCCCCAGTCCCGTGAAGCCGTGGCAAGATTAAAGAGCCTGCTTGATGTCCTGAAACTCTACGATGTGGACAGATACATATCGTTCGACCTCGGCATGCTTTCCAAATACAATTACTACACCGGCGTGATATTCAAGGGATTCACTTACGGAGTCGGAGATGCGATCGTCAAAGGCGGACGCTATGACAGGCTGCTCTCACAGTTCGGCAAGGATTCACCCGCCGTAGGTTTCGTGGTCCTGGTCGACGATCTCTTGAACGCGATGTACAGACAGAATGTTCCGGTTCATATCGAGGATGATGTGATAACGATGGAATACACCGATGATACATATGAGAGTGTATTGAAGGAAGCACTGAAATTAAGGCATGTGGGCGGAAGCAAGATCAGACTTGTGCCGAAATGCGACTGACGAAAAGTTAGGATGAGAAGATGGAAGACAGATATTTGACATTTGCCCTCGGAAAAGGGCGTCTCGCCTCGAAGGCGATGGAATTGTTTGAAGATATAGGTATCACTTGTGAGGAGATGAAGGATAAGGACTCACGCAAACTCATTTTCGTTAATGAAAAGCAGAAGGTCCGTTTCTTCCTCGCAAAAGGCCCCGATGTTCCCACATATGTGGAGTACGGCGCCGCTGATATAGGTATTGTCGGCAAGGATACTATCCTGGAAGAAAACAGAAGGGTTTACGAGGTGCTTGATCTCGGCTTCGGGAAGTGCGATATGTGCGTATGCGGTCCCGAATCTGCCGTAGATCTCCTTAAGCATCACGAGATGATCCGTGTAGCCACCAAGTATCCCAATATCGCAAAAGACTACTTCTACAACCATAAGCATCAGACCGTGGATATCATCAAATTGAACGGATCTGTTGAGCTTGGGCCGATCGTGGAACTGTCCGATGTGATCGTGGATATAGTGGAGACCGGGTCGACACTCAAAGAAAACGGATTGACCGTCCTCGAGAAGATCTGCCCGTTAAGCGCGCGCATGATCGTGAATCAGGTGTCGATGCAGATGCAGACGGAGAGGATACGTGAACTGATATCTAAGATCAAGGAGCAATTATGAGAATAATCAAGTTGAATGAGGAATCAAAGGGTGAACTGATCAAAAACCTTTTGAAAAGAAGTCCTAACAATTACGGATCGTATGAGAGTACGGTAAACGAGATAATAAATGATGTGCGCGATCGCGGAGATCTCGCAGTCATCGAACTGAACAGGAAGTTTGACAAGTGGGATGCCACTGCCGATACGCTCCGTGTTACCGATGCGGAGATCGATGCGGCATATAAGTCTGTGGATGAATCCTTTATAAGAGTGATCCACAGAGCAGCCGATAACATCCGTGAGTTTCACGAAAAACAGCTCCGCACCACATGGATAGACATGAAGGATGACGGATCTATCTTAGGTCAGCGCATCACTCCCATCGCCATATCGGGTGTATATGTTCCCGGCGGAAAAGCCGCTTATCCGAGTTCCGTGCTCATGAACATCATTCCCGCCAAGGTAGCGGGGGTAAGTCGTGTCATCATGTGTACTCCTGCCGGTGCTGACGGAAAAGTCACTCCCGGAACACTGGTCGCAGCGGATATCGCAGGCGTGGACGAGATATACAAGGTCGGCGGAGCACAGGCTATCGCAGCCATGGCATTCGGAACCCAGACCGTGCCGAAGGTAGATAAGATCACCGGCCCCGGCAACATATTTGTTGCTCTGGCCAAGAAAGCGTGCTTCGGTTACGTGTCTATCGACTCGATAGCAGGGCCGAGCGAGATACTCGTACTTGCCGATGAGACAGCCAATCCCAGATTCGTAGCGGCCGATCTCTTGAGTCAGGCGGAACATGATGAACTTGCAAGCGCGATACTCATCACCACATCGGAGAAGCTTGCCCGTGAAGTCAGTGAACAGGTCGACGGATTCCTCGAGGTGCTCACACGCC
>JAEEGL012980179.1_pt1 | contig 11308 bp, 9 predicted proteins | sample 9134231 | NCBI WGS metagenome assembly JAEEGL01 (sample SAMN16246548, study PRJNA631951) | gut metagenome | biome: gut microbiome; feature: rumen; material: fiber-attached | host: Bos | place: Iran: Karaj | collected 2018-10
CATTTCTGAAAAGCATTTTCGCCTCTCCCGCGCCTGAGTATCCGCGACGGTATCATTGTTTCTGCCTCTGAGCTTCTATGTATACAGATCGTCCCTCGTGATGTTCTTTGCCCACTTGCCGGAGAAATAGTTTTTCAGCACCCACGGCCACTTCACGAATTCATCCGTACAGAGCAGGAAATAGACCCACATGACCGGCAGGTGCAGCACAAAAGCTGAAATTACGCCAACCGGCAGCGCGTAGCACCACATGTCGATCGTGTCGCAGATCATGCCGAAGCGGGAGTCGCCGCCCGCCCGGAACACGCCGGCGATCAGTGTCGTATTGATTGCCGCGCCGAAGACATAGTACGTCTCGATCAGGAGCATGTTTTTCAGGTAATAATTCGCCTGCGGCGTAATGTTGGCGAAGCGCCCCAGCACCGGCCGGAGGCCGAAGATGATCCCCGCTCCGATCGCCGCCGTGATGAGCGTCATTCTCATCAGGTATTTCGCGGCCTGTTTCGCCTCTTCGACCTTTCCCTCGCCCAGGATGTTGCCGAGGATGATCCCCGTCGCGCCGCCGACCGCAAAGCAGAGCACCGTCCCGAAGTTTCTCGCGATATGAACGAAAGAAAATGCCGCGACAGCGTCGTTTCCGAGGTGTCCGATGATGGCGGCATAAAGAGAAAATGCCACGCTCCAGCTCACATCGTTGATCAGTGCCGGCAGCGCCATGCGCACAAAGTCCTTTTCCAGAAGACGGTTGCGCCGGAAAAGATAGGAGATCCGGATGCGGACGTTTTCACTCCTTGCGGATACGATAATACAGTTGATGAGCACGACGAGCCTGGACACCGTCGTTCCCAGCGCCACGCCGACCGCGCCGAGTTTCGGCATGCCGAACAGCCCGAAGATAAACACGGCGTTCAGAATGATGTTGCAGACGAAGGCGCCGAGATTCATGACCGTACAGATCGTGACGCGCTCCACGCTCCGAAGGAGCGCCATATACACTTCCGTGATTCCCCAGAACAGGTAGCTCACGGCGACCGTGCGGAGATAGGAAATACCGATCTCGATCAGCTCCGGATCGGCGGTAAAGACCTGCATCATAAGCCGCGGGATGAAGAGTGCCGCGCAGCTAAAGACCAGTGAGACGGCCAGCGAGATCCTGAGCGCGATGCCTTCGACCAGATGGATCGCTTCCAGATCCCCTTTTCCGTTGTACTGGCTGGCCAGCATCGTCACGCCCGTCCCGATCCCGTAGTAGACCATGAAGATCACCGACGTGTAATTCGCGGCGAGGGATACCGCGGAGACCGCGGACTGGCCGACATAATTCAGCATGATAACGTCCGTCGACGAGATCGTCGCCGACAGAATATTCTGCAGAACGATCGGCAGGATCAGCCGTATTGCGGACTTATAGAAGCTTTTTTTGTCCATAGGATTATTGTCAGTCTGGATAATGAACGGTACCTTGCATCCAGACGATCCCGCGGAAGCGGCGGCCTGCGGCCGGCTCCCCGTAGAGATCGCGGCTGTTGATGAGCAGGTCGAACGGCAGGCCGTTGCAGTCGAGAGTCATGCGGTACAGCTTTTCCCCGGTATAAATGTTGAAGACCGTATCGCAGGTGACGATCTCGCAGAGCACGGAGTACAGGTCGCACTCGGCACCGTACGGCATGAAATAGGTATCGACAAGGGAAAAGACGTCCTCGTTCTGGATCTTGTCCATGACGTCCGAGTAGTTGTCCATGTCCTCCAGCGTGAGGTCGCGCATCGCGTTCTCGTCGCCGTCGCGCGCCCGCGTCATCAGGTTCATGCGGTTCTCCGCGACGATCCTGCTGCGCCGGCGGTCCTGGTCGGTCTTGTGGAGCGGCAGCATCACCGTTCCCTCGATCGAAAGCGCAGAAAGAGAGACGGAAACCGGGTCCTGACCCCCGCTCCTCCGGCTCACTCTCTTCATGTGTTCAATGATATTCTGGAGTCGGAAGATGATCGTGACGCCGACCCGAAGGTCGTCCACCGTCCCGGCGTACGATTCCGTGTCGATCCGGCTCTCCACCGTGATCTCCTCCGACGAGGAGACGTTGTCTGTCAGGAAGTACGGGTACGCGTACTCCAGCGTAAACGTGTCGTCCTCCTCAAACGTGCCGCAGACGGACAGCCCGAAAGAGGGACCTGCCGCCACGCGGAATTCCCCGAACAGTGTCTCGATCTCCAGCTCCGTACGGATCTCCGCCGGTTTTTCTTCTGACGAAGTCTCTTCCGATGCCCAGTCTGTCGGTGATCCTTCTGCCGGTTCCCGGTCTCCGGACTTTGCTTCCGCCGGTGCACCTTCTCCGGGTGCCCGGTTTCCAGACGCTCCGGCAGTTTCGGCGGAGGCGCGGCGGTTTTCATCCGGGATATACCCGGTGAAGTCGGACGCGTCACCCGTATACTTTCCGGGTTCTCCCCCGTCTCCGTCCTTCAGCGGAATGGAAAAGGTATCCGGCGTCTCCTCAAAGTACGTCTTCGTCGTCGCCGCGCGGTAAGCGGGGTGCAGGATCGCCTCGTTGATGAGGCTGCCGTATTCATCTCTTGTGAGAGGCCTCGTAAATCCGATCGCCCGCAGATATTTATGCAATCTGTCTCCTGTCAGGCGGGAAAAACACTTCCCGCCATCTCATGTCAGTCTTTTTTATTCAGGCGGGAGAAACATCTCCCGCCATCTCATGTCAGTCCTTTTTGTGTTTGCAGGTATCACCTGCAGTTATTCTCACTTTTTGTTGGGAACGAGCAGTTCCTTGCCGCCCATGTAAGGCTGGAGCACCTTCGGGATCGTCACGGTCCCGTCTTCCTGCAGATGGTTCTCCAGGAACGCGATCAGCATACGCGGCGGTGCGACACAGGTATTGTTCAGCGTGTGCGCGAGATACGGCTTGCCGTCGGCGCCTTTGATGCGGATGCCGAGCCTTCTCGCCTGCGCCTCGCCCAGGTTCGAGCAGGAGCAGACCTCGAAGTACTTCTGCTGGCGGGGCGACCACGCCTCGATGTCGCAGCTCTTCACTTTCAGGTCCGCGAGATCGCCGGAGCAGCATTCCAACTGGCGGACAGGGATCTCAAGGTTGCGGAACAGTTCTACGGAATTCTTCCAGAGCCTGTCGTACCACATCATGCTGTCTTCCGGCTTGCAGATAACGATCATTTCCTGCTTCTCGAACTGATGGATGCGGTAGACGCCGCGCTCCTCCAGGCCGTGCGAGCCGACTTCCTTGCGGAAGCAGGGGCTGTACGACGTGAGCGTCAGAGGCATTTTCTCTTCCGGAATGATCTGGTCGATGAACCGGCCGATCATGGTGTGTTCGCTGGTACCGATCAGATACAGGTCTTCTCCTTCGATCTTGTACATCATCGCTTCCATTTCAGGGAAGCTCATGACGCCCTTCACGACATTGCCGTGCATCATGAACGGCGGGATGACGTAGGTAAAGCCCTTTTCATCGATCATGAAATCGCGGGCGTACGCGAGAACCGCTTCATGGAGCCGCGCGATATCGCCCAGCAGATAGTAGAAGCCCATGCCTGCGACCTTGCCGGCGGCGTCTTTGTCGATGCCGTCGAAGGAAGCCATGATATCGACGTGATGCGGAACTTCGAAATCAGGCACGACCGGATCGCCGAAGCGCTGCACTTCCACATTGAAGCTGTCGTCCTTGCCGATCGGAACCGAAGGATCAATGATGTTGGGGATCACATACATAATGTCGAGGATCTTCCCGTCCAGCTCGGCGATCTCAGCATCAAGAGCGGCGCGCTTCTCGTCGTCTTCCTTGACGAGCGCGTTGTTGGCGTCGATCTTCGCCTGAAGTTCCGCCTTTTTCGCCTCATCATCGCATTTCTTCAGCTGGCCGAAAAGCGGTCCGTTCTCCTTGGAGATCTTGTTTCTGGCCGCTTTTAAAGCCTCCACTTCCTGAATATTGCTGCGTCTCTTGGCATCCAGTTCAACGACTTCGTCCACAAGGGGCAGCTTCTCATCCTGGAATTTCTTCCGGATGTTCTCCTTTACGATTTCCGGGTTTTCCCTGACAAATTTGATGTCCAGCATCTTTCTCCCTCCCTCAGTTTATTTCCAGCGCTTTCTCAAGAGCTTCTTTCTCTTCCTTGCCGAGCTCGACGTCCGGCTTGCCAGCTGTAATGATTTTGCAGTAAGTGTAGCATCCGTCCACACTCTGGACGGTGTTCATGACCATTCCGTCGCGGTTGTCATCCAGCATCGCGACCGCGTAGCTGAGATTGCCGCCCATATGATTGAATGCGTCGTACTTTACGATCCCCACATGGCGGATCGCGAAAACAAGCTTGTCGTTGATATTGCGGATCGCCTCCTGGTTCCGGCGGATGTCTTCCGTCAGGAGCTTATGGTCGCTGTACATCTGAACGATGTCTTCCTCAAAGCTCTCCGCGCTGTCGCTGTCCTGCATGAACCGGTCGATCCGGCGTGTCAGCTGTGTGATCTTCCGGCTCTGATTCCGGAGCATCACGATCAGGACGATCACTGCGATGATAAGAACGATGATGAAGATCGCCGGGTCCAGCACGATGCCGGTCGCTTCAGCAAGCATTCCGAAAAGGTCCATGGTATTTTCCTCTTCTGTCTACCTTATATATGATGTCGCTTTATGCCAGAATGTTTCACGTGAAACGTACTTCCGGCATGTTTCCGATTTATATGAGCCGTTCCTGTAATGCGGGATCTGCTTTACGTCACTATCCTTGCATGAAATCCGGTTTGTCTTTCCGCAGATGTTTCACGTGAAACATCTTGCGTGTATACCGTCCGGAATCCGTGGCTACAAATCACGTAAGGAAATTGGTGATCCTCTCCAGGTCGTCGTTGCTGTAGTATTCGATCTCGATCTTCCCGCGATCTTTTCCGGTCTGGCGGATCGAGACTTTCGTCCCCATGGAGCGCCGCATTTTCTCTTCCAGCTGCTTGAGGATCAGCTCCAGCGCTGCGTCCTTCTCCCGGAGTTTCGGCTCCTGCGCGTTTTTCAGCGTTTTCGTGACGAGCTTTTCCGTGTCACGGACGCTGAGAGCATCATCGCGGACTTTTCTTGCGAGCTCGTACTGCGTCTTTTCATTGGTGATCGAGATCAGTGCGCGTGCATGGCCTGCGGAGATCTCTCCGCTCTCCACCATTTCAAGTACCTTTCGGGAAAGCTTCAGGAGACGGAGAGCATTTGTTACGGTAGTCCGGTTCTTGGAAACCTTCTGCGCGATCTCTTCCTGCTTGAGCCCGAATTCCTCGGAGAGGCGCTGATATGCAAGCGCTTCCTCGATCGGATTCAGGTCTTCTCTCTGGATATTCTCGATCAGCGAGAGTTCGACGATCTCCCGGTCGGAGTAGTCCCGGATGATGACCGGAACTTCTTTTAACCCGGCGATCCTCGCCGCGCGCCAGCGGCGCTCTCCTGCGATGATCTCATAATGGTCCTGCCTGTCCTGTACGAGGATCGGCTGCAGGATCCCATACTGCCGGATCGAATCCGCCAGCTCGTTCAGGCCATCCGGATCGAATTCTTTTCTCGGCTGCTCGCGGTTGGGCTCCACATCAGAGAGAAGCACCGTCACTGTCCCGTTCTTATCAGTCGGCGCAGCTGCCTCTTCTGTGCTCTTTTTTGTTTCCGCCTTGATGTTCTTGGGAAAATAAGCCTCAATTCCCTTCCCCAAAGCGCTTTTCCTTCTCTCTGCCATGTTCTCCCCCGTGTTATGATGCCCCGCAGCCTGCGTTTATCGGCTGGATGTTTCTATTCTTTGGCCTCTGTTGGTTCTATCGCATCAGCCTCTCGCGATCATTTCCTTCGCCAGTTCCTTATAGGCTCCAGCCCCTGCAGATCTTGGATCATACTTTGTGATCGGCTCACCAAAGCTGGGTGCCTCCGCAAGCTTGACGTTGCGGGGAATCACTGTCTGATAGATGAACTGATCGACATTTGCCTTCACATTTTCTACGACTTCCGCGGACAGGTTCGTTCGGGAATCGTACATAGTGAACACGATTCCGTCGATATCCAGCGGAGGATTGAGTCCTCTCTTCACGAGGTTGATCGTGTAGATCAGCTGGCTGAGTCCTTCCAGTGCGTAATATTCGCATTGGATCGGAACCAGAACGGAGTCCGCCGCGACCATCGCGTTCACAGTAAGCAGGCTGAGAGAAGGCGGGCAGTCCAGAAGAATATAGTCATATCCATCCCGGACAAAATCCAGAGCGTCCCTCAGAATATACTCTTTGCGGTCGATGTCGAGCAGCTCGATCTCGGCACCGGCCAGATTCACATTTGCGGGAATGAGGTCCAGTCCCGGTGTGACGTCCGTCATCAATGCCTCGCCGATCGAACAGTCGCTGAGCAGGAGCTCATAGATCGTGTTCTCCGCTTCATTTTTATCAACGCCGAAGCCGCTCGTCGTATTGCCCTGCGGGTCGATATCCACGATCAGGACGTGCTTTCCGGCTTCCGCCAGGGCCGCCGAAAGATTGATCGCGGTAGTCGTCTTGCCGACGCCGCCTTTCTGATTGGCAACTGCGATAACTTTACCCATATATGATGCTCGTACTCCTTGTTTTTGTTGTGTTTTTCAGATATTTCAGGTGTTCAGCGATTAAGAGCGACCGATCCTGTATCAGAATCGCTTCGCTTCTCCAAAGCCGTTACCAATAGATTTTAACCCTTGCCGCAGTAATTGTCATCTTTTTACTGTCCGAGGGGCTCTTTTGACGGAAGGCCTGCTTTGCGGGGATACTTTCCGGCAGTAGTTCCTTCCTTATATATAAAGAGAAGAGATCTGCCGTAATCCGTTCCCGGCAGAGTATATTCGATCGTTTCATTAAGCCGCGCTCCAAGAATATGGAGTGCCTTTTCGCCACTCTTTGCTTCTTCCGCGATATCCGCCGCTTTGTACGGAAGGAAGCAGCCGCCTTTTTTTACAAACGGAACACAGTACTCGGACAGCACCGGGAGAGATGCGACCGCTCTGGATACGCACAGATCAAAAGACTCCCTCATGCCTTTCTCCTTTGCGAGCTCCTCCGCGCGCGCATGCCGGAATACAATGTTTTGAAGTCCCATCTTCTGAGCGGAGTCTTCCAGGAAACGGATCCTCTTCTGAAGCGAATCCATCAGGACATATTCCTTATCCGGCCAGAATATGGCGAGCGGAATGCCGGGAAACCCTGCTCCGGTGCCGACATCTATGATTCTCTTCGCGTTTTTGACCAGCGCGTCTTCTCCGAGAAGTGCGGGAACAGCGAGGCTGTCCAGGAAATGCTTCTCGATCACGTCATCCTCTTCCGTGATCGCCGTCAAGTTCATGACCTGATTCCATTGCGCCAGATTCAGATAGAACTGCTCGAACTGTTCCGCCTGTTTCTCAGACATTTCGAGATTCCAGCGTGCCAGTGCCTCTGTTAATTTATCCTTGAACATCTTGCCGTTCATTATTGCTGCTTCTCCATGACGATCTATTATTACAAAATGTTTCACGTGAAACATTTTCGGCTATCCGGCGAAAAAATATCTGTTGGCCAATCCGCACTCCGTGTTACATCCGCGCTTCTGGTTACCCCGGCGCTTCCGGCTACCTCGGCGCTTCATGTTACACATCCGCTCTTCTGGTTACCTCGGCGCTTCGTGTTACACCCGTGTACCGTATTTATTGCTGCTTTTGAATGACAGTATTTATCCTATATGGCTTAAAACCGACACTGAGTGCCGTTTTCCGGGATCCTGTATTCGTTTCGGCATGTGCCCATACAGGTCTCCTGCCTTGCTGAATAATTTCCTCGCACATCCTGTATGCCAGATATGAAGCAAGGCCCTGGTGCCGGTATGCTTCCGCGGTCTCAACGCCTATATCCACTTCTTCCGGACTGACCGCGCTTGAAAACGCCACGGAAGCAAAACATCCTGTCTCCTTGCTTCTGGCTAGAAATCCATACCCATTCCTGAGAAACGTCTCGCTGTCCTTCCAGGAAAAAGACGGGATGATCCTCCCCTGAATATCTCCGATATTCTCCGCGGTTATCCGTTCATAGACGAAGTTGTCATCAGGTTCCAGCCGTTTCTCAATGATTCCGCCATGCGAGTACTCGATCCGTTTATCGATCCGGAGCAGATCCCAGCCCGAATAATGATCTGAAACATCTTCTAAATCCGTGATCAGCAAAAATCTTCGTTCTGTACCAGCCACCAGAAACTCCCGATATATCTCATCAAGGACATCCGGTCCTGCCTTTCCGGAGATATATGCAAACCCGCAATAATGCCAGAACAGTATGCAGCCCTTATCATCCGCAAATATATCTCCATCCTGGTTTCCTGTCGCAATTGACAACGGATAAACACGGTTCGCCGTACATTCTCCGGCGCATTCGATATACTCTTTATATCTGCTTCGGTCTATTTTTCTCAAAATCATGAGGCGTTACCGGGTTTTGCAAAAATCAGTTCCCGGCAATGTTAATCGTTCTGTCGATCTGCCTTTACCTGGTTTTTCTCAAGATATACCAGCAGCACAGACACATCTGCCGGCGTGACGCCGGAGAGGCGGGACGCCTGGCCGATGCTGGACGGCCGGATCTGTGCGAGCCGCTGCCTCGCCTCCAGGCGGAGACTTAAGACATCGTCATAGTTGATCCCGTCCGGGATCTTTTTGTGCTCAAGCTTTTCGAACTGCTCGACCTGCTTCTTCTGGCGCTCGATGTATCCTTCGTATTTGATGTTGATCTCAACCTGTTCCTTCACTTCTTCGGACAGTTCCGGTCTTCCGGGATCGATCGGCGCGAGGAGATCGTATGTGATCTCCGGCCTGCAGAGAAGTTCTGCCAGCGTCACAGCTGTTTTCAGCGGTGCGGAACCGATCGATTCCAGGTGCGCCTGGATATTTGCCGCAGCTCCGACCTTCACTCCCTTCAGCCGTTCGGTCTCCTGCCGGATCGCGGCTTCCTTTTCGCAGACGTGATCATACTGTTCCTGCGTGATCAGTCCGGCTTCGTATCCGTATTTCCGGAGACGGAGATCCGCGTTGTCCTGCCGGAGCAGGAGCCGGTATTCTGCCCTCGAAGTCATCATCCGGTAAGGTTCCCTGTTGTCCTTGGAGACCAGATCGTCGATCAGGACGCCGATGTAGCCCTCTGACCTCTCAATGACAAGCGGTTTTTTTCCGCGGATATATGCAGCTGCATTGATCCCGGCGATCAGTCCCTGCGCCGCCGCTTCCTCATATCCGCTGCTTCCGTTGAACTGTCCTGCACAGAACAGTCCTCTCACCTGCTTCGTCTCGAGCGTCTGCTTTAGAATATTGGCGTTGATGCAGTCATACTCGATCGCGTAGGCGTTTTTGACGATCTTGCAGTTCTCAAGTCCGGGTACCGTGCGGTACATCTGCTGCTGTACGTCGTCCGGCATCGAAGAAGACATTCCGTCCACGTACATCTGGTTTGTGGTGAGTCCTTCCGGCTCAATAAAGACCTGGTGCCTCGTCTTCTCCGCGAATTTGATGACTTTATCCTCTATGGAAGGGCAGTATCTCGGTCCCGTTCCCTCAATGATGCCCGCATATATCGGGGATCTGTCTATGTTATTTCGTATTATTTCATGCGTTTTCTCGTTTGTGTATGTCAGCCAGCACGGTACCTGCTCGATCTGGACGTCCTTCGGATCCGTGGAATAAGAGAAAGGAATGACCTTCTTGTCGCCTTCCTGGATCGTCATCTTCGAGTAATCGATCGTTCTTCCGTCCATTCTCGCCGGGGTCCCGGTCTTGAACCTCCGCACTGTGATGCCAAGCTTCGCAAGTGAGTCTCTCAGGTAGGTCGACCTCTGCATTCCGGACGGGCCGGTTTCCGTGATCGATTCCCCGACCAGACAGCGGGCGTTCAGGTACGTCCCTGTACAGATGATGACCGCCTTGCAGAGATAGATCGTGCCCGTATGAACGCGGACGCCGGAGATCTTCGGAACTTTGCCGTGCTCCTTCACCTGTTCAACATCCTGCGCCCCGCCGATACCGAGTTCCCTAAGATCCTCATCCGTGAGAAGATCTGTCACCTCCGCCTGCCGGATCTCAAGATTCTCCTGATTTTCGAGAACCTCCCTCATGGCGGTGGAATACGCCGCTTTGTCCGCCTGCGTCCGAAGAGAATGGACCGCCGGTCCTTTAGAAACATTCAGCATCTTGGATTGGATAAAAGTCTTGTCGATGTTCTTTCCCATCTCGCCGCCGAGCGCGTCGATCTCACGAACAAGGTGCCCCTTGGAAGACCCGCCGATGTGCGGATTGCAGTTCATCATCGCGACGCTGTCCGTATTCATCGTGAAAATCACTATGCCAAGGCCAAGGCGTGCGCATGCCAGCGCCGCCTCGCACCCCGCGTGCCCGGCGCCGATCACACATACGTCCTTCTTCTCAACAAAAGCATTCTTCATAGTATTCACAGGTTATTTCCCCAGGCAGAATCTTGCGAAGATCTCCTCTACGAGGTCGTCCTCGACCTGTTCTCCGATAATTTTTCCAAGTTCAGAATATGCCGCCATGAGATCGATGGAAAAGAAATCCTCACTCATGCCACTGTTTATGCTGTCCTGGACGAGCAGGAGAGCCTTTTTCGCGGAGAGCAGCGCCTCCTTGTGGCGCATGCTTGTGACCATGACTTCTCCGGAAGAGATCAGTTCCCCGACGCGGAACATCCGGCTGATCTCGCCGCGGAGCTCGGGAAGTCCCTGCCCCGTGATCATGGAGCAGACGATGACCGACATTTCTTCCCCTGCGCGGAGCACTTCCCGCACTGCAGCAGCCATCTGCTCCTGCGCTGTTTCATCTGCGGAAAAGTTTTTCGCGGTTCCATCATGAACGGCCGCATCCGCTTTGTTGAGTAGCACAATACATTTCTTGGCGGAAGCGGAAGATGTGTTTTCTCCATTTACCGCCGCTTCACTGCCTGACAGATATCCGCGCAGCGCTTCCGCGATCGCGCGGTCCTCGTCGGAAAAACGATCTGACAGATCCAGCAGGAAAAGGATGAGATCCGCCTGATCCACCGCTTCCATCGCTTTTCGGATCCCTATCTGCTCGACTTTGTCGGAAGTCTCGCGGATCCCCGCCGTGTCGATCAGGTTGAGCTGCACGTCGCCGATCCGCACGGATTCCTGCAATGTGTCGCGGGTCGTGCCGGCGACGTCCGTCACGATCGCTCGGTCTGTTCCGGTGAGGAGATTGAGGAGAGAGGATTTGCCGGCGTTCGGCTTGCCGACGATAACGGTGCGGATCCCGTCTTTCAGGATCA
>JAEEGL013982633.1_pt1 | contig 11308 bp, 11 predicted proteins | sample 9134231 | NCBI WGS metagenome assembly JAEEGL01 (sample SAMN16246548, study PRJNA631951) | gut metagenome | biome: gut microbiome; feature: rumen; material: fiber-attached | host: Bos | place: Iran: Karaj | collected 2018-10
ATTATGAGCTTATTGCTCAGGAGGTATTAGGTTAAATACAGTTAAAAACAGAAAGTCCCTGATTTTTCATGGAACGTCCAGAACCCTAGCACATGCTGGGGCTAAGGGTTATGGCTAAAAAGGGGTTGGATGCTTACGTATAAAAATAGTCATGAAGAAGATAGTACTATCTTTTGATGATTCACGTGCAGATTTTTACGTTCGAGTGTTTCCGCTGCTCAAACAATATGAAATTCCAGCCACACTTAATGTAATATCGGGGTTTGTCAATGGGACCGCAAAGATGAGGATGCCGTCAGCTGATGGTAAGGCTATGACCAGTGATCAAGTGGTAGAATGCCAGCAGTCGGGATTGGTGGAGATAGCCTGCCATGGTGCTACTCACGACAATACCAAAGAGGGGGTACTTCGCAACATTGAGGATATGAAGGCCTGGGATGTTAATGTTGAAGGTATAGGTTTTGCCAGCCCGACATCCATATTGACCAAAGGGAATATCCATGAGACAGGTATTGACGCTCTGGTGGAGCAAGGCATACTGTCATACGTTAGGTCGGGCATTCGAACACGCCGCGAGGGGTTGGTTTATTCTGCCTTTACACTGCTTGACAGCAAAATACACCATAACGGCTTATTCTATCAACTTAACAAGAGGTGTATTATCGGCTCACCGCTACCCACGATACTGCCATCCGTTGCCGTTAACAGCTATCATACTTTGCCACAGATAATTAAATTAATTAAGAAGATGCAGGATGAAGAGGCTGTGATACTGAATTTCCATAGTGTGTTGCGTAAGACTGATGCGGGATATGGCAAGGACAAGTTCTACTGGGAAGAGAGTAAATTTGAAAATTTGCTTAACGTGCTTGGTTCGGATATTTCCCTAAAGGTTTGTACAACAAAAGATTTGTTATAGTCACCATAAAATTGTTTGATATGAAGCTATTATATATTACCCAGGGCTTCGGCTTTCCTGAAAAGACAGGCGGGACAAGAAAGTATGACCTAGCTACTTCGTTTGTAAAACGGGGTGTGGATGTAACTGTCATTACCAGTTATACTGGCGAGCCTAATGATCCGGAGTGGAAAGAATATGAGCGTGAGGGCATAAAATTCTATGAACTGAACTGTCCATATAGTAATTATATGGGAACAAAAGAGCGCATGAAAGCATTCATTCATTTCATGAGAAATTCCACAAAAAAGGCATTGACTATTGACTGCGATATCGTTCTTGCCACCTCGACGCCACTTTCGATTGGCTACCCAGCATTGGTATATCATAGGAAAAAGCATAAACCGTATGTTTTTGAAGTTCGAGATGTCTGGCCAGGAGTGCCTATTGCGATGGGATATTTCAAGAATCCTATAGTGCAGAAAGTATTGTACTGGTTTGAAAAGCGTATCTATAAAAAGGCAGCGGCAATTGTTCCCCTTTCTACGGGAATGGATGATAATATCAAACGACGTTACCCGAATGACAAATCAGTTGTGATTCCAAACATCAGTGAGATCAATCGTTTCGCTGAAATAAAGAAGGAAATCAATATTGAAGTACCTGAAGGCAAGAAAGTCTTGTTGTATGCTGGAACGTTTGGAAATGTGAATGGTGTGGGATATATCATAGAGATGGCCGCCCATACATTGAAATACAATCCCGATGTTTGGTTCTATTTGGTAGGTAAGGGTAAAGAGAAAGAAGATAATATCAAGCAGGCAGAATCATTGGGCGTGTTAAATAAGAATGTCTTTATCTTTGATCCTGTGAGGAAGTCAGATTTGCCATACCTTTATTCTATCGCAACGGTTGGTAGCTCTTTCGTCATCGATATTCCAGCTCTGTGGGATAACTCGGCTAATAAGTTCTTCGACACATTGGCTGCGCATCGTCCAATGGTTATCAATCATGAAGGTTGGCAGGCCGACACTATTAGAAAGTATAATTGCGGATATGTATTACCACCTAAAGTAAGCGACGAGGCGGCAAAGGCATTTGTTGATTATATGACTAACGAGGAATTGTTGAAAGAGCAGAGTGAAAATGCCTTCAAGTTAGGGAAAGAACAATACTCATTAGAGGTGGCTGTGGATAAGTATATGCGCATTTTTGACAAGATAGTCAAGAGGTGAAAATGGAAACAAAACCATTTTTTGATTTTATAAGGTTTTCTATTGGCAGTCAAAAGGATGTCCCACAAAGCGCTAGTGGGATAGATTGGGGTGAATTCTTTGAATTCTGCAATCGACAAAGTATTCAAGGAATTGTATTCAGTGGCATAGAACAAGCGCATCTCAGAATTCCTCAAGATATCCTTTTTGATTGGATTGGAAGCGTAGAGCATATAAAGGCATTAAATAGTCTTACGAATAAAAGGACAAAACAGATAAGCCAGTTTTGGACAAGAAAAGGTTATCGGAATTGCATATTAAAAGGACAGGCAAACGCTCAGATGTATCCACATCCCGAACTTCGAAGCCCTGGAGATATCGACATTTGGGTAGAAGGTTCTGATGTTGAAATCACCAAAACGGTGTTGAAGGAAGTCCCCAATGCCCATTATTCTTTTCACCATGTGAAAATGCCTGTTTTTGATGATGTATCAGTAGAGGTGCATTATCGCCCTGCATATTTGTCAAATTGGTGGAAAGACAAGAAACTTCAGGAAATAACAAAGAACGTAGCAAAAAGGCAATTTGAAAAAGCGGAATTAACTGGCGATGGGGAATTTGCCAGTCTTACAGACGATTATAATGCTTTGTTCTTGTTATTACACATGTTCGGCCATTGTTTTTCATCATTTAATAATCTTAAACAACTCATAGACTATTATTACCTGTTGAAGCGTGAACTGCCTATAGAAGAAAAAGAATGGGTGAGAAAGCAGTTCGAACAACTCGGCGTTGAGAAGTATGCTGCCGGTATCATGTGGATAGAACATAAAATGTTAGGATTGGATAAGTATTACTTGATAGGTGAGCCAGATGAGAAAGTCGGCAGGATGCTTCTGAATGATGTCATCAAATATGGATTACGGGAAAAACATGACAAGTCTGTGTTTCTATTTTATAGACTAAAGAACAATTTTCATCTGTTTCGAGCCTTCCCTGCTGATGTCATTTTTGACCCTTTGTATATTGTCTGGCATCAGTGGTGGAAGTGGAAGATGAAGTGTAAGCTGAGAAGCAATACTGGTAATAGTTAGAAAACATAATAGATGAAACTGCAGCACTTTATTCTAACCCGCTTCAATATCCTTCTTTGGCAACAAGACAAAGAAGGGGGAAAGGTGAGGACTACAAAATGGCTGAGACATAGATGTGAACTTTTTGAGCATTATTGCCTCCCCTCGGTAAAAGGCCAGACATGTCAGGACTTTGAATGGATAGTTTTGATTGACAGCAATACGCCAGAACAGTTCATGGCGAGAATTGCTGAATATCAAAAGGATTGTCCGCAAATGATTCCTGTATATGTGGAACCGGACAAAGGTCGTTTCTTTGCCGAAATATTCAGAATGGAGATAGTAAGGCGGATTAAAGGAGAAAGAATCCTAACGACCTATCTTGACAACGATGATGCACTGAATGTGAGATTCGTAGAGGACTTGCAGCACAGAGTTAAAACGGTGGATGATGGAACTTTTATATACTATAGTGCAGGCTATCAGTATTACACAGATTATCATTATTTGATGCAGATTCATTATCCCAGGAACCATTTCGTAAGCGTTGTTGAACATGGTGACCCGGCTACAATAAAAGGTATCTTTGGATATGGAGGACACTATCATATAGAGGAAATTGAAGGCGTGAAAATAGAGCGCGTTGAGAACTTGCCGATGTGGTGTGAAGTAGTACATGGGAAAAACATGATAAATGATGCCTATTTCCTCAGGGCAAAAATGGTCACGGACTGTAACAAATTGAGGTGCGATTTTTCAATTGATGAAAGCGTGAACTATGGAATGGGTATTTTCTTATTCAGATTCCTACCGCGATATATGAGAACTTTTGTAAGAAGAGCCAGACACTACTTGTTCGAGAAAAAGTGGTAATTGATTAGTGATAAAATTATAAGCAGCATGAATTTATACAAAAATTTTATCAAGCGATTCCTAGATTTCTGGATTTCGCTCATTGCACTGATATGTATCAGTCCAATTCTTATTATGGTAATCATTTGGCTGTACTTTGCGAACAAAGGGGCGGGAGTTTTTTTTTATCAGGAACGACCAGGCAAAGATGAGAAGATTTTCAAATGTATCAAGTTCAAGAGTATGACAGATGAACGGGATGCAGATGGGAATCTTTTGCCGGAAGCTAAGCGATTAACCAAAATAGGCGCTTTTATCAGAAAATTTTCAATAGACGAGCTTCCTCAGTTAATCAATGTGTTGAAGGGCGATATGGCTTTTATTGGTCCAAGACCTTTGCTGCCTAAATATATACCATTGTATAGTAAGGAGCAGCATCGCAGGCACGAAGTGAGACCAGGTATTTCTGGCTGGGCACAAGTACATGGGCGTAATAATATCACTTGGACTGAGAAATTCAAATTTGATGTGTGGTATGTTGATCATTGTAGTCTTTGGGTGGATATCAAGGTGATATTTCTTACTATCAAGAATGTGTTGACATCAAAAGATATCATTTTAACAACAGGACCATTTACTGGAGATAATTGAGATGAAAAAGGTAATGATACTGGCCGGTGGTAACGACCAGATAGCTCTGATAGAAGAACTACGCCGTTATTTTAATGGTGATGTGGAAATTATTCTTGTGGATATGTCAGATAAAGTAAGGGCTATACCCTTTGCTGACAAATTCCTTAAGATCAGCACGATGGATAAGTATGCCGTACTGGCAGCTGCAAGAGAGGAAAAAATTGACTATATTCTCACAGCCTGTGGTGACCAGCCGCTTTCCACGATGGCATACGTGGCTACGGAAATGGGGCTACCCACCTACTTGAGCGAGCAGGACGTAAGAGACCTTACGAACAAACGCTTTATGAAGGAGAAAATGGTGCAGGCGGGAATTCCAACAGCTAAGCATATCTATATTAACAAGGATTGGGATGGCAAGATGCCTGATTTTGAGTATCCACTGGTGGTGAAGCCTGTTGACAGTAATGGGTCTAAAGGAGTAAAGAAAGTTTTCGCTCCTACTGATTTGGAGAAATCATTGAAAGAAGCTTTTCAGTATTCTTTGTCTGGCGATGTGATTATTGAGGAGTTCAAACAAGGGGAAGAACTGTCAGTGGACGTCTATGTGGAAGGAACAACTGCTAAACTGCTCTCCATAACGGCATCTAAGAAGATTCAGGAAAACAAGGATTCATTTACCATCATTCAGAGTTACTATCCTGCTCCTACCGATTATAAGGAAGAAAGGGTGTTTGAAATTTGCCAGAAGATAGCTGATGCGTGGAATCTTCATGACACACCACTTCTCGTACAGATGATTCAGAAGGGGGAAAGTTACAATGTGCTTGAGTTTAGTGCCCGTATGGGTGGCGGTTCAAAGTATCGTCTGATACAGGTGCTATCAGGGGTGAACATCATGAAGGTGTATGTGGAGATGGTCATGGGCGATAAGCCTAAGGTGGCTCCATCCAAACAGTATAATAATGCCATTATGAGTTACATCTATTGTTACCCTGGGATTTATAAGTCTGTTGAAGGATTGGATGAACTTAAAGAAAAGGGCGTGATATTGGACTATTTTATCTATAGAGGCTCCGGTTCCGTGATAGAGAAATCGAATACCAGTAGCGATCGTGCAGCAGGTTTCTTGGTAGTGGGAGTTTCGCAGGAAGAAGTAGAGAAGAAGCTGGCAGAGGCGAATGCCTCGTTGCGGGTGCTAAATGATAAAGGTGAAGATATTATGCGTCACGATTTATTCCAATAATTCTAAGATAATGAGAATAATACCGACATTACTCAGAGGTACTGTTTATTTGCAAGCCTCGTTGAAAGCATTTGAGCTTGACAGCCGTATTTTGGAGGAAAAGTATGGTTTGCTGGTTAGGCAGATAGACTATGAAAACGATGCGGATTTGGAAGTGTGGATGAGTATCATACATACATCGTATGACGACTGCCATTTTACCGTTGAAACCGCAAGAAAGTATCTTGCTAACCACCGCTTCATGAACCAGACAAAAACATTCTTGTTTCAGGAAATTGGGGGGGGGCAAAATTGTGGCAACAGTTTCAATTGGATTATACAAAGCAAATCCCAAAGTAGGTGGTGACTTTAGGATAGGTGTCACAAAGGCAGCGCAAGGAAAAGGCTATGGAAGATTGTGCATTCTATTTGCTTTTTCTCAGTTGGCTTCAATGAGAATCAAATATGGTGAATCTGCAATTTCTTTCAAACGAAAGGAGTCGCTTTATATCCATTATTCGTTGGGCTTTAGACCTCAAACGAATTTAGGATATGTTGCAAATAAAACTGCAGGAAAAAAGGTGAAGAACTTGAATTTCATATTGAAATTCCGCTTATGGAAATCCTATCGGGATTATTTAAAGAAAGAACGTACTAATTTTTAGTAAATGAAAATTGCAATTATCGGGGCTGGCAATGGTGGTCAAACCTTTGCTGGCTATTTGTCTATGGCTGGATATGAAACCAGCCTTTATGACATTGATGTTGAGAAAATGAAGGCCCTCAAGAAGTTGGGAGGCATCCAAATGGAGGGGCGTATAAATGGGTTTGGTAAGATTGGATGTGTGACAACCGACATAGCGGAAGCTGTAAAGGGGGCTGAGATTATCATGGTGACAACTGTTGCCAATGCCCATAGAGCTGTGGCAACGTCAATCGCACCCTATTTGGAGGAAGGGCAGGTCGTAGTTCTGAATCCAGGACGTACTTGTGGTGCCTTGGTGTTTAAGCAGACGCTGAAAAACGCAGGTTGTAAAAAACGCATCTTCCTGGGTGAAGCACAAACGCTGGTGTATGCATGTCGTGTGATTGAAAATGGTCATGTGAATGTGATTGGTATTAAAGATGAAGTGCTGTTGTCAGGACTGCCAGCTGCTGATACTGATTATATCCTGTCAAAGTTGAATCCGATATACCCATGCTTTATGAAAGCGGATAATGTGTTGAATACGAGTCTGGAGAACATCGGTGCGATGTTCCATCCCTGTGTTTTGCTTTTCAACGCTGCAACTATCGAAAGGAATGATACGTTCTGGTTCTATCGAGACATGACAGAACAAGTGGCTGAGTTTATTGAGAAGTTTGATGCTGAACGTCTTGCCGTAGGTAGAGCATACGGGATAGATTTGTTGAGCGTGAGGGAATGGATCAAATTCGCTTATAAGGATACTATTGGTGAGACGCTTTGTGAACGTATGCGTAATAATCCAGCCTATCATGACATCAAATCACCATCTACCATTTTTACTCGTCAATTGACAGAGGATATTCCTACCGGAGTACTGCCTATTATGGAACTTGGTAAGGCGGCTGGAGTTGAGACTCCTTTGCTGGAATCTATGATTCATATTTGTGAGACATTGCTCAATATGGATCTACATTCTAATGGAAGGAATCTTAAGAATTTGGGACTTGCAGGGAAAAACAAACAGGAAATATTAGACTATATCACCCATGAAGCATAATGCAGTATTGAAGGACGTATTCGGCTTCATCAAACCCCTTGTGGATGTTCATACAATGGGGGTTTATACCATGGCCAACCTGTTAAGGGATTGTGGCTATAGGGTCTATGTGGCCAAGGACGACGTGGCAGAGGCTGTAGAGATGATTCAGAAGGTCAACAACTACAGTCTGGTGAAGCGATGGATAGTAAGTAATGGTATTACCAGAATAGGCTTTAGCTATCGATTAGACCCTCAGGAAGGTTGTGACTATTTCATGACTCTGTACCATCAACTGAAGGCTGATAATATGTTTTCTGTAGATGGTGGTACTATCACTCAGATTTTCTTTGCTGGATTGCCTGACACCTGTGAGTTGGTGAAAGGTAAAACTGCAGGGGAAGTGCTGGTATTCCCCGGAAATGAAAGTCCGATAGAGTCGCTGACGATGCTGAGAGTGCCTGAAAACCTGATGCCACAGGCATTGAATCAGGATAATCCCTACGACAATATGCGTTGGGATTTTGCCAAGAAACTAATAGAATCAGAAAGATATAAGCTAGAACCACCATTGGATCATTTAGGCTATAAGGAATGCGGTAAAGAGAACGATAGCTTTGTGGCGAGACTGGAATATGCCCGAAAAAAACATGCACTTCCGATTATACGCACGCACTCTGGCCCCTATAATCCAAACAGGATGGAGGCACTGAAGGAGTATAACTCTTGGTGCAGGGATTTAGCCCAGAGCCAGCTTTTGGACGTACTTTCTATCGGTAGTTCGCAATTGACACAATCCAATTTCGGAGAGAATTGGGAAGGCAAGGCAAATGGCGGTGGTGTGCCAGTGAATTCTGAACTGGAATATATGGCTATTAGGGAGAATGCCAAACCCATGCTGGTGAGAACCTATTCAGGAACGAAGGATGTGCCAGGATTAGCCAAGATTCATGAAAGAGCACTGAATATCTCGTGGCATGCTTTGAGCTTCTGGTGGTTTGATGAACTTGACGGCAGAGGTCATAACAGCCTGTTGGATAACTTGAAAGAACACTTCGATGCTGTTCGCTGGATTGTGACATCAGGAAAACCAGTAGAGCCTAATGTTCCCCATCATTTTGCTTTCCGTGGTGCTGACGATATTACTTATATCATAACTGGTTATTTGGCTGCAAAGGCCTGTAAGAAACTTGGCGTACGTCACATGATTTTGCAGAATATGCTGAATACGCCTAAATATACTATTGGTGTACAGGATCTGGCAAAGGGAAGGACGATGCTGAAACTGGTTCGAGAGCTGGAGGATGACAATTTTCATGTCAGCTTGCAGTCTCGCGCAGGTTTGGATTATTTTGCGCCTGACTTGGAGGAAGCTAAAGTTCAGTTGGCAGCAGTCACCTGTTTGATGGATGATTTGGAGCCTGAAAATGAGAATAGTCCAGAGATTATCCATGTGGTGAATTATAGTGAAGCAGTACGTTTAGCAACACCTCCGATTATCAAGGATAGCATTCGCATTACGTTGAATGCCTTGCGGGAGTACAGATTAGCCCGTGCACTGGGTAAGGTTCCCAATATGAAGTATGACAAGGAAGCACAAGAGCGTTTCAATTCTCTTTATGCAGAGGCAAAAGCTGCCATAGAATTGCTGGAAGCAAATATTCCGAACCTATATACACCAGAGGGATTCTACAAGGTCTTTGTGGAAGGATTCCTACCCGTACCCTACCTTATGGATCAGAAAAAGAAGTTCCCAAAGGCCAGAATGTGGCACACTGCTATCAAGAATGGTGGTATTAGAGTGATTGACGATGACGGAAAGATTGTGGATACCGTTGCGAGATACAGATCAATAATATCACAAATGCAATAAGGGAAGAGCAATTAGAAATCGGCCTTAGGATGAGGATGGAGACGTGTTTGGACAGTAGATAAGAGGTAAAAGTTAATTTAAAAGAGAAAAATATTGAATTTTCAGGATAATAACATTAAGGCATTTCTCGCACTGCTGAGAGCTGGACTGTTTCCGATTCACGAGGAAGGAAATCCGGAGATATGGATTGACGGAACTACGGATTGGAAGGCGGTGTATCAGCTGGCACAAGAGCAGTCGGTGCAAGGGGTAGTGCTTCAAGGGATTGAAGCGGTTCAGGGTTTATGGTTAAAGGCTCATGGTTCTTCTTTAGTGCCGCAGATGCTTTTGCTGCAGTGGATCGGTAACGTGCAGGTGATAGAGCAGCGCAACAAGGCCATGAATCAGTTTATCGCAGATTTGGTAGCAAAGATGCGTGAAGCTGATATCTATGCTATTCTTGTAAAAGGGCAAGGAGTGGCACAATGCTACGAGAAGCCGCTATGGAGACCGTCGGGTGACGTAGATCTCTTGTTAAGTGAGGATAACTACACCAAGGCAAAGGAATTTATGCTGCCGATGAGCTCAAGCCGTAAACGCGAGGAGCAATATTCAAAGCACTGGGGCATGAGCATCGGTCAGTGGTATGTGGAGATACACGGCTCATTGCGCAGCGGACTTTCTACCGGTGTAGATAAGGAGATTGACGCAGTGCAGAACGACGTGTTCTATGGCGGAAATGTGCGGTCGTGGGATAATAACGGTACGTTGGTATTTCTTCCTGCACCAACTGAGGATGTATTCCTTGTGTTTACACACTTCATCAAACACTTCTATAAAGAAGGGATGTCGTTGAGACAGGTTTGTGACTGGTGTCGTTTGCTCTGGACGTATAGGGAATCACTGAATTACGAACTTTTGGAATCATGGATAACGAAGAGCGGCCTTATGGGAGAATGGATGGCATTCTACAATCTGGCAAACAGATATCTTGGTATGCCAGATTTGGATTCACGTTTGATGACTCATAATTCAAGGTTTGACAAGAAGGCGGAAAAGTTGATGGAGTTTATACTTGGTGGTTATTCTGGGAATAAGTTTAAGGATACTTTACAGATTGCAAAGATTTTCACGTGGAAGGCACTAAGGTACTCACCAAGCATATTCCTGAATGTGAATTGGTTGAAGATAAAAGAGAGGATGAACATCAAGTGAAGAGCGAATGACAAATCAATTTGTAAAGTATGTTGTTAACCTTTTTAAAGATGTACCTGTTTATGTTTATGAAGTTTTGGGGCTGGTATTCATTATAGGAACAGTCCTGATGTTTGCACTTGGGGGATTTAAGAAAGGAATACGGTATTCTAGTAGGTTGCTGATTGCGGAATATGTTGTATTATTATTCTCTACGACGGTTATTTTTCGTTCATATAGAAGGAGGTTGAAGTATGATTTCCATCCTTTTTGGAGCTATGATGCTTTACAGAATGGTGGAGAAAAGCTGCTGCCGGAGATAATCATGAATGTGGTGGTGTTTGTGCCGGTGGGGCTGATTTTGGGATGCGCGTTTAGGAGTATGACGTGGTGGAAGGTGGTATTGATAGGTGGCGGTGTGTCGATGTGTATTGAAGCGATGCAGTATTTCTATAACAGAGGTTTTGCCGAGACGGATGATGTGATGCATAATACAATCGGTTGCTTGATGGGATTTGGAATTTACTCGTTGGCGAGATATGGGTATGAGAGGATTGGTAAGAGGAGTGTGGATGTAGGTTAGTTTGGTTATATGAAGGTAATAGATAAGCGTTTGTTGGATGAAGTCAGTTCGCAGGCGAAA
>JAEEGL014117686.1_pt1 | contig 11308 bp, 7 predicted proteins | sample 9134231 | NCBI WGS metagenome assembly JAEEGL01 (sample SAMN16246548, study PRJNA631951) | gut metagenome | biome: gut microbiome; feature: rumen; material: fiber-attached | host: Bos | place: Iran: Karaj | collected 2018-10
ACCGGCGAGATCGACAAGACTACGAGCAAACGCGGCGCAAGTCTGTTTTATTTCGATTTCGACGGGTACGCAGAAGATCACATTTTTAAATTATAATCGTAATTTTATCAACTACGAAAAACACGAAAAGCACGAAGGAAGAATTCGGTGGTTTTCGTGTTTTTTTGTTTAGGTACGTCGATTTCATTTACCTGTGCATATTTTCGCAACGAAAATGCGTAAAGAACACGATTAGAGTAAAATTCGTCTTTCGATGATTATGGTGAAAAAAAATTTGCAAATTAAAAAGAGAATGATACCTTTGCAATGTTAATCAAAAAATATAAAAATCGCAAAATTTTCAGGAAAAATGTATCATTCGCTGTTGGACAACATCAAAACAGTGTTTGCAGACAAAGAGTCAGATTAATAATCCGCCCTCGCCTTCTCCCGTTGCCTCAAACGCCGCGTCAATTTTCAGATTTGCCTTGTCCATTGCCGCTGCGACGGCGAGACGGTCGCAACGCTCGTTTTCGGGGGTGTCGTTGTGCCCCTTGATCCATACGAACTTAACCGTGTGCTGCCTGTAAATGTTGATGAAACGCATCCAAAGGTCGGGATTTTTCTTGCCGGAGAATCCTTTCTTGATCCATCCCCAAATCCATCCCTTCTCCACGCTGTCAACGACGTATTTGGAATCGGAGTAGATGGTGACGTTCATCCCCGGCCTTTTCAACGCTTCGAGCCCGACGATTACAGCGAGGAGTTCCATGCGGTTGTTGGTGGTCTTGCGGAAACCTTCGGCGATCTCGCGCCTGTACGGTCCCGACATAAGCACCACGCCGTAGCCGCCCGGTCCAGGGTTGCCACGCGATGCGCCGTCGGTGTATATTGTAATGTCCATTGTTTTCAATTCTTAATTCACAATTCACAATTCATAATTCATAATTCAAAATTCATAATTGTCATTCGGCGGACTCCTTAATTATGCGTTATGAATTGCGCACTATGCATCGTTATTCCACTCTGTCTTTTTTGCTGTATTTGATGATGATTGGCTTGCTCGGCGCACTCTCCACGTGATAACGGTTGAATGTTGTTATCTTATACGTGTAGAATTTTTTGCGGAACCATGCCTTGCCCTTGTGGAAAAGGCGCAGGTCGCAGTTGTCGGTGAATTTGAGAAAATTCTTCTGCGACGGCACGAAGTCTGGGTTCTTGCCCTTGACGCGGTAGATGGCGTAGAATACCGGCTTGTCGTCGGCGGGGAGAGTCTTCTGTTTGTCGTCGGTCCAATGAACGACGTATTGGCGCGGAGCCTTGATGATGGTGGCGTCGGGACTGTTGGGACTGTTTTCGAGCCACGGCATCTTGGGCATCATCACGTCGCGGTTAAAACATTTTTGCTTCACCGACGTGACCATGTTCATCGGGTTTTTGGTGATGGTGGTGCTGCGGTAGGTGATTATGCCTTGCACGTGAGGGTACTTGCGGGTGATTTCAATTTGTTTTGGGATTTCGTAGGGGTCGTTCCAACCATTGGCTCCGCCGTTTTCCTGATTGTACGCGCCAAGTCCGATGTAGATGTTGCGTCCGTAGGCGTGTTCGTCCCACCACTTGACGCATTTTTCAAATTGGTTGTACTGATGGTTGATGTTCCAATACAACTGCGGGGCGGCATAGTCGATCCATCCGTTTTTGAGCCACGTGAGCACGTCGGCGTAGAGGTAGTCGTAGGCGGAGAGCGAGTTGGTTTCCGAGCCGTCGGGGTCTTCGCGTTTGTTGCGCCATACTCCCGCCGGGCCCACGCCAAATTTTATCCACGGTTTTTCCTTCTTGATGGCGGCGTTGCAGTCGCGGATGAAGACGTTGACGTTGTTGCGCCGCCAAGCCGCCTTGTCGGTGAAGTTGCCCTTGTATTTTTGGAAAGTCTTGTCGTCGGGCAGTTCGACGAACTTCTTGTTGTCGCCTTGGACGGGGTAGGGGTAGAAGTAGTCGTCAAAATGCACGCCGTCGATGTCGTAACGTTTTACTACATCGACGATTACCTTGATTAAGTATTCGCGCACTTCGGGGATGCCCGGGTCAAAGTATTTGCTGCCACCGTATGAAAAAAACCATTCGGGCTTGGTGTTGGAGATGTGGCTGGCGCAGACGTCGGCGTATTGCGTGGTGGCTACGGCGCGGAATGGATTGAACCAAGCGTGAAACTCCATTTTCTGCGAGTGAGTGCGCTCCACCATGAATGTCAGCGGGTCAAATTCGGGCATGGGAGCGCGTCCCTGTTTGCCGGTGAGCCATTCGCTCCACGGCTCGTATGGCGACTTGTAGAATGCGTCGGCTGCGGGTCGCACTTGGAACACGACGGCGTTGTATCCTGCGTTTTTGTATTGCGATAGAAGTGTTATGTAGTTGGATTTCAACGTGCTTGCATCAGTGGTCGCCTTCTGCGGATAGTCGATGCGTTTGGTGGTAGCCACCCACACTCCACGAAATTCGCGGAGCGTGTCGGGAAAGTTTTGCGCGATGGCTGTGGTGCCCATAATTAGCAAAGCCAACAGCATGGGGAGTCGTTTCATATTTGTGATGTTTTTTTTGGTTTCGCATATTCTACACACAAGTGCCACTTTGTAGATTTCTGAAACATGATTTTGGTATGTTTCAAAAAAACTGACATTGTATAAATAAATGTAGAGACGCCATAATATGACGTCTCTACAATATCGGCAAATGTTATTTGCGTTTGCCTTTCTTTTTGTTCTGCTCTTCAAGCATCTTCATCTGTTTGCGCTGTGCCTCTTCGAGGCGGGCGAGGAAGCCTGACTTCTTTTTGGTGGAGTTTTTGGCGACTTTCTCGTTGAGTTTGGCGAGGATTGCGGCTTCGTCCATATTGTTGCGGATGAATACTATCTGCAATATCGCGATGACGTTGGAGAGGAAGTAGTAGTAGGTGAGGCCCGATGAGTAGTCGTTGAACCAACAGAGCATCATCACAGGCATAAAGTACATCATCAACTTCATTCCAGGCATCGTCTGTCCCGAATCCATCTGTCCCGAAATCTTGGTCTGCAACAACATCGCGCCCGCCATCAGGAGGGCAAAGAGGCTGATGTGGTCGCCATAGAATGGGATGTTGAAGCCAAAGTCGAGTATGGAGTCAAAAGCGGAGAGGTCGTCGCTCCAAAGGAATCCCTGCTGGCGCAACTCGATGGAGGCGGGGAAGAAGCGGAACAACGCGATTAACACAGGCATCTGCAACAACATCGGCAGACAGCCGCCCATCGGACTTACGCCCGCCTTGCTGTATAATGCCATCGTTGCCTGCTGCTTTTTCATTGCGTCTTCGGGCTTGGGGAACTTCTTGTTGATTTCCTCCACCTGCGGACGCAAGACGCGCATCGCCGCCGTAGATTTGTACGACTTGTATGTGAGGGGCAGAAGTACTGCCTTCACTATGAGTGTCATTATCAGGATGATAAGACCGTAGCTCGATATGAACGAACCGAGCCAATTGAATAGCGGGATTATCAGGAACCTGTTGCACCATCCGATGATTGTCCATCCGAGCGGCACGAGGTCTTCGAGGGCGAGGTCGTCGCCTTCGGCGAGTTCTATCTCTTTGAGGACGTTGAACTTGTTGGGTCCGAAATAGAACGCCATCGAATCCACTGCGGCGTTGCTCGGCAAGGCGAGGCGCGAGGCGGCGTATTTGAGGTTCTTGATGTCGGAGGATTTTTGGATTTGCAACTGTCCGTTGGCGAATGTTGATCTCGAAATCAGGACTGACGAAAAATATTGACCCTTGAAGGCAATCCATTTGGTGGAGCCTGCGAGTTTTTCGTCGGCGTATTCGCCCGTGAGACCGAGGTCGTCGGTGTCGTCGCCTTCGTATTTGTAATAAATGCCCGAATTGTTGTACTCCCACGAATTGCCGCGCTCCAAAATTGGCAGGAACTGGTTCCACGTCAGGTCGATGTAACTTGCGTTCTTGTTGATAACGCCTTCGAGGTTGTGGAATGTGATGGTGTAGTCGAGGATGTAGCTGTCGTCGGCGAGGGAGTATGCAAATTCCAACCAAGAATTGTTATCGACGTATGCGCGGAATTTGGCGTCGCAAGGCAAGTTTGGAGTTGCCTGCTGGTCGGTGACACCGTCGTAGGAGAAGAAGAGGTTTTTGGAGGAGATTGCGTTGTTGCCCGCGAAGAAGTCGAGGTTGAGTTCGTTCTGCGGATCGCGTTGCATCACGTAGAGCGAGTCGCCCGAGTTGGTCTTGAAGTCTTTGAGTTGTACCGACTTAATCATCGCACCTTTTGTGGAAAGGGTTACGATCATCTTGTTGTTGCTGATGACAATATCCTTGTCGGCACCTGTGGCTGCGGGCGCAAATTTTCCAAACTGCGCCTTGTAGTTGGCCAACGCCAGCGAGTCGCCGCCCGCTTTTGTGGTGTCGGTGAGCATCGCTGCCGCCTTGTCGAGAGAGTCGCGCAGACGGCTCTGCTGGTATTCCGCCTCCGCCTGACGCTGTTGTACTTGCGCTATGGAATCGCGGTATCTCTGCTGCATCGCCAACTGCTCCTCGCTCGGACGGTTCCATATTGAGAAACCTATGAATATCGCTATGCAGAGCGTGATTCCAATTAACGTATTTTTGTCCATTTGATGTTTAAGATTTGGGTTTGTACTGTTTTTTTACCCGTTTTGTTTTTCAATCATAATGCCAAAGTCGTTTTTGTGACTTTTTGGCGTGTTGGTTTGTCAATAACTGATGCCAATGTGTCAGTTTGTCGTTTTTTACAGCGGAAAAAGCGGAAAGAACGGAATCTTTTAAACCACACAGAAAAATTTTTAAATGCTTTAAAAATTTTTTCGGAACCCACGGAATTTGGTTTCCATGGGTTCTAAAAAAATAATTTATTGTTTAGAGCATCTTTTTTCCGTGTCATCTGTGTTTTCCGTTGTTATAAAATGATTTCCGTTGTAGGAAAAAACTAACTAATCGCCGCCTTGATGAAGGCTACGAAGAGCGGATGTGGCTTTTCGAAGCGGCTCTTGTACTCGGGGTGGAATTGCACGCCGACAAACCATTTGTGGTTTTTGTTTTCGACGATTTCCACGAGGTCGCTGTCGGGATTTTTGCCGACGGCTTTGAGTCCGTGAGCCTCCATGTCAGCAAGGTAACTGTTGTTGAACTCGTAACGATGCCTGTGCCTCTCTTGTATCATCTCCTCGCCGTATGCCTTGTAAGCGTTGCTGTCCTTGTCGAGGATGTGGCAGGGGTACGCGCCAAGCCTCATCGTGTGTCCCATGTTGGTGATGGACTTCTGCTGCTCCATGATGTCGATGACGGCATTGTCGGTGGGGCAGAATTCCGACGAATTGGCGTCGGCGATGCCGAGTACGTTGCGGGCAAACTCGATGACGGCGCATTGCATACCAAGGCAGATGCCGAAGAACGGTATGTTGTTTTCACGGGCGAATCGGGTGGCGATTATCTTGCCGTCGATGCCTCGGTGTCCGAAGCCTGGCGCAACGAGTATCGCCTTCTTCTCGCCAAGGAGTTCGGCAACATTCTGGTCGTTGATTTTCTCGCTGTGCACCCACTCGATGTCGAGTTTGACGTTGTTGACCATTCCTGCGTGGTTGAGAGCCTCATGGATGGATTTGTAGGCGTCGGGGAGTTCCACGTATTTGCCTACTACTGCTATCTTGACCACGTTGGAGAGGTTGTAGAGGCGGTTGAGTTTGTCGTTCCAGGCGTCGAGGTCGGGATCCTGCTTTACGGCGAGTCCGAGTTTGGTCATTGCAACTGTGTCGAGGCCCTGTTTAAGGAACGCGAGCGGCACTTCGTAAATCGACGGCAGGTCGGGCGACTCAAACACCGCGTCCTTGCCTACGTTGCAGAATTGTGCCACTTTGGCGCGGATTGATGCATTGAGTTCGTGTTCGGTGCGCAGGACAAGGATGTCGGGCTGTACGCCGATTTCGAGGAGTTTCTTGACCGAGTGTTGCGTTGGCTTTGTCTTGATTTCGCCCGCTGCGGCGAGGTAGGGTACGAGGGTGAGGTGGATGCAGAGTGCGTCGGAGCCGAGTTCCCATTTGAGCTGCCTTACAGCCTCGATGAACGGCAGCGATTCGATGTCGCCCACTACGCCGCCTATCTCCGTTACCACTACGTCGTATTTGCCCTGCTTGCCGAGGAGCATTATGCAACGCTTGATTTCGTCGGTGATGTGCGGGATTATCTGGACGGTCTTGCCGAGGTAGTCGCCCTTGCGCTCCTTGTTGATTACCGACTGGTAGATGCGTCCCGTGGTGACGTTGTTCGCCTGCGAGGTGGGGACGTTGAGAAAACGCTCGTAGTGCCCGAGGTCGAGGTCGGTCTCCGCGCCGTCGTCGGTTACAAAACACTCGCCGTGCTCGTATGGATTGAGTGTGCCTGGGTCCACGTTGAGGTAGGGGTCGAGTTTTTGGATTGTAACGGAGTAGCCACGCGCCTGAATGAGTTTTGCAAGCGACGCCGCAAGGATGCCCTTGCCAAGCGACGAGGTCACGCCGCCCGTTACGAATATGAATTTAGTGTTTTTTGCCATAACTAATAAGTATAGTCAGTTAGTTTTTCTTGTCGCTTTTGCCGTTGACAACGTCGTTGATGGCCTTTCCAATGGTGTTGATGAGCGACTGCAACGAATTTGCCTCCTCCTTCTGCTTCTCCATCTTCTGACGGAAGCCCTGTATCATCGCGTCGGCGTTCTTGGACTTTGCGAAGAATCCGAGGTTGTTTTCGGAGAGTGCAATCTGCTGGCGGAGCGTGTCGAGGCGTCCTTTGAGTCGGTCGCGCTCGTTGCGGAGTTTATCCAACGCCTGGGGATTGGTCTGTGCGGCCTCGATGAGGTGCTTCATCTTGATTTCGTTGCGTTTTGCCTCGTCGATGTTGATTTTGGCAAACTGCATGTCAATCGCCTTGCGGAAACGGTCGTAGAGCGCGTCCTTCTTGCTGATTGGCACGAGCCCAATCTCCGACCAGCGCTTCTGCATCTCTTTGAGCGCGGCGATGTTCTTTTCGTCGCTGTCGGTGGATTGGAAGTTCTCTACTTCGGCGATGAGCTGCTCTTTGAGTTTGAGGTTGGCGTCCTGCTCCTTGTCGATGCTGTCGAAGTGCTGCTTCTTGTTGTCGAAGAAGGCGTTGCAGGCTGCGCGGAACCTCTGCCAAACTTCTTCGGAGTGTTTGCGCGGCACGGGTCCGATGGTTTTCCATTTGAGTTGGAGCCGTTTGAGGATGTCGGAGGTCTTTTTCCAATCGGTGGAGTCCTTGAGGCTCTCCGCCTGTACGCAGAGGTCGATTTTGAGCTGGAGGTTGTTTTCCTCCTCCTCCTTGTTCTGCGCGTAGTATTCGCGTTTTTTCTCGAAGAACTTGTCGCAGGCGTTGCGGAAACGCTCATATACGGCGTTGTTGTGCTTTTTGGGGGCGAATCCAATCATCTTCCAAAACTGTTGGAGGCTGAGGATTTCCTTGTTCTGGTTGTCCCACTCGGAGCGCGAATGGTAGTCTTTGGCAACGATTTCCTCGGCTTTTTCGCAGAGGATTGTTTTGGCGCGGAAGTTGTTTTCCTGCTCCTTCTTCAAGTTGGCGTAGTAGTCCTGGTGCTTCTTGTTGATGGTGTATGTCGCCTTCTTGAAGCGTTCCCATATCTCCTCCTTCTGGGCGGCGAATACGGGGCCTGTCTCGCGCCACTGTTCGTGGAGTTTCTGGAGTTCGTTGAACGCCTTGACGATTTTGGGTTCGAGGAGGAGTTCCTCGGCGCGCTCGCAAAGTCGGATTTTCTGCTCGGTGTTCTTCTTGAGGTCGAGGTCGCGGAGTTCGCGGTTGATCTTCACGATGTCGTAGAAACGCTCCACCTGGTAGTTGTAGGATTCCCACAACTGCTTGGCTTCCGCCTGGGGCACGATTCCAATTTCGCGCCACTGCTTCTGGAGGTTCTTGAACTCCTCGAAGGTCTGGTTGATGTTGTCCTGCGTGTTGATGAGGTTCTCGATTTTGGAGACGATTTCCTGCTTGAGTTTCAGGTTGTTGAGCTTCTCCTGTTCGAGTTGTTCGTTATATTTGTTTCGCTTGTCGCGGTATTGGTCGAATAGTGCCTTGAACTTGTCCTCCAATGGGTCGGGCGTTGCGCGGAAGTCCTTTGGCTCGTAGCCGTTTTCGATGAATTTTTCGCGCTGCTGCTCCACGTCGGCGTTTATCTGCTTGTAGAACAAGGTCTTGATGTAGTCAACGTATGACTTGCATTTGTGCACGTCGTCGCGGTTGACAATCTTTTCCAACGCTTCAATGAGGCCTTCTTTGGGGAGTTCGGCGTAGTTGATGGCGTCGAGGTCTTCCACGGTCTCTTCTGCTTCCTCTTCCTCGTACTGGGGTTCGGCGGCGGCGTCGGTGGTTCCCTCTGTCGGCTCGCTGTTTTCGGCGGCTGGCTCGTCAGATGCCGACGGCTCGGCTGCGGAGGTGGAGTCGATGGGTTCGGGTTGTCCTGACGGGGTGGGGGAGGCTTCCTTCTGCACCTCGTCGATGATTTGCGTAAATGACTCTTCCTGCTTGCGGGCTTGGAGTCGTTGCAAGAGAAGTTCGGCGGCACTGAGTTTGGGCGCGTCGTTCTCTGGAGTCGCTTCGGGAGTGTTGACGTTCGCATTATCGGGAGCCTGCTCCTGATTTTGGGTAGAGATTGGGTCTAATGTTTCCATAAACAAGGAAATTTTAGCGTTTAACAATTTGTTTGCCTGTGCGTCTCTGGGACGCTCTTTTATCAATCAAAACAGCGCATCCACATCGGAACGCGCTGTCCTTTATTCATTTTTTTATCCTTTGACTATCAGCGGCTTTCGATGATGTCGAAGGGGATGTTGACCACGCTTTGGAGTTCGATGCCACGGTCGCGCATCACTTCGTCGTTTTCGCGATAATACCACGACACGTGCATATTGGTTGATTTGCCGTGCAGCTCCTCCGAGGCGATTAGTATCTTGACGATTATCCTCGCTGTGGACGAATTGAAATAGTCGAGGAAGAACTCAATCTCCGTGTCCTTGTTGGGCTGGCTGTAATATTCGCCAAACCACGACTGCACGGGGGCGTAGAATTTAATCACGTCCTCTGGCAGCGACTTGCCCTCAAACCTGAACACGCCTCTGTCCTTGTCCAATTCCACACGCGGAGTGTCGCTTGTAGCCTCTATTATGATGGGTTCCAACATATCAAATTTAGTTTCAGATTCGGGGCAAAAATAATAATAATTTTGGTAACAAAAAAAAATATTTGCAAATATAAGGTAAGTTTGAGCATTGGAGTTATATTTTCTCAATTCCCGAACCTCACCCCGCCATCTGCATTGGCGGTAAGCGAATAATTGATGCGTTCCATTGGGTCGGTGAGGGTAGCCTCGGTCAGCGTGGCGGCGAAATAGGGTTCGCTGTCGCCGTCGAGGATACAGGAGTAGAGGCGGTGGATTTCGGATTGAAGTCCCGCGTCCGCCACCTGCGATGAGTAAATCATTGGAAATATGTCTTTTACGTAATATTGGCGCAATGGATGCGTCAATGTGTCGGACGCAGCGAATTGAGCCATCTCCTCGGGAAAATATAGGTGCCTGCCGTTGATGTTGACATCTACAATCCTCAGCGTGATGCTGCCGCCTGAATAGGGGAGTTCGCAGCGGCCTACAGCCTTGCCGTCCACATCAAAAAACTTGACCGCCACCTGCGCCGAGCCGTCGGAGCGGGTGACAACTTTGAGCCTCATCGGCACGATTTCGTCTTTAAGAAGGTTGAATTTTTCGACATCCACCACATCCGACGACGAGCGCGAAAGCAACCACCACAGCAATATTCCTATCACTATGACGGCTGCTCCTCCCGCTATTATGATTGTGTTTTTGTTCATTTACGCTTGTAATTGAGTATCTTGATGTTGCCTAAGAAGTCGAGGAACTTTTTAAGCCAAGTAAATTCGAGCGCAACGTACAGCACCACGGTCGTCAGCCAGATGAAGGCGATGTTGAACCAGAATGTCGGGATCTCCATGTCGCCAAGTTTCTTGACGGGTGCGTAAAAGTGCGACCTGCCGTTGCGGAACCTCGACTTGTGGTACGACGGATCCTTCATCTGAATCAGCCTTCCCGACTTGCTCTCGATGATTTTGTCGAGGTCGTTCTTATTGAGAAGGTACTCGTCGAGACGCTTGTTTTGGCTCGACATCTGGAGCGCGACTAAATTCTCTCTGCCGCCCATTTCGTCGAGGAGACGCTCGTAGATGATGTCTTTTTTGTTGGAGGCTTCGTATTGGCGCTGCTCCGAGAGACCCTTGAAGTCGTCTAAGAAGTTGAGGAGTTCTTCGGCAACGGTGTCTGTGAACTTTTCGCGGCAGATTTCGTCTAAGCGGGTGAACTTGCTGCCGTCCCTGCCCTCGATGTCTGCCACCATATTCTTGACAATGCGCAAATCCTTGTCAACACGCTCGTTGTCCTCTTTGAGTTTGAGAGAACGTTTGGCGTTTTCGATGCGGGTCTTCAATGCGGGCACGAGGAACGAGGAGTTGTAGTTATTTTGGCTGATTTCGCGCTCCACGAGGTAGAAGTGGCGGTTGTAGAGGTTGTTTTCAAACTGTTCCAACGCCAACGCCTCGTATGCCCACCTTGACGTCATGATGTCGCCCACGATTGGAACGCATTCGGCGTCTGCCACATTCTTGTGGATTTTGCTGAAACTTACCATCACGCCGCTGAACAGAAGTTCAGGCACTATTATAAAAGGTATTGTTATGTAGATGTTGACAACACTGCTCAGTGCCGACGAAATGTTCAAGCCGAGCATATTGGCAAATGCCGATGTCGTAAACAATACCAACCAGTACTGCCACGTAAGTCCGTGAATTTCAAGCACAATATTGCCCACAAGCACGAATGAAATGGTCTGTATTGCAGATATTGCAAAGAGGACGGCTACTTTGGAGTTGATATAACTGAACCAACTCAGGTTCAAGAACCGTTCTCGACTTAGTATCATTCGGTCGCGTATGATTTCCTCCGCACTCACCGTCAAGCCTATGAACAGCGAACATATCACACATATAAATATATATGCGGGGATGTTTTCGTTGTTGGCGAATACGTATGCGCCTGGGTCGTCCGCCGTACCGCTGAAATACTTGATGAAGTACGCCAATATGAACGCCAATACGGGTGATTCCAGGAGGTTGATGAGGAGATATTGCTTGTCTGTAATCTTCGACAGGACGTTTCTCTGCACAAAAATTTTGAACTGCGTCCAAAGGCTCGGGATTTGG
>JAEEGL014298549.1_pt1 | contig 11308 bp, 7 predicted proteins | sample 9134231 | NCBI WGS metagenome assembly JAEEGL01 (sample SAMN16246548, study PRJNA631951) | gut metagenome | biome: gut microbiome; feature: rumen; material: fiber-attached | host: Bos | place: Iran: Karaj | collected 2018-10
CAAGAAAGCGTTTGCACGATTGTTGGGATAATGCTTTGCCAAGGTTTGCACACATTTATCATCAAGTGCATCGGCAGCACGTTTTTTCCCGTCCGGTGCCTCAAATTTGAACTCGTGAGTGACGCTCACGAGTTGGACACCGTCAGCCTTGAGTTTCTTTTTCAGCCAGCGCCAGTAGTTTCCTGCCTTGACATAGTCGGGTTCATTGTTGATGGCCCGTACAACATCGGTGGCCGAGAACCACCATTTATTCTGGCTCTCGTCCCACACAGCCCGCACCTCGCGGTCGTTATAAAAGCGGATGGAAGTTTTCATTTCAATTCTTGAAAATTTTCTGGTATCATCAACTGTTCCTTGAATTCTTTTATCTTGGATATGTCATATTTGCCACAAATATTAACTATCAAAGGTATCTCTATTGCAGCGCTAATAATAGTTCCTATAATGGTAACGATAGGATTATCTGTTAACATTTTAAAGAATTCATTAGTTTCAGGTTTTAGAATTTGCAGCAAAATAGTTGCTGTGAGTAAAGAAAATAGCAATACGCCAACCCCGATTATCCACCACCAAGTTTTCCACCGCCATTTTCTCAACTGATTTTTGACAAATTCCTCTCTCTTTTCTCCTCGGTGTCTGTTGATCTCGTCTTTAAATTCTGCATTTTCAGATTTTAATTTTCCTTTGAGTTCTTCTTGTTTTTTGTAATGTTTATTTGCTCTTGCGAGAGCTTTCTTTTTTTCAAGAGACTCTTCTGTAAGACGTGTGATATGACTTTCTTTGGTTTGACTCTCCGACTCCAACTCCTTTAATCTTTTATCAAACTCTGTTTCTGCAAAATCTTTGGCTCTTTCTTGCAATTCTTCATTAGCAAGCCCTTGCAATTCATTATTAAAATCTTCTTTGATAAAAGATTTAATTAAAAAAGTTTGCTGTTTGATGTCAGAAGTGATTTCACTTATCCCCTCTATGGCATATAACAATTGCTCTTCTGATAAAGTTGGGTGACTAACTTTCATATTTAGAAAACACACAAAACTTTTGTAATCATCATCAGTCCTTTCCATATATCTTAATACCATGCTTAACCATTGACTTGGAAGCATAACTATTGGTATTTCGTTTGTGTTTCTGTTATAGTCCCAATGACGTAAATGTTGGTCTGACGAAACAAAAAAATATTTTACTTGGTAAATATCATCGTTTTGTCCATTCCTTTTATACTCCATCCAAATAATATTTCTTGCGTCAACCGAAGCAGCCGTGTACGATTTGTCTTCACAATATTTAATAATCTGAGATTCATAATCAGAGATTAATTCTTTTATGTCGTCCTCCTTATATGGTCTTACTGAATCTTTTTGAATGTGAAATCTTTTTTGTATTTCTTCATATTTTGCTAACAAATGGGTCTTGAAGGAACTAACACTTCCATCTGTTCTGTTGACACGCCATTTAAAATATAATTTATAAAAGCCGTCTATATCCACAGTCTCCAAATAGACCTCTGGCTTTACTCGTGCTGCAGGAGTTGTCGCCCTATTTAATTTTGTTATATAATAGTCAATAGTTTCTTTGATTTCAATATCTGTTTCTTTTGTAATAAATAAATCTTGGCGAACGCTGTGAAACTTAGATAAGAACTGTTCCGTACGTAATTTTCTGTCCTCACCATTGACTCCGAGGGCTCTAAAGATGATATTTGAATCAATATAGAGGTTCTTGTTTCTAAGATTATTAATTTCAAATAGTGCATCTTTTTTATTTGTCAACATACAATATTCTAAAGCAAAACTAGCCAAATTAAATATTGCTGCATTTTTCCCTTTATCATCCCAATCCAGAAATTCGTTTATGATGACTTTATCCTCATCTCCAAATGTAGAATCATCAATTTGCAAAATGCTTTTTTCTTTTAGCAACAATTTATATCCCTCTAAATTTGTTGTAAAAACACTATATAAAAATCGGTAAAAAACATCTATTTTGGATTTGTCGAGATTATGATTCTTTACAAATGTAACAATATAATCATTAAGATTCTTATTGTTAACTTGTTCTTGTTCAATTAATTTCCTCCGTGTATTCTTTAACGATACTTTAATGCCACCATCATCATAATAGTCAAAGTTTTCAGTAAATTTTGGGTCTTTAATTACTGCTAATATCTCTTCATGGCTTAAGGTAATTGCATAATTTTTGGTGATGGATTCTATTAACAAGGATATTGCTATAGCTTTATCTGAAGTATTATTATATAGAGCATCCTCAATTATTTTTCTAATAATTTGTTTTGTGGAAATAGTGCTCGAATTATTCCGGGCATATAATATTGCGGACATCCTAAATAGTCCTTGTGTAAGTTCGTTTTTCATTATTCAATAAATTATATTTTCCTTTTATTTTACCCTCACCCTCCCCGTCAGTAAATTCTGCATCAGCGACTTCTTCAGCCTTTCAAGGACGGCGATTTTGTTTTGTTTCTTTTCAATGCCTTTAAAAATGTCCATTATCCTATCAATAAGAATCTTTTGTTCCTTTATATCAGAAGGATATAAAATTTGTAAAGGCATAAGATTACTGTAATTAATGTTTTTTTGTGCACTTTCTGTCGCTTGGGCGTCAAGAATGGTTTTATATCCCATTAATTGCAAAAGCAAATAAGGTGGCAATATTATTTCTTCGTTCGCATTTATCCCTATTAAACTATCAGGAAAAAATACTTCATAAGTCGTCAGTGCCACATATCCAATGTTTGCAGCTATGGTTATTATTATTGTATTACAAGGGAAACTTCTACTAACTGAAGCCCCTAAATCATTTAATGATTGAGATGCGTTTCTCAAATAAAAAACACTTTCAACTACATCGCTTGTTTGCACAAAAGGATAATTTCCATTATAATACCGTTCATCGTTGCGGGGACGATGGCTAAATTTCCCCCTTTGAATGCTTGCAATGTCTTTTAGTTTCTTCACCTCCCATCCCAACGGCACTCTCCCGAACTTCTCATCCGTATAAAAGTCATCCTCATTGCGGAGGGTGCCGTCGGGTTTCATGCGGCCGGTGAGGAGGTTCTGCATCAGGCTCTTCTTCAGCCGCTCGGCAGCGGCAATGCTGCCCTGCACCGCCGCTATCGCCTCGTCCACCTTCGAGAGAATATTGGCAATGGCGGTTTGTTCGTTGGGAGAAGGTTTGGGAAGAGAAACTTTTACATATTGCTTCCAATCCAAATTTCGAATGCCCGTCGTTTGCGACTGCATTCCAGCCGTCACACCCATTTCATACATTTGTTGAAGGCAGAAATAAACGAATTTGGGATTAATCTCATCATTCAGGCTTATCCTTTGTATAAAATTGGCAAAGGCATAATCCTTATCAGCCATTTCATCAGTAACAAAACCAACACGCCCAACAGGTTGAGTCTCACTTCCACCACTACGCTCAATCAAAATATCATTGGCAAACAACTTCTTTTCCTTGAACTTCTTTTCAGACAATGTGCGATAGGCTATGTTAGACAAATCCAACTTTCCATCATTATTGAAATTCGTGCTTCGAATGACACCAATGGCACGGTCATCAGGTTCGCTGCCCCAATCGCCAGCGTCATTTTTTACAAGCACAGATTTCAACTGGACAGTATCGAAATCTCCACAAACAGTTCCTATTTTACTTTGCTTCTCCATCATTGTTCATTGTCAATTGTACATTGTCCATTCTCAATCACTTCCCAATGACCGCCTTTGTCGGGTCCCACGCGGCGGATGAGGCCGTTCTTTTGAAGAAACTGCAAATCACGCCTAATTGTCCTTTCACTAACATTAAAATATTCAGCCAAAGACGCGGACGTTTCTATGACATTTTCCAGGACATTTTCTAGGACATTCATTGTCCCGGTTTCTCTCATCTTTTGTATGATATTTTTTTGTCTCTCAGACAATTGAATGTTGTTTTTTAGGACATTTTCTAGGACATTTCCATTGTCCGCCTCACCCTCTTCAGGAATCCAATTGTAAGGCACGATCATACGAACATAATTGTCGCCGAACTCGAAGTTGTCCCTTCCATATATACGCATGATACGGTTCATGCCCGAGCCAAGCGACTCCACCAACTCCACATCGCGGAACACACGCATCAACTCCCTGTTGCGCGGCAGACTCACACCGTTGAAAAAATCCTCTTTGGTCAGCCCCAACGGAATCCTGCCTATGGAAGTGATTTCCAAACGGTCGGAAAAAAGTTCGATTTTGGAAGGCGCACCATAAATATAGTCATTATGAACAATGGCGTTTATCACGGCCTCTCTCACGGCAATCCTATCCCATTGCGGCGTATCAATGCGTCTTGTAGGAGTTATCTTTGACGAGACTTTGTTCTCCACATCCAGTTTGTCAAGCACTTTCTGCGTGGCTGTAATCAGGCAACAATATCCATATTCGTTGTTGGAAATCAAATCGTAACGGTCTTTCCCTGAGTACTTTGCCAGTTTCATGGAATTGCCATTCTCGTCGGCGAGCAGATAAGCCACATAATTGTATTTCCCGTCGTCGGTCATCAAATCAAGCGAACGGATAAAGTTGTCGTTGAGTTGAAAACCTTTTTCGGTGTAGTATATTTTGAGTTGCGCAAAGGTCAAATCCTGTCGCGGTGAAACCACATTTTTGAGGGAGTTATGCACCTTTCGGGCAAAAAGACCCTCAATTTGTTCGTTGGTCATCGGTTCTGCTGCCGTACCCACACGCATAAAACAGCCTTTTTCCGACAGGCCGTAACGGGTTTTGTAATAAGGCTTTTCGCTTCCGCTGGCAATAAAAATCTTGATAACAGGGATATTGTCGATTTCTTCAACCTTGACATCGAACAATCCCATCGGAGAAGGAGAAATCCCCGTGCGGATGCGGTCCTTAATTTTCAGCATGTCCCCATCAATATCCTTTACCCCAACGACCTTGCCATCATCATCGATGCCAATGTAAATAATTCCACCCTCTCGATAATTGAGAAACGCCACCACTTCGCGTTCCAAATCCAGATCGCGAGTCAGTTCCCGTTTTAGTTCTATGCGGTTTGTCTCTGTCATCATTTTTCAATTGCTCGTTGTTAATCGTCAATCGTTTTCAGCAACTCCTCCAACTCCATTTCTACCTTTGTTTCCGTTTGCATCGCTGCCTTGAAATCGGCAATGGCCTGCTTCAAATCAATCTGCTCTTCTGGCTCGAAGGTATCGACATAACGCGGAATGTTGAGGTTGAATTCATTCTCCTCAATCTCGTCCATATCCACGATGGAGAAATAACGCTTGCGCAGTTCGGGATCGGCCAGCATCTGCAAAAGTTCCGTCTCCACATCGGCAATGGCCTTGCGCTGCTTCTCAGCTTTTTCGTTGGCGGCATTCTCGCGTGCCGTTTTGTCGGCCAGCAACTTGTCCAACGCTTTCCGTGCGGCCTCCACGGCCTTCTGCTCGCTGGTAGTCGGCTTCTTGCCATTTTCTGTCTTGGTTTGCACTGCTAACTTTGCTTTGGCCAATTTATCGGTTTGTTTGGCAATCTCTTCCTTTGTATCGTTTTCAATTTCGGAAAGTTGGAAATCCAACTCCTCTTCAATGCGGATATGCAGCCTGTTTTTCTGGAGTTTGATCCAATGTTTTGCTTTCTCCACATCGCCCCAACTTTCCAAAATGGTGGAGATGCGCAGCACATCCTGCGGCTCCAGTACACTCATGTTGGCCTCTTCACGGTACCAGCCTTTCTTGGCGGCATACACCATCAGCACCTTGTTCTTGCGCTCCTCGGGCTTGTTTTTGTCAAAGAAGATGATGGCACCAGGGATGGTGGTTCCATAAAACAGATTGCCCGGCAGCACCACGATGGCATCAATGATATTGACATGCTGCTTGAAATCAACGCCTTGCAGGAATCCACGCCGAATCGTGTACTCCACATCGGCCTTGCGGTTCTGACCGTCATCCTCCTCAGTCTTTTCGGGTTGTCCGCGGAACAGCACACCTTGCGGGCATACTACGCCCGCCTTTCCCTTCTCATCCAACGAAGCGATGATGTGCTGTAAGAAAGCGAAATCGCCATTGCTGTAAGGTGGAATGCCATAGACCAAACGGTTATAGGGGTCGGTAAACTCTTTTTTGTATTCAATCTGCGGCGTGCCGTCCTTCTTGTTCACGGTATTGCCTTTCTTGTCTTTCTTGGGTTCGCCGTTCTGTGCCCAGTTTTCCATCGAGAAGGGGAAATTGGCCATCACCTTGTCGAAAGTGCGGAGTTCCAGTTCGTTTTCCTCGCTTTTAAATTTCGGGTCGCGGATGGTGTCGCCCTGCTCAATGCGAGCATCCAAACCGTGCAGAATCATATTGATATTGCAGATGGCCCAGGTGTTCCACACTAATTCCTGACCGAACAGCCGAATGCTCTTTTGCGTGTCATAGCTGGCGCGCGCATATTTGGCCGCATTCAGCAGAAAACCGCCAGAGCCACAAGTGGGGTCATACACGGTTTCGCCTTTTTGCGGTTTCAGGTAGCGCACAATGATATCGACGACCTCCTGCGGCGTGTAGAACTGTCCCGCCATGGTGCCGCCCTTGTTCTCATCGGCGAAACGCTTGATAAGGTATTCGTAAGCATCGCCCAGCACATCCACCGTAACATTGTTGTTGCTCAAATCCACGGCACTCAGATAGTTGACGAGGTTGGTGAGCACTTCAGGGTCCAATTTTTTTCTACCGGAACCATCTGGCGCAGGCTCGTTCCAGCGTACGGTGTTGATGATGCCTTTGAGGACATATTTGCCGTCTTTGTCAATATTCTGTTCCGCAATAGCGGTAACGGCAGCATCCAACTTCTCGTTTTTCTTGTCGATAGGAGCCAGGCGCACATCATCCCAAAAGCAGCCGTCAGGAATTGTGAAATCGTGTTTTTTCTTGGCGATCACCTCCAGTTCACGTGGCGAAGGTTCACGCACGTAGTCAATTATAAACTGTTCTTTCTCATGTTCAATCTCCCATTGGTAATTGTCGGAAAGACGTTTGAAAAACAGCAATGAGAGAATATACGACTTGTAGTCCTCCACTTTGTCGCGAAGGATGTCGGCCATGCCGAAAAGGAGGTTGCCCAAGGCTTGTTTAGTGATCATAGTGATCTTTTTTGCTATAGTAATAATCTGCAAAAATAGCAAAAAAGAACAAATTGACACCTTCACCTTTCCTGTGTAATGGAGGATTTCGGAAAAGAATAAGATCTTATCTTCCCCTGTACAATTCCAATAACTGCTTCTGATACAAATACTCATATTGCGACTGCGCCAAGTTGGAAGCAGACTGCAAATGGTTATTCTTGGCTTCGTTAAACTCGGTGCCGGTGCCTTTGCCGTTCTCATAGCGTGCCTGTGCCAATTCGAAGGCCTCCCACGCACTTTCCGCCGCCAAACGGCTGCTCTCGTATTTGTCCTTGGCCGCCACCGCATTGTAATAGGCCTGCTGGATCTCCTTGTATAGCGACTTGCGCACATTGTCCATCTGCAACTGCTGGCTGCTGTACTGCAACTTGGCGGCACGCACCTGATTGCGCGTTTGCAAACGGTCGAAAATCGGCACATTCAACGAAAAGCCCAAATAGGGACTGAAGTTGTCGCGCAACTGCGACCCAAAACCCTTGCCCGTACTCCCCAATAATGCGTAATAGTCGGTAACCAGACCGCCGTTCATGGACAAAGTGGGATAATAGGAACTCTTTGCCAACGCGATATTCTTCTGTGCATAATCCAATCGGATCTCTTCCGCTTTCACGGCGGGGCGTGAGGCTATGGCCTCGTTGAAAACCACTTCCGGATCCGGCAGCGCCTCCAAAGCAAACGCGGACACATCGGGCGGCACCACGGAGAAACCATCCGGAGAGGGCAATTCCAACAGTTGGGTCATTTCCAAGCAGGCCATTTTCAGATTGTTATGCGCCTGCGTGTAGGTGAGGCGGCTTTGTGCGAGCGTAGAGCGGCGTGCCGCCACCTCCGCCGGGCCCACCTTCCCATTCTCGGCCAAAATCTCCAAACGCTCCACTTGTGCTGAGTCGATGTCAATCTGCGCCTGCGCCACCCGGCAGATTTCCATATTGTACAAAATTTGCACGTATGCCTGCGTCACGGCGAGGCGGATGTCATCCTTAACTTTCGCGCAGTCGGCATTGGCGGCCTCCAGGTTCAGTTTGCCCATATCGATGTTGTTCTTGGTGCGCAAACCCGTGAACAGATTCAAACTCCCGCCTAATCCGAAGGAGGTGTTGGCGGTGTTGGACCGCACATACGTGTTGTCCTGCGAGATGCCGCGCCCGAAGGAGAAGTTCTGGGAAGCGCTGGCCTGCAGCGCGGGCCACACGCTGTTCTTGGCCGTATTCAGCTCTATAGCCCGCTGTTGCACTGTCAGTGCGCTCTGCTGGACAGAAATGTTGTGCTCCTGCGCATATTGCACGCACTGCTCCAAGGTCCACGGACCACCCGCCTGCCCAAACAAAACCGTGGCCTGCAGGAAAACTATCGCTAATAGGAATCGCTTATTCATTGTTTACTCGTTTAATCTTGGTTTATGTAATTGATGTGTTGGAGTTTCCGTCGTTCGCTACGCTCACTGACGGAATGGTGCGTACATAGCGCATCACTTCTTTCCCATATCAAAAATCTTTGCACCTCTAACCACATCTCCCTTCTTCAATCCTTCCCGGATTTCAATGTTCAAACCATCGCTTAAACCGGTTTTTACGGCTTTTCTTTCAAATCCCATCCCTTGTTTCACATACACAAAAGTGGAATCACCCGAAAACTCAAGCGCGCTCTCCGGAATGGCGAGCACCTGCTTCGCACTCTCCAGCACAATCTCCGCATTGGCACTGTAACCGGCACGGATCTTTCTGTCTTTCTGCGGTTTTACCGCTGCCTTGATTTCAAACTGGTTGGCGCCGTTGTTTTGCACCGCCTTCGGAGCCACATACTCCAACACCGCATCAAAACTGTAATCCTGCAATGCACCGATGGAAATGGTCAGCGGAGTGCCCTCGCGCAACAGGCCCACATCGGTTTCGTCCACATTGCCCGTGAAAATCAAATCGTTCATATCGGCCACCGTTGCCACGGTAGTGCCATCGTTCAAGGTGTTGGCTTGGATTACTGAGTTGCCCACCTTGACGGGAATGTCCAAAATCAACCCTGAGATGGTGGAGCGGATCAGCGTGGAACTGGACTTGGCGTTGGATGAGGAGACACCGTCACGGATAATCTCCAAAGCATCCTGCGCCGCCGACTTCTCCTCGCGCGCCTGATTCAGCGCCTGCGTGCACTGCTCAAACTCCTCCTGACTGATTAACTTCTTGTCATAAAGCGCTTTCTCACGTTCATAATTGTTCTGTGCTTGCTTGTAGTTGATGTCGGCCAGACGCACACGGCTCTGCGCCGCACTCAACGAGTTCATGTCGGGAATCACCTTCAACTTGGCAATCACCTCATTCTCTTTCACCTCCTGGCCTGCCTCTTTGTACAACTCAGCAATAATACCGTTGATCTGCGGTTTCACCGCCACCTCATTGCGCGGCCCAATCTTGCCCGTCACCAGCGTCTTCTTGCTGATGTCCATATAAGTTACTTCATATTCGTTGTAACGAACCTCTTGCGGTCGCGATTTTTTGAACAGAAAGACAAAAGTCCCGACAAAGATGAGCGCAATCAGCGCAAAAACGATGTATTTGATACCTTTTTTCATATTGTATGTGTTTTTCTTTCTTATCACGTGAGACGTACGTCCGTGCGTCTTTACTTTATCATTGACGCACAATTGTACGTCTCTACTATAACTATACACCCTCATTCGTCTCTCATCGCATCCACCGGTTTTATATGCATGGCACGGTATGCCGGTGCGATACCCGCCAGTATTCCGAGCAAAGTAAGCAACAACAAGGCAATCACAGCCGTGCCGAAATGGATTTGGAAAGCGGCTTGATGCTTGGTTATAATTTCAAACAAATTGAGCAGGAAAACGGAAAAGACAATACCCGATGCGCCTGCCACCACCGTCAGGGCGATGCCTTCCAGAATGATTTGCGACAGAATGTCGCGCGGGGTGGCGCCAATAGCGCGCCGGATACCGATTTCCACAGTCCGCTCGCGCACCACCACCAGCATGATGTTGCTCACACCAATGGCGCCTGCCAACAATGTGCCTATACCCACCAGCCATATCATGAAATTGACACCTCGGAACAGTTTGTCCACAATGCGGAAAATGGCTTCCATATTGAGATACATCATCGCTTCCTTATCGCTGGGGTCAATAAAATGCTGACGGTTAATCACTTGACGGATACGGGATTCCAAATCGCTCATGGAAACACCCGATTTACCCACCGCACAAATAATCCCCACCGAATTTCCGCTGTTCAAAACATCACGCAAAACAGAAATCGGAACGGTGATCGCATCCGAACTCCTGCCCCCCATATTGATATTGGATGTGCTGACATCCACGCCTACTACGCGATAATATATGGAACCCACACAGATGTATGTGCCACACGGATCCTCCCCGCCAGGAAACAACTCATTCCAAACATGCTCCCCTATCACACACACTTTGCGTTTTTGCATAACATCCACCTCATTGATATAGCGGCCAAATTTCAAAACGGGTGTTTCCACCTGACTGTACACGGCCTCCACACCTTTGGTATGACAGGAAGCGCTGCGGGTGTCGCGGGTGGCTTTCACGCCCCAGCTGGCCAACTGCGGGGTTACCAGCTCCAACTCGGGAACCATCTCCTTAAGGCGGTCCACATCGCGGTATTCCAACTGCCAAGTTCTGCCCTCCTTGAATCCTTTGTATGGCTTCGTGGTTTCATTGGCAAACAACACGATGGAATTGGTGGCAAAACCGTCAAAATTCTTGCTCAAAAGGTCTTTCAACCCGTTGCCGCCACCAATGAGAAACAGCAGCATAAAGAGTCCCCAGAAGATACCAAAACCCGTGAGGAGACTCCTCCGCTTGTTTCGCAACAGCGAGTCCGCAATTTCCCGATATGTGTCTGCATCAAATCGCATAATCTCTATACATCTGGGCCGCCATAATATGACGGCCTTACATTATCATTTTGTGTCATGTAATGCCTCAATCGGACGGATGCGGGCGGCCTTGAGCGCCGGCGACATGCCCGCCAGCGTGCCGGCGATAATCAACACCAGCGTAACACCGAAGGCCACATCCAACCCCACCGTCGGATTGACAAACACCTGAACATTCTCCCCAAACATATCCAACGAA
>JAEEGL014603403.1_pt1 | contig 11308 bp, 7 predicted proteins | sample 9134231 | NCBI WGS metagenome assembly JAEEGL01 (sample SAMN16246548, study PRJNA631951) | gut metagenome | biome: gut microbiome; feature: rumen; material: fiber-attached | host: Bos | place: Iran: Karaj | collected 2018-10
TAGACAAAGGTACAGGCGGAAAAATAAACCAGGAACCAGATGAACAGACGTACCGCCGGGATGCGGAGAAGCAGGGCGGCGGCCAGCAGGCAGAGCAGCACGACAACGGCGTAAAAGGCAAGGACAAGCACCATGCTTTTCCCGGCTAGTCCCGAGACAAAATCCGACGCGTAGGCCCCGACCCGGCCGGCGGTATCCTTCACCGCGTCCCCGGGGAGCGTCCCCTGGGCGTAATCGGCGGCGCGGCCGAAAAACCGGGCGAGCACCGGGATGACCCAGACCTGCAGGAGCAGCATGAACAGCGTGTTGATGATGCCGGAATAGCGGGACTCATCCTCAAATTCCACCCGGGAGAGCACAAAGCGGACCAGGAGGGACAGGGCGTAGGAGACCAGCATCGCCTGGGCGATCCGCATATCCCCGAGGGTGTCCAGGTTCTTCTGGTAGCTGTAAACACTGTTGGCGAGAAACAGCTTCATAACCTCGCCGAAGGAACTGACCCGGCCCAGGAGGAACGTCAGGATCCACAGGATCGCCAGGGCGGCAATTATAGCCGCTCTGCGCCGGTCATCCACCGCCACATGCACGAGGGCCTTCGGGCTGTTTTTCTTTTCCTCCTGCCCCAGAAAAGCGGTATCGGTAAGCTGCTCCAGGATAACGGCGGAGCAGACGGCCGCGGCCGCGCCGAAGGCCATCATCTGAAGGCCGGGAAGGACCGCGTACTGGCCCGCGAGGAAGCAGAAGGACGGGATAAAGGCCCCCAGCAGCACCGGAATGGTGTTCCGCATTCCGACGAAGCCGGAAAAGAGGACCAGGGGGCAGGAGAGCAGCACGCCGCAGGTCATGCGCCATGCCGCCCCTTCATTCCAGGAAAAGCCTTTCCCGAACAGGCCGGCCGCCAGCTTCAGGAGGGACAGGATAAGCGTCTCGGTGTACCGCCCCGTCATCAGCCAGGCGGTTGTAATGTGGTTGTCCAGCAGCGGATAGCCGTAGAGGCAGGCGTAGACAAAGAAGAGAAACAGCGCGCAGGCCGTGAGGCCGAAATGGATACGCTTCTCTTCCCTGCACACAGCGCCCAGGGCGAGGGCTGCGGACAGGATCAGCGTGAACAGCAGAAACAGGACAAAACAGAGGAGAAGCAGGGCTTTCTGCTCCTCCGAAGTCGTGTAGGTGCGGTCCGATATTTCGCCGGGGACCTTGAGGAGGCTGCCGGCGGCGTATCGGATGCGGTACAGCAGGAACAGTATAAAAACTGCCGCCGCGGTCCGGAAAATCCAGGGTTTCCAATTATCAGTCATATGTTTCATTCCATCGAAAAAACTGTCTGAAAGTCTCTCTCATTAATTGCAAGCTATACTCTACCACCTTCGGGAATAGCCTGTCAACACGGCAGGGATCCGGCGGGATGCGCCTTGCTTGCATGTTCCCCGGAAATGCGCTATCTTATAGGGAGTGAGGAAAAAACTATTATGAAATATAAAAAAATCACTCTCGTGATTCTTTTCCTGGCCTTGCTTTTCCTGCCGTATCCGTCCTGGCGGATCATGCGCGGCCGCCTGAATACAGAGAACAATGAAAACCGCGTCCTCGCGGAGCGTCCGGTGCTCAGCCGGGGGACCCTCGAGAGCTTCCCGGAGGCATTTTCCGCCTACGTGAATGACCGGATGCCCTTCCGGACCCAGCTTATCCGGACCCAGTCGCGCCTGGATTATTATCTCTTCCGCCGGTCCTTTGACGACCAGGTGGTGCTGGGAAGGGACAATTTCCTTTTCCATCAGGCTGAAAAGCCGTTTCACCGGGGAAACGGGGGCTTCAGCGAAGAGCAGCTGGAAAAGATCGCGGAAAACCTTACGGAGGCGCAGAAGAACCTGGCGGCCGAGGGAACGGAATTCTACCTGTTTATCGCGCCGAACAAAGAAACCATCTATCCCGAAAACTTCCCGCCGGAGATTGTCCGGACCGGGGAGATGAACCGCACGGAGCAGCTCATCGCCTACCTGCGGGAGCACACCGATGTTCCGGTTATTTTCCCGAAGGAAGAGCTTCTGGAGGCAAAGAGGCGGCTTCCGGAGTTCCGGCTCTACCGATCCTCCGACACCCACTGGAACCAGCTGGGCGCCTACGTGGCAGCCAGGGTGCTGCTCGCGCGCCTGGGAATCACGCTTCCGGACTACGCGGATGAGAACCTGCTGCGGGTCGGCCTGGATGACGACCCCGGAGATCTCGCGAAGATGATCTACCTGGAAAATGACATCGACCTCGGGCAGGCATACATGATCGGGGGATTTGAAACCTGGAACATGCGGAATCCTGTCAGCGACTTCTGGGGCAACCTGGAATTCGCCAGCGATTCGCCGGACCGGAGGAAGCTCTTTGTCTGCCGGGATTCCTTCGGCGTCGCGATGGGGGATATCCTGGGCACCCAGTTTGCCGAGACTGTCATGCCCCACGTGACCGAGGCCTATCAGCCGGAGCAGGTGCGCCGGCTGCACCCGGATATCTTTGTCTATGAAGTTGTAGAGCGGTTTTCCTACTACCTGGAAGACTTTTATTACGGGCCCTGACCGGAAGACGCGCCAGCGCGGCGCAATCTTCCGGCGGGGCTTTTCCCGTCCCGCGCGGCGGTGCGGGGAACAAAAAAAGAGGGACTCGGTGAACTGAGTCCCTCTTTTTGGTTTTTACAGCTTCACAAACTGTTCCACGATATCCACAAGTTTTCCGGAATGAATCAAATCCCGGAGATACTCGATAAAGGGATACAGGTACTGGTCGGATTCCAGCACGGGCACGTGCTTCGCGATCTCCGCGAGAACCGCCTGGGATACGGGCGCCCGCTTCACCTCCGGCTTCTGGAACTGCTGTCCCTCAAAGACGGAGAGCAGCTCGATGGCCAGGATGTACTCCAGCTTGTTTACAACATGGATGGATTTCTTGGCGGAGTTGTATCCCATGGAGACATAGTCCTCCTGGTTTCCGCAGGTGGGCGTATTGTCGATGGTGGCCGGGGTGCAGAGCATCCTCATGTCATTCAGGAGGCCTGCCTGGGCGTACTGCGGGATCATCAGGCCCGAGGAAAGACCCGGGTTTTTGATGAGGAACCAGGGCATGCCGGAGAGCGACCCGTCGATGAGGCGGTTGTTCCGGCGCTCGGACATCTTGGCGAGGCCTGTCGCGCCGATGCAGGCGCTGTCCATGGCCATGCCGACGTAGGCGGCATCGGCGTTGCAGGCGGAGATGACGGCTTCATTGCCCGGCTCCGGCCAGATGATCGGGTTGTCGCAGCAGGAATTCATCTCAATCTCTACAGTGACCTGCGCGTCGTCAAAAAGCTTCTTCGCTGACCCGTGAAGCTGGGGGATGCAGCGGAAGGAGAGGGCATCCTGCACGTGGGTGCCGTCAAAGGCCTTAATAAGGTCCGAATCCTTCAGGATAGCCCGGACATTCTGTCCGGTCTTTGTCTGCTCGCGGTGGGGCCGGACGGCCATGACACGCTCGTCGAAAGCGTTCATCTGCCCGCCGGAGAGCTCCAGGGACATGGCGCCGATGATATCAGCGGCCTTGGAGGCGTTCTGCATGTCGCAGAGGGCGAGGGCCGCGAGGGCTGTGGTTGTGGTTGTGCCGGATACGAGGGCAAGGCCTTCCTTGGAGGCCAGCTCCATGGGCTCAAGTCCCGCTTTTTCCAGGGCCTCGGCACCCGGGAGGAGTTCTCCCTCATACCAGGCTTTTCCCTTGCCGAGCAGGACCAGGGCCATGTGGGCCTCCGGGCTGAGGTAGCCGACAGACCCTTCCTTCGGGGCCCAGGGAATCAGGTTCCTGTTCAGGAACTGGCGGTACTGTTCCAGGACGCAGAGGCGCACGCCGCTGTAGCCCTGTCCCAGGTTCTGGAGCACCATCAGCATGACGGCGCGGCATTCCTCTTCGGTGAAAGGATCGCCCACGGATACCGAGTGGGAGAGGAGGATGTTTTCCTGCAGCTTCGCGGTATCCTCGCGGCTGATGGCCTGGGTGCAGAGGGCGCCGAAGCCGGTGGTGACGCCGTACATGACGCGCTCTTCCTCCACCCACTTGTCCACAAGGGCCCGCGCGGTATTGACGCGCTGGCAGAACTCTTCCGAGAACTCCACCTGCGCGTGGCCGCGCACGATGGCAATGAATTTTTCCAGGTTCATCTGTTCGCCGAGAACAATGGTTTTGGCGGTATTTTCCATATTTTTAAACTCCCTTGAATGGTTGACGGTTACGCTTTTTCGGCTCCCATAAAAGAAGCTCTCACAGTATCCATGGGAAGGTCAAGCTCCTCCAGGACGATAGCCTGTTTCGGGCAGTTTTCACTGCAGATGGTGCATCCCCAGCAGAGATCCGGATGGAAGGAAACCTTCCTTCCGGCGTCGATGGTGAATGCGCCGAAATTGCAGATGCGGGCGCATTTTCCGCAGCTGACGCAGAGGTCTTCCTGCCAGTTAATCCGGTAGTTGGACCGGGGGTAGATGCCCCGGGAACCTGCCTTGCGGGCCATCTGCAGGGGATAACAGGATTCCCCGTCGCAGTTGCAGATGGCGAAGTCTTCCCCGTTCTGCATCAGTCCGCTGCGGTTATAGTACCGGATCAGTTCCTTTGCCCGCTCCATGGTGATGGGCTCCCCGACGCCGCGGTCCCAGGGGGTATTGTCACCCTCATTGAAATTCATACAGACATAGCGCGGCTTTTTTGTGACGTCCATCATTGCCTTGCAGTTGCACGGGACCATGTAGATGTGGCTGCGGTGTTTTTCTATCAGCCTGTCCGCCTCCGCAAGGGTAAGGAAGGTGCTGTTGTGGACGTAGGTCTCGATGCCTGCCATCTTTGCCTTTACGTCATTTCCGTATACGCCGTAATACACTTCAAAATCCCAGGCATTCAGCCGGTCTTTGGAATCCCGGGAAAGCTTTATGTATTCTTCCGGCTCAAACTGCGCGTAGTACGGATAGCGGCTGTAAAAATCCGCAATCTGCCAGCAGAGTCCGCCGGCCTCATCTCTTTTTTTGTCTATGACAGCCCGGCGGTATGCGGAGAGAAGGAGCATCTTCGGGTCATCCGCGATGCCGGATGCCGCGATGGCTTCCTCCAGCTTTTCTGCCGGGAAAATGTTCTTTTCCATCAGGAAGATCAGGCGGATCTCCTGGGAAGAAAGCATGTGCAGCGCTTCCGGAAACAGGTCTTCCGGAATATCAAACAGTTCCGTCAGTTTTTTCTTCTCATCGGGTGTGAGTTTCATCGGGCCGTCCTCCTTATGCGGATATGGTAAAGCGCGGAAAGCGAAGGGCGCGTCACAGGACGCGCTCAACCTTGTGGCCGTCTGCTTCGATGGGAAGGTAGCGGATACGCTTCCCCATTTCATATTTACCATAAAAAGCGACATAATAGGGACGGAAAATGGAACGCATGGAATTCACTTCCGCCACGGCAACCCTGCCGATCTGGCGGCGGACCATCCGCAGCGCGTGACGTTTGGCCGCGGCGATGATCTTATCGGCGGGAAATTCCGTTTTCTGCAGCATTTCTTCTTTGATATCTATTTCGCGGGTCTCGATGGGGTCCTCGGAATAGCTGGCGGTGCAGCGGGTTCCTTCCACTATCATGCGGATTTTCTGTGAAGGCTTGTCCGGTTTTTCACCCTTGCCTAAAATTTTCATTATGGGTGCCGGCTGGTAATAAAGATCCAGAATGACCTCACGGCTTTCCAGATACATCAGTTTCAGGGTAATTTCGCCGCCCCCGTAGAGGGCCTTGCCGAAGATATTTCCCCCCTGACGTGCTGTGCGGAGCGCTTCCGCGTCCGTCATGGTTTTTGGCGTTGCAGTGACGATCATATCCGGTCCTTTCATTAAAGCAGTGTTATTGTGCGATATGCCGCTGCAGAAGAGCAGCGGAAACAGAATCATAAGGGGAAAGAACTGCCCGGCCGGATACGGCAGGCCGGGCGGCCGGGCAGTCTTGAATGGAGACTCTGTGATAACAGATTACTTCGCTTTTCCGAAGGAGAAGACCTCAAACAGGTAGCGAAGGAAGATAGCAGTGGTCATGCCGGCTGCAACGAGCGGGCAGAATACGCCGATGATGGCGTCGATCCGGTTGAGAATACCGAAGGAGTAGACGCATGCCAGGCCGAAGTAAAGCAGGCAGAGCGCGCCGTCGATACCGAACCACTCGACCTTGATCTCTTCCGCGTACTCCGCTGCGGTGAGACCGTTGATTTCCACATCCTCGCCCTCAACTTCGGCGAAGCCGCGGTTGAGCTCGGTACCGAACTGGTTGCCGATAAAGTAAGCGACAAGGGAGATGGGAAGAGCAATGAGGACAGCGTCGATATCGCCCAGGACCGGTACGGAAACCGGGTTGTAGGTGAACCAGATCCACACGATTCCGCCGACGAACATGGAGACAAGGCCGGCCATGTTGGTCTTCTTGCCCTCATACATGATAGCCATCAGCACCGGCCAGAACAGGACGGACATGGAAAGGCTCGTAACAAAGATCATGGCGTCGTATACCAGCGGGAACCGGAATGCGACGGACAGGCCTACGATACCGAAGATAACGCAGGAAACACGGGTGATGAAGATGGACTGTCTGTCGGACAGGGGGTTCTTGCGGATCTTGTTGATGATATCGTTCGCAACGATCTCGCCGCCGATCAGGTAGTAGGAGTCCATGGTGGAAATGATAGCGCCCATCAGGCCGAGGATGAAGAGGCCGCGGAGCACCGGCGGAAGGTTGCCGAGAATCAGCTGGATGTAGGCAACCTCAGGCTGGGTAACCAGGCCCGGATCCATGGCGCGGAGTACCAGGGCGGTGAACATAAGGCAGGCGTCCATGCTCATCCAGATGGAGAAGCAGGTCAGCATGGCTCTCTTACCGGTCTTGGGACCGTTGGAGGCTGTGAATCGCTGATAGAAAGCCGGATCCTTATAAACGTTGATACAGATGAGGATGAGCATGACAGCTCGTCCGGGGGCGATACCGCCTAACGGCGTCATGAGTGACGGGTCAACACCGTCCAGGATGGCGGATACGCCGGCGAAACCGCCGATGCCTGCCCATACCTGCGGGAAGACCAGGGATACCGAGAGGATCATCAGGAAGAAGAAGATCATATCGGTGATGGCAACGCCGAACAGACCGCCGATACAGGTAAGGGAAATGGAAATGGCGATAACGACTGCTGCTGCCACAAATTTGTTTGCGTTCCACGCTGCGGTTCCGACATAACCGGTAGCCGCGACTTCAGAGATGGAGAGGCAGCTTACGATAAGGACTGCCGCGCCGATGATGGAAGCGAGACGGCCGTAGAAGCGCTCCAGAAGCTCTGTCATGGTGGAATTAACCTTGATGGAAATCTTCGGGGCGATCCAGAGGGCCAGCGGGAATCTTACCAGATGGGCGCCGATGGACCACAGGAAGAATGCCGCGATACCCATGGAAGTAGCATATCCTACGGTACCGATGGTTCCGTTTCCGCCGTACCAGGATGCAGCGATGGTACCGACTGCCAGGGACCACGGAAGAGACTTGTTCGCGTGATAGAAACTTTCCATATCCGCGCTGCGTTTGCCCATCGTGCGGCTGATCCAGAAGATACCGAGTACACACAGAACGATGGTAATGTTGTCAATCGTTGTTAACATTGAGTAACCTCCTTATTTGACTCAGGTTCCTACCTGTCAATAGTTTCCATCAGGTCGAAAATATCGTAGACGACCGACCTGACGGCCCGTTCCTTATAGAGCCTTTCCGCCTCGGTGATTTTCAGCTTCGGCGGGCGGCTGCGGTTCATCCGTATTCCGCGGATGCGGTCCCTGAGGGACTCTGCCAGAAGATCCTTCGCGGCATCATCCACAGGGGCTTTGCCGATGATTTCCGGAAGCTCCGTAAGGTGCACCGGTGTGACATCGACAGCGCCGAGATACCCGTCGGGATTTGCGTACCTGGTCCCCTTATCCCAGGAGCAGGCGATGGATATCTGCGCTATGGTGACTTCCTTCCTGCTTCCCAGCTTCATGAAAGCCGAGGAACGGTCCTCACGGATGGGAAGCTCTATGGCAAGCAGGACTTCGCCCGGTTTCAGGACGGTCCTGCTGACACCCAGTGTAAAATCCTCCGCGTCCACGCGGCGGACTGTGCCGTCCGCGGTGAGAATCTCGAGGACGCCGCCAAGCAGGCAGACACAGGGAATCATATCCCCGGCCGGAGAGGCGTTCGCGAGGCTTCCGCCGATGGTCCCGCGGTTGCGGATCTGCTGGGATCCGACGTGGGAGCAGGCGTGGTGCAGTGCGGTGGCGTATTTGAGAATGAGCGGGCTGTGGGCGATGGCGTCATGGGTGGCCATGGCCCCGATGCGGACGACTTTTTCATCCGCGGAGATTTCCTTCATCTCCTCCATGGCGGAGAGGGAGAGGAAAACATCAACGTCGGGCCGTTTTTTCCGGAGGTCGGGCATCAGGTCCGTGCCGCCGGCGATAATGCGGCTCTGTGCTGTGAGCTGTCCCAGCGCATTCACCAGTTCCTCCCGGGTGGAGGGCTGAAGATAGAGGCTCATACGTTCTCCTCCTTTCCGCAGGCATCCGCGGCATCCCTGATGGCCTGGCGGATTTCCTTATATCCGCTGCAGCGGCAGATGTTGCCGGCGATGGCCATCTTAATCTCCTCATCGGTGGGATGAGGGTTGCGCATGAGAAGCGCCTTTCCGGACATCAGCATGCCGGAGGTGCAGAAACCGCACTGTACGGCGCTGTCTTTGATGAACATCTTCTGAAGGATATCCAGTTCCCCGTCCTTCTCCAGGCCTTCGACGGTGAGAAGTTCTCCCCCGTCCAGCTGGCCGGTCATGGTGAGGCAGGAGTGCACGGCGTTCCCGTTCAGGATGACGGTGCAGGCGCCGCATTCGCCGATGCCGCAGCCTTCCTTGGCGCCGGTGAGCGTGAGGTCCTCACGGATGAAATCCAGGAGTCTCTTTTCCGGAACCACATCCATGGTCATTTCTTTACGGTTGACAGTAAAATGTATCAGCATGAATCAGGCCTCCTTCTGTTCGAGGGCTTCCAGTATTTTCGCCGGGCTGATGGGAAGGTTTCTGAGTTCGGTGTCCAGCGCGTCGTTGACCGCGGCGGTGATGCAGGGCGCCACCGGCGCCACCACAACCTCGCCGATGGACTTGGCGCCGAAGGGACCGTTCGCGTCCCCGTCCTCGATGAAGATGACGTCATAGTCCGGCATGTCGACGGCATTGGCCACCTCGTAATCCTTCAGGTTCTGGATGAGCAGCTGGCCTGTCTTCGGGTCAATCTTGGCGTCCTCGCAGATGGCGTTGCCGAGGCCCTGCTGGATGCCGCTGCCGACCTGCCCGATGCAGAGGTCCGGGTTGATGGCTTTTCCGATGTCGTGGACCGCCAGATAGTGCTCCACGTGCACCATGCCGTTCAGGGTATCCACCTTCACCTCCGCGAAGTGGGCGCAGTCAACGCCGGGGTTCTCAAAGGACTGGATGGTGGTCTCCTGGAAGAGATCCACGCCCTTGGGCTCCAGGCAGAAGCAGGCGACCTCCGCCAGGGTGATGCGCTCTTCCGGTGCGGTTTCCTGGAAAAACTCCCCGTTTTCATACCGGATATGGGAGTAGTTGGTGCGGAACATCTCTGCCGCGTAGACGCGGGCTTTTTCCAGAAGCTCCTCGCAGCATTTCTTCACAGCGCCGCCCAGGACGTAGGTGGTGCGGCTGGCGTAGCAGCCGTAATCATACCGGCAGTTGTCGGTGTCGGACTCCGTCATGTCGATCCGGTCGAGGTCCATCTCCATGACCTCGGCGGCGATCTTCTTCATGGCCATCACCGTGCCGCAGCCGTGGTCATGGACGGCCACGCGGAGAATAAGGGAACCGTCCTCATTGACGCGGGCGGTGCAGCAGCCCATATCCGCCATATAGGGATAGAAGGAACTGGTGTGGGAAGCCACCGCCATGCCGATGCCGTAGCGGTAGCGGCTCTGTTCAGCATTCTTCTTCCTGCACTCTGCCTTGCGCTCTTCCCAGCGGAAAGCGTCCCGGCCCTGCAGGAGACATTCTTCAAAGTGGGTGTCGCCCACGGTACATTTATGGATAGGCTCCAGGTCGTAGGGCTTATGCACATTTTTCAGGCGGAATTCGATGGGATCCATGCCCAGCTCCTTCGCCACCTGGTTCATATGATTCTCGCAGCCGATGAGCCACTCGCTGCTGCCCCAGCTGCGGAAGCTTCCGTTGACCGTGGTGTTTGTGTTGACCACAGTGCCCTGTACCCGCAGATTCGGGATGCGGTATACCTTGCCGCTCTTTCCGCAGGCGGTTCTCGCGTAGGACTCCGAGATGGTGGTGTAGGCGCCGGCATCCAGCAGAAGGCGGGCGTCCACGCCCACGATAGTGCCGTCTTTATTGACTCTGCTCTCAAACTCCCAGTCCAGGCTGTGCTTGAGCATGTTGTTGTTCATCTCTTCCTCACGGGTGTAGGTGAGGATGACATCAGCGCACAGGTCCTTTGCGGCGTAGGCGGCAAGAGGTTCCACGATGGTCTCCTGCTTGCAGCCGAAGGAACCGCCCATCAGCGGCTTGACCACCCGGACCTTGGAGTAGGGCATGTCCAGGAAATCTCCCAGCGTGCTGCGGATGCCGAAGGATGTCTGGCACCCGGACCATACGGTAAGCTTCCGGTTGCCGCGGTCATAGCGGGCCCGCGCGGTGTGGGTTTCCATGCACAGACAGGACATCCTGCCGAAGTGGGACTCGGTGCGGGTGACAAGGTCGCCTTCGCAGGAGTCATAGTCGCCGATGCCGAATACGGGAGTGTGGTAAATGTTTCCGCTCTCGTGGAGCTTCGGCGCGTCTTCTTTCATGGCGTCCGCCATGGAGACGGCAGCAGGCCATGTTTCATATTCCACTTTGATGGCGTCGCAGGCCTTCGCGGCGTGCTCTTCCGTGTCCGCCACAACAGCGGCCACCCGCTCGCCCATGTAGCGGATGTGGGTGTCGAAGAGCTTTTCCTGGAAGGGCATGTGCTCATAGGGAGCGACTCTTCCCCGGTCATAGGTCCTGTCCGGGGTGTTGAAGGCGTGGTAAACGGCCCGTACGCCGGGCATCTTCTCCGCCGCGGAAGTGTCCACCGAGAGGACTCTTCCGTGGGTGATGGTACCGGCCTTAAGGCGCAGGTGAAGGGTGCCGGGTGTAACCGTGTCACCGCAGTACTCTGCAGCGCCGGTGACTTTGCCCAATGCGTTGTCATTGGAAAGCCGTTTGCCGACGTAGGAA
>JAEEGL014732919.1_pt1 | contig 11308 bp, 12 predicted proteins | sample 9134231 | NCBI WGS metagenome assembly JAEEGL01 (sample SAMN16246548, study PRJNA631951) | gut metagenome | biome: gut microbiome; feature: rumen; material: fiber-attached | host: Bos | place: Iran: Karaj | collected 2018-10
AAGCGGCACGACCGAGACGCCGGCGCCGGACTGGGCGAGATAGGCCTCGAGCCAGGTGGGGGAATTCCCGAGGATGATCGCCACGTTCTCCTCGCGCGGCTTCAGGTCGAAGCGCGTTCCGTACCCCTCGGCAACATCGCGCACGCGAGCGAGATACTCCCGCCAGGTGCGGCGCATCCACGTCTTGTTTTCGCTCCATACGAGCGCATTGCGCCCAGGCCTCTCGGCGACGTTCTTTTCAAGCAATCCGCGAATTGTCATGACTTGCTCCAAAATGTTGTCTGCGAGACATTATACCATAATTTGTCGCAGATGGGGCAATGCGGCATTCCGACATGCTCCCACGATACAAATCGTTCCCCGACCATAAGATTCACAGTTGCCAACAGGCCTCCCCGTCCATAAGGGCGAGTATCTTGCGACGCATCTCGTCCGTCAGCTCTACAGAGCGTGGGCGAAAACCCCGTCCGTCATCGTGCATCGGAGCGAGCAGCCTTTCGAACCTAAACGAATAGCGCACCCGTTTGTCCCCCATGTCCCACGGCTTCTGTCCTTTTCCCAATATCGCCCGAGAAAGGACGATACCCGTGCAAATGACGGGCGCATTGGCACGTAACGCAAGTTGCGCGGCCCCGCGATGGAACTTGCGAAGCTGGCCCGGCCCCGCGGAACGAGTTCCTTCAGGAAATATCAGCACGTTCCACCCTGCTGCAAGATACGGAGCCGCCGCGGCAGGCAGCCGTTCATCGTCCGGCAAGGTCGAGTGACGGACGATTGCGGACACAAACGGGTTGTGCAGCAAGGCATGCTTTGCGACAGAGAGCGTACGTGGCACCAGCACGGTCAGCAAAACCACGTCTATGAGGGAAGGATGGTTTGCTGCGATGACGCTTCCGCGAATCTCGGCAGCATTGCGCGGACAGTCTACACTGATCAGACCCGTGAACTTAAAAAGAAAAACGGTCAGCTTCCAGAAAGCGCGCATGACAGGCTGGCAAAGCGAGGGTTTTCTCAGCAGCAGCACGATCAGCGTAAGCAGCAGGCTTCCAACTCCGAAAGCCGCAAAGAGCGTCAGCGACGCCAAACCGCGCCACACGGCACAAAGCTTTCCACACACGCCAGCCATCATGCGCTCCGCAACGTCAGCCAACGCCCGGCCAATTCACGCGACTCCCCAGACAAAAAGGCCTTCGCGTCTGAAAACGCGACGGCCGGCCGAGACGCATCGCCGGCGGACACTTCGACAAGCCGCGCGCCGGCTGCAGCGCCAAGCGCCATTGCAAACCCGTATCCACCGCCCGTCTCTTCGGCATAGACAAGTGTCGCGGGGTTCTGTGCGCCGTGCATGAAAAGCTCAAGCAGCCCACACTCTATCGTGTCCTCACCCGCAGCAATCGCCGTGTACGGCGCGCGGTTCCGCGTCAGCACGCTCCAAAGCCCTGGCGCCGCATTGTACACCGAAGAACTGAACCTCTGGGGGGAAACCGATCCATCGGCATGGAATTCGTCCACGATGCGGCGAGTCAGCGAGTCCTCTCCATCGCGAGTGGCGAAAACCGTCGCCGCAGGAGCGGCAATCTCGACGGAACGGGCAAGGGCGAAGAAGAGCTTCTGCAGCGGCGAAAGACGGCGGCGCACGATCGGAGGGGCGAACGAGACGTCCGGCAATTCGCCAGGTTCCATCACCGACCAGGCGGCTATGCTATGCGTGCCCCTCATGCTCTGCGGAAGATGAGCGACGTGTTCACGCCGCCGAAAGCGAAGTTGTTGGACATTGCGAACTCCACGTCAATCAAACGCCCTGCGCCCGTTATGAAGTCATGTTCGCCGCAGCGTTCGTCGGGGTTGTCCAAGTTGAGATTCGGCGCAAACCATCCATGGCGCATCATCTCGATCGTCATCGCGGCCTCGATGGCGCCGCATGCGCCGAGCGTGTGCCCGGTGTAGCCCTTTATCGTGCTGACGGGAGGACGATAGTCTCCAAATACTTTCCCAAGGGCGACGCCTTCGGCAATGTCGCCAAGCTCCGTGGCGGTTCCATGGGCATTTACATAGCCAATGTCACGCGGCGAGAGGCCCGCGCTCTCCAAGGAAAGCCTGACTGCTTCCGCCTGGGTCTCGGAATTCGGCTGCGTGACATGGCGTCCGTCCGTGTTTGTGCCGTATCCGACCACCTCGGCGAGGATGGTGGCCCCACGCGCAATAGCATGCTCGCGCTCCTCGAGTATCAGCGTGGCGGCACCGTCTCCGATTACAAGCCCGTCGCGGTCGCGGTCAAACGCCCGCGGAGTCATCTGCGGCGAGTCATTGCGGCGGGAGGTGGCGAAGAGCGTGTCGAACACGGCGACCTGCGTCGCGCTGAATTCCTCGGCACCGCCGGCGATCATGGCATCCTGCTTACCCCAGGCTATCAACTCGTAGGACTCTCCGACGGCAAGGGAGCCCGACGTGCAGGCGGTACCGGTCGGTAGCAGGCGCCCTGTCGTGCCGAAGTGGACCGAGAGGTTCACGGCGCAGGTGTGCGCCATCATCTTTATGTACGTGGAGCTCGTCACGTTGCAGACCTCGCGTTTGAGCAACATGCTGAAAAAGTCCCCGTTTGCCTCAACGCTCCCCGTGCAGGAACCGTATGCGACGCCAAGTCGACCGCCCTTCACCATCGGATCGCCCAGCAGCCCCGACTGAGCAAGTGCCTGTTCCGTCGCGTTGAGCGCCATTATCGACACCGGGCTCATCGTGCGAATCACCTTCCGCGTGTATTCCGGCGGGCGCTCAAAATGAGACGGTGCCCAAAGGTTGCTCTGCAATCCCTTGTATCCGGCGAGGTCTTCCGACTTCTCGACGCAGTTCCGAGGCGTCTTCAAACGCTCAAACGCCGCGGAAACGGAGTTCCCAAGCGAACTGACTATTCCGCACCCTGTTACGACGACCCTTCGCATCAGCACATGCCTCCGTTGACCTGTATTACCTGCCGCGTTATGTAAGAGGCGCCGTCTGACATCAGGAAGAGAACCGCGGCGGCGACTTCGTCCGGCCTGCCGAAACGCCGCATCGGGACGGCTTTCAAGGCCTCGTCCGCAAATATGCCGTCCGTCATGTCGGTCTCCACTATGCCGGGCGCCACGCAGTTGACCGTGATGTTGCGCCGCGCAAGTTCGACTGCCAGCGACTTTGCGGCGCCGATCACGCCGGCCTTGGCCGCGGCATAGTTCGTCTGCCCGCGGTTCCCGGCGACTCCGGACACGGACGACAGCACGACTATGCGCCCTCCCGCCCTGGCCTGGACCATAGGAAGCACAAGGGGCTTCAAGACATTGTAGAACCCGTCAAGGTCCGTCCGCAAGACGCGGTCCCATTGCTCGTCCTCAAGCGCGGGAAACGCGTTGTCGTCCACGATGCCGGCGTTGAGGACGACACCGTACGGAGCGCCGTTTGCCGCGACCCATGAGTCGAGCGCCACCTTCGACTCGTCCCTGTTCGATACGTCGAACCGCAAGATCTCGCCTGTGCAGCCGAGCTCCTTCACGGCCTTCGCCACTTCCTCCGCAGCGTCAATCCTGCTGACGCAATGCAGAACGGGATCGTATCCGGCACGCGCAAGACTCAGCGCCGTAGCCCGCCCGATGCCGCGGCTTGAACCGGTTACTATGACCTTCTTCATGCGAATTCCTCCAGCTTGTCGCGCAAGAATCCGTCGTCCGGCTGAAAGGCGCTAAGCTGCGCCTCGGCCGCGACGGAACCGTGCGCATCGGAAACCGAGCACTTGAACGACGCAAACGACTCATCCTCGTAAACGCAGGCCGCGCGCACCGAATAGCGCTCGCCATTGCGAAAACACGGAACCAAGACCGAAAGCCGACGAGACCCAAGCACGAACCCCAGCTTCGGCGCAAGCCCCTTCCGACGGCGGAAGAAACCTACGCAGAGGGACATCGCCTGCGCCATGTACTCCAATGCGACGCAGCTGGGAACGCCATTCATCGCCGGCACGTAAAACGGCGACGACGGAGAGATGTCGACCCACGCATCGACGGCGTCAGTGTCCCACTGTGGGCTGCACCCCGACAACAAGACCATCGGCGCGCGATGCGGAAGCAGTTCTTCCATGTTCACTTCTACTTCGCCTGTCATTTTTGGCTATTATACCATATTCCCGCGCGACCCGATTACCACCGTGGCGTTGCTGCCACCGAAGGCGAACGAGTTCGTCAGCGCGACGCCAACCTTGCTGCCGTCGCCAATCTGCGGAACGGGAAACGGAGCAAGGGCGGAATCAACTGGCGAGACGCAATGCGGCGGCATTCCGCGGCCGCGACGGATGGCCAGCCAGCAAAGCGCAACCTCGATGGCGCCTGCCGCGCCAAGACAATGGCCTGTCATCGGCTTCGTGGAAGAGCACGGCACGGAATCGCCAAAGACGCGACGCACCGCCGCGCACTCCATGGCGTCGTTGTATGTCGTTCCCGTGCCATGCAAGTTCACGTAGTCGATGTCTCGCGGCGAAAGTCCCGCGTCGGCCAGTGCGGCTCGCATCGACGCCTCGGCGCCAAGGCCGTCTGGATCCGGCGCAGTGAGATGGTAGGCGTCCGAACTCTCCCCTACGCCAAGCAGCTCTATTCCGTCGGCATTGCCTCGTCTGAGCAGGAACATTGCCGCCCCCTCGCCCAGGTTTATGCCGCGGCGATCCGCCGCAAGGGGCCTTGTCAACGACGGCGACAGCGCCTCAAGCGAATGGAACCCCTCGACCACCGTGCGTGTGTACGCATCCGCGCCGCCGACAACTACGGCGTCGCAGATGTCGCTTGCAAGAAGGCGCCTCGCGGACGCAAACACCTTGGCCGACGACGAACACGCCGTAGAGACGGACCACGCCGGACCGCCGACGCCCCACTTCGACTTAAGCCTCTCCGCGGGATACGCCATGTCGATGCGGTCCGGATTGTCCGTGAATTCCTCCATCGTGGAGTTGCTGGTGCCGATGACCGCGCCGATCCGGCTATCCGGCATCTCGCGGCGAAGAGCGTCGAGCGCAGGGGCGAGCTGTGCCATCGCCGCATCAAGGACTGCGCCTATCCGCGTGCCGGCCGCGGCTATCGCCTTAGGCGACACCGCCGATTCCGGCGCAAAGCCGAAAACCGTCGAATCGCCGCCAACAAGGCCGTCTACGGTCACCATACCGGAAACGTCGCCTGCAAACATCCTCTCCGTCGTCTCGGCAACGCCAGAGCCAAGCGCAGAAACTATGCCAAGATCCGTCAGAACATAGCGATCGCCCATCACACATCTCCTTCCCATCTAAACCACTGTTCGGGAAACTCCGCCGAAACTTCATCGAGCGCAGACGCATAGCCGCACGCCATGTCACGCGCTCCGGACGGCAGCCTGCGAACCACCGCCCTGTAGCGGCACGGACCCGTCGCGACGCAGGCGACGAAGTAGACCGGATGCCCGAGCGAGTTGGCAAAGCGAAACGCACCTTCGGGAAGCTTCAGCTCGTCGCCGCGGAACGGAACATCCATCATCCTCCCGAAACCGCGGTCGCCCGCCATCACAAGGCAATCGCCTGAGTCAAGCGCGTCGCCCGCCTCGAACACGGTCTCCATGCCGAATTCGGATATCGGATGGATCACGACCTTGCCGCGCCGCGCGTGGCGCATGTAAAAGCGGTTGAAGACCGACGTGCGCGAAAACTCCATCCATGCGTGGAACGTCACGTCGCATTCCCCGAGCGAGGCAAGAACCTCGATGGTCCCGCAGTGCGAAGAAAGGACGAAGACACCTTTCTTGGCGGCGACATCGGCAGCAAAGGCCGCGGCATCGCGAGAGTCGTCGAGCTCCACCTTTGGCAGTCGAGGGCCTTCGGCCATGACGACAAGCTTGTCAGCGAGGGAGCATGTAAACGCCGCCACTTTCCTTGGCGACGGCGAAGCCCTGCGGACTGCGCCCGAAAAAGCCCATACGCAAAGCCCGACGCAGGCAGAGCAGAAATGCAGCACCCTCAGCCCAAACACCCGGTACGCGAGGAAAAGGATTTCAAGCCCTAAAGGCGAAGCTCCATGCTCGGTCTGCGGCGTCGAGTCCGCGGCAGCGCGCCTTGGCACCATTGCGACGGCGCAGATGAATGCCGTCGGAAGACCGATCCCCATGACTTTCCCGAACGCGCTGACCACGGGGAACGACACGAACGTGAGCGCCCCGAAGCCGACTATGCTCGTGAGAAGCGAACACAGGACCGGCTTCAACGCGGCACGCCCGCCAGAACGCAGAAACACCGTGTAGTCCACACTCATGCCGACAAGCAGAAAGCACGCAAGGACATGAAACAGGTTCACGCTCGCACCGCCCAAGGACACGGCGCCCCAGACGACGCAGACGGCAAAGACCGACGGAAACGACACGGCCAGCACAGAGCGCCTGAAGAATACGGCAAGCACTACAAACATTAGCAGGAAGGATACGCCGAGCCGATTTCGCGCCTCACCGGTCCATTCCGAAAGGATCCTGCCGATAGTCTCCTTCGGGCGACAGAAGACGACGCCTTCCGGCATAGGCCCCTTCGGCTCGGCCGCCACCCTGGCGACAAGCGAATTGCCGACGACGAGAGAGCCGACGAATGGCTGCGGGACATCTTCCCACTGCCAGGGCAGCGGTCGCTCAATCCCAGGCAGCGCGGTGAGCCCCAGTAGCTCGCACTGCCGTTCACCCTGCTCCTCGCGCAGACGCTCCTCAAGCGAAACGTTCGCGAGTCGCCTGGAAAGCGGCAGCAGAACGCGGGAAGCGCATGGCACAGACTCCGGCAAGCCGACTGCGGCCTCGCGCTCAAGCAGCGTCTCAAGGTCGTCGGAACCCGAGGTGACGACGAAGCCGCCTTCCGAATCCGCCACACCGCCAAGTTCCGCGAAAAGTTTCTCGGCAGCGGCGATTTCCGCGTCAGGTCGGTAGAGGTCCTGCAGATCAGTGGCAAGGCGAACGCGGAAAAGTCCGAAAACAGCCGCTGCCAGGACAAGAAGCAGCACCGCACGGAGCAAGACGATGTGTCTGCCGAAACCGCAATCGGGCACGGCGCCGCTCCGCTCGGCAACGCCCGTCTCCTGGCAAGGGTATGCAAGAAGGACGAATGCAAGCGCCGCCGCCAAACCGACACCAAGAAACACGAACGACTGGCGAAGAATCGGCAAAGTCGAGAGGACAAGCGGCAGGAAGCTTATTTCCGTCGTCGCAAAGGACACGAGAAGACCCCAGACGACTTCCCGGCGGCGGTCTCCGGCCTGCAGCAGCCAGTGGAACGAATAGTCCACAACCAATCCCAGGACCGTGGTTCCCAGGACGAGCGACATGACATGGATAGAGGAAAAACACAGCACCAAGACGAAAGCCCCGGCCGACGCAGCGACAATAAAAGTGGACGCGAGGAGCGGGATCCACTTCACGGACCTGAACACCAGCACCGAGAGCATGGCGATGAACAGCAGGGATACACATGTAAGCCAGCCAATCTCAGACTTGCACCTGCCAGCCGCCGCAGCCGTGTGCATGGGCACACCGCACACGCTGTATTCGACGTCTGCGTGGCGAAGCCGTTCTTCGTCGATTGCAGAGCGGAGTCTCGTGCGAAACGCCACAAGCGCATCCGTATCGTCCGCGACGCTGCGCTTCAACGTCATAGAGACGAGCACATGTGAAACACCGTTTTGTTCCGCGGCGAGAACCCCTTCTTTCGGCCCCCACCCCGAAACGGAGCGCGGCAGCGAAGTCACAAAACCGTCGGCAAGGCAAAACGGGTCTTTCGCCGGCGCAAACAGCGGCGGAATTGGCGACGAATAATACTTCCTCGCCGCTGCGCGAGCAAGGCGACTACGCCCCTCGGCGGTGGCAAGCATCGACGCATCGCGCTCGGAGACAAGCCCGGCGCAGCGGCTGCTGAAAACGTCAAGGATCGCCGACATCTCGTCGCCTGCAAAACGGCAGCGCACCGATCCGCAGCCGTCCGCAGAAAGACGCTCGGCCAACGACTCGGCCGCGGAACGCGCGGCGGCGAAGTCTGGCGAAGACACGATGACCGGCACAACATTTGAGGAACGATCCCGCACGGCGGCGGGAATTGCCGTGGCGACGTCGCCGACTAGATCGTAGATCGAGGTCTTAAGCTCGACGTGGCGCATGGCAAGCAGCACGGCGCAGGCCGACGCGAGCGCAAGCGGCACCGCCACATAGGCGAAGACCCCCTTACTTGTCACGTGGCCGCTCCATAAAGCGGATAGTCGAAACTCCGCCGTCGCCGGCGCGAAGCACGGCGTTCGTAAAAGTCTGGTCACCAGACAGCTCGACAGACGTGAAAAGGCGGTGCATCGCCGACTGCTTAGGTTTCATCGTCAGCACCCAGCCGCCGCAGTCCGGGACAGACGAGGACATCTCGAACAACTCGTCGAATGCAGACGTGTCTCCGCGCGCAAAGGCATCCGACTTTTCGCGGATGACCGAATAATAGGGCATGTCCGCAAGTTTCTTGACACGCCGCCCGTCCTCGTCCTCGAAGATCATGGAATCCACCGTCATCTCCACGGACGACGGAAACGGATGGAGCACGCGCCACTGTATCCCGGTGCCGACCACGCAGTCGACAGTGCCAGTGGAGACAAGCGTCCGAACCGATTCAGGGAACTTTCTCTCCATCGTCCATGTCGCGCTGGAGGACAAGGCCTTTTGCAGCGCGGTCACGCATTGCGAATCGACGTTCAACGCCGCATGCGAAACAATCGCCGACACGAAGAGAACCATGGCCACTACATGCCTAATGCTCATGACGACGTCCTTTCCACGATTCCGCTCGAACACGGCCCGTTTGCGCAAGAGAACGAAAACTCGAAACTGCCCTCCACACGACGCGAAACCTCAAGCTTCACCTCGCGCCCGGGCAATATTATCCGCTGGAACTTCAAACGCCTATAGACAGCGGCGGCCGGAAAGTCACGAAATACACGTCCGGCGAAACGGCATAGGACATAGAGCTGCGCCACGCCAGGCAGTATTGGGAAGTCTGGGAAGTGCCCCTTGAAAACCTCGGCGTCGGGAGGAAACACCATCTTCGCGGACAGTTCTGTGCTTGTTTCGCGCCAGTCAAGCACAACAGGCTCCTGGCACCACTCAGCAAGCTCCGATTGTACCGCAAACGCCGTCGTCTTGCCCTGCTCGTTGACAGGAAGCGCCCGAACAAACCGAATGCGCCGAGGGAAGGCCACGCCACCGACAGACGGCAGCAAGTCGCGGCGAAGGCGCGAAGCGACCGCAGAATAAGACCCTGAGGCAAGTGCTGCACGGCCTTCGTCATTGAGTACGACAAGAACGCCTATGCGCGGTACGTCTCCTGCGCAGACTGTGGCGCAGGCACTGGCGACGAGCGGATGGGTCTCGAAAGCGCGCTCAATCTCCGCAAGCGAGACATGCTTCTCAAGGACCTTCACCACGCGGTCTGTGCGCCCAAGCAGCAGGAACGCGTTTTCAGACACAAACTTGACGGCGTCAGACATCTTGAACGGACGAGACATCGCAAACGGAGAGTCCACGACCAGTCTTCCGTCCTCCGCCGCAGAGGCGCACACACCCTGCATGACATGCCACTCCTTGCCTTCGGCCTGCCGACGCCAGGCGACGGTGCCGGTCTCCGTGCTTCCAAATATCTCCAACGGACAGACGCCAAGCGCTTTTGCGACCGCCAATGACGTCTCGCGACGCAACAAGCTGCCAGACGTGACCACGCCGACTACTCCACCCTTCAGCGTGGGGAAGTCTGGATGATGCAGCGCCTTTTCAAGGAAAGAGGGCGTCGTGACAAAGAGAATGCGCCCGTGCCGCGCACAGGCTGCGGCAACTTCCTCGACGGAAATGACAACCGCCGGCTCGACTTCCACCTTGGCGACGGCTGGCGCGCGCACGCGCCAAAGCGCACCGTACATGTGCTCCGGCCGGATTGTCGCCACTACGGCGTCGCAGGAACTCCACAAGTCCGAAAACGCCGACACCAGCGCGAGCGCGTCAGCCGAAAGCGACGCCTCGGAGCGCAATATCCGCTTGGAGTCGCCAGTCGATCCGGAAGTGGAGAAAGGTACTTCAACCACGCCTGAACCTCCGCCTGAACAGCCATTCTCCCGCGAAAAGCGCACCCATCATCAGGTACGCAAGGACACCGTTATATAAAGCCCATGTCTCATACGACGCGAACACAGTCCAGAACGTCACCACAAGATGCATCGACAGGAACACAGTCCAGACCACCGTCACGCGACGGCAATACGCGACGCCACGGGCGTCAAGTGTCTCGCCCATGCGGCGGGCGAAGACCTCGACCAGCGGCGTACGCCACAAGGAAAACGCAAACACGGCGAGAGCCACAGCGACCATCAGCACTGGATACAGCCTGAACCATATGTTGGCCTTGAGAAGATACAGCGCCAGCACTACAAGCGGCGTCAAGGCGATGCGGGCAACAATGCTGATGCGGCTCGAAGTCATACGCCGCCCTGCGCGGCCTGCTCTTCGACAAGGCGCGCCGTCACTTCGGCAACGTCGCCAAGCGTGCGTATCGACTTGAAGTCCTCGGCCTTGACCTTTATGCCCGTCGCCTGCTGAAGCCTTACGATCAGGTCTACGGCATCGATGCTGTCGAGGTCGAGGTCTTCGCCAAGTCTGGCGTCTGGCGTGAGCTTGGCCGCATCGATCTCGAACTCGTCGGCAAGCACCGCCGATATCTTTTCCAGTATCTCGTCTTTCTTGTTCTTCATGGGTTCAGTCCTCAAGCTCTATGCCGGCGTTTGCTGCGATAAAGGACGCGAGCGACGCTATCGTCTTGAAATACTCACGGTTTTCATCGGAATTCGCCTTGAATTTAACTTGGTATTTCTTTCTGAGCGCGGCGCCGATTTCAAGAGCGTCAATACTGTCGAGACCGACTCCGTCGCCGAAAAGCGCAACGTCCGAAGGAAGGTCTTCTTCTGTAAGACCGTCCACTTCCACAGACGACAGAATGACATTCCTTATTTCTGCTTCAAGAGTTTCTCGTTTCATTTTCACATATTATACCATAAAACGAACGGCGGACGCGGTCCTTCAGAAAACAAACGGCTCAAGGGATGGCAGGCTTGGCAGTCTGAAAATAAAAAAGGGGCGCGGACAGTCATTCCGCGCCCCCTTTTTCCTGCTTATGGGAAGATTACTTCTTGAAGCTCTCCTCGACGGCGACTGCAACGGCAACCGTCGCGCCGACCATCGGGTTGTTGCCCATGCCGATGAGGCCCATCATCTCGACGTGCGC
>JAEEGL015467994.1_pt1 | contig 11308 bp, 7 predicted proteins | sample 9134231 | NCBI WGS metagenome assembly JAEEGL01 (sample SAMN16246548, study PRJNA631951) | gut metagenome | biome: gut microbiome; feature: rumen; material: fiber-attached | host: Bos | place: Iran: Karaj | collected 2018-10
AAGATAGCAAAAGAAGTGATTAAAGTAATAATTGATATTATAGCTATAACAAGGAAAGTTATTCTAAGCCATGTCTTGTTAAATAAATGATATAGATAATTTGTAATTCTCATATATTTTTTATTATCAAGCTCAGTAGGATAACCTCTAAAATCCTCTAAATAATAATTAAAATCTTCTTTGAAATAATCTGATATTCTTTCAATATCTCTTTTTAAAGGCTTAATATAACCATTTTCTATTAACCTATAATGTAAAGGTCTTATTTTTAATAATTTTGCAAATTTTCTTCTAGATAATTTTAATTCTAATCTTTTTTGGTATAGGTATAAATTATATGAAATATCTTCCTTAGTATCTTCATTAGAATTATTGGTGTCATTATTATTGATGTTATCATTATTAATAACCATGACTTCATTTTTTTCTCTTACAATAAGACTGTTATTTTCTAATTCTTTTTCCATTATTTAACACCTCCTATTGCTTTAACATCTAATAATCTATCCTCTAAATATTTAGGATTATGATTATATAATGAATAAATTAAATCTTTGTTGTTATTACTAATTTCAAATTCAGCATCAGAAGGTAAGTAAATAGAATAACCATCAGATAATTTCTTAATAGCTAGACTTGATCTAATTTCGTTATTTTCAAAATAGATATATGTTTTACCATTAATTTTTAATTCAAAATTACCTTCGGTATAAATATTTAAAATATTATATGATTCTTTAACCTTTAAATTAGAAGATTCGTAATGTGAATCTAAAGAAGAAATGTGACATAATAATAATTCAGGAATATGAGCACTTCCTAAAGCTTTAATATTTGTTTGGCTTATTAAAGGCTTAATAATAGAAATGCCATTTTCAGCAAGTAATAAATTATATAATAATTTTGAAATGCCTTTAATTACATTTTCAATTTCCTTATGAGTTAAATTTAAATCATATTTTTTTAAAGCACTGAAAAGAAGAGGGTCAAAATCTTTAGTGAATTTATCTAAATTATGCTGTATATCATAAAATAATACTTCATCACTATCTTCTAAAAGGATACTCTTACCAAAATTAATTCCTAAATTAATTATAGATTCCTTTGGTGAAACATTTGTATAAATAAATTTGAATAACTCTGTTATTGTAGTTTGTAGTGAATCAACATAATTGTCTTTATTTCCTAATACACTACATAAAAGAGCAATTAAATCATTTAAATAAATATGAAGTGATGGATTAACATATCGATTATTTAGACGATTTAAAGGTGTAAATAATGAATCTTCAGTGAAGTTATTAATAGAATAAGTACCAATAGTATCCTTATTTTTTAATTTATTCATTTTAGCTTTAACTAAATTAATTTGATTTTCATAATCTAAATCAGTAATTATATCAGGTAAGAATAAATCAGTTCCATATCTTACAAAAGAGTAATTTATAGGAGCAACAAATGGTACAGGGTCATTTAAATTTAAAACTGAATAAATGTTTGAATAATTAATACCCTTTTCAAATATTTCGTTTGATTTTGTATTTTGAATAATTCTTCCAGCAGGCGGTTCAAAAGAATAAGCATATATATCATCTTTTGTATATTGAACATTATCAGAAATAATATTCATATTTTCATATAAGCCATCATCAATTCTTCCAGCTGCGATATTTACTGCAGCACCACCTCTAGAATAACCACTTGTCCAAATTTTAATTTTACCTTTAATATTAAATTCTTCTATATATTCTCTTAATGCAGTTAAATAAATTTCTGATGCATCATAAAAGCCTTGAGCAAATTTATTGTTATGTCCGATTGTGAAATTAGATGCCCATTCAGCTAAATACCCAGCACCTCTTACTGTTATTGCAATTAATGTTGAATCATTTAATTTTTTTGATGCGATATAAACACCAAAAGAATCAGCCCTTGGCTTTGAAATACCATCCTTATTTGATTTATAATTATCAAATCCTAATGAATTTAGTAAAGCAGAAGCATTATCACCTGAAGTATCAAAATCAGTTGATGCAGTTGCGGAAAAGCCTGCAAGAGCAAGACAAGCACTAGCTGATGCTAATGAAGGATTATATTCACTTGCTGGATTATTGAAATAATCATCATTATAATAAATATCATATGGAACCTTTTTAGCAGTTGCATATGATGCGAAATTAAATTTTATAGCATCCTTTTTTTTACATGAAGAAAAAGATAATATTAGTAATGCTATAATAAATAAAAATGATATTTTTTTGATTTTTAAACTATTTGCCATAACTCTCACTCTCACTTAACTTTTATTATAATATGAATTTATAAATAAATTCAAGGAAGTGTAAGCGTATTATTTGAAAAAAATTGCAATTTTTTTAAAAATGCTATTATTTTTCCTTTTATTGTTTATTGTTAAATGCTATAATTTAGTTAATTTTAGATTAATTGGAGATTTTTATGAAAAAGATTGCAACTGCTCTTTTGATAACTATTATAGTTTCAGCAATAATTTTATGTCCTATTGTTTATTTTAGATTTGGTGATGGATTTAATGATTTACAACTTAAAATATTAGGTGTCTTATTAATCGTTATGGCATCAAGTATGCTTTATTGTTTTATCGTAGGAGAAATTACTAAAAACAATAGTCAAATGGATAAGCTATGGAGTATTTTACCTGAGGTTTATTGTTGGATAATTGCTATTATGGGTGGCATGAAACCAAGACTTGTTGTTATGGCTATTTTAGCAACAATTTGGGGTATAAGACTTACTTATAATTTTGCTAAAAAAGGTGCTTATAAATTAAAATTTTGGCAAGGTGAAGAAGATTATAGATGGAAAATTTTAAGAGAAAAGAAGTATTTTAATAATAGATTTATTTGGGCTTTATTTGATTTATTTTTCATTTCAATTTATCAAAATTTCTTAATATTTTTAACAACTATTCCTGCGCTTTTATGTGTTACAGGTGATTATTCATTTAATGGAATAGATGTGTTTGCTACAATTTTAATGACATTCTTTATTTTTTATGAAGGTGTTGCTGATTTACAGCAATGGAAGTTCCAATCTAAAAAATGGGATATGATTAATAGTGGTCAAAAATTAGAAGAATTACCAGAACCATTTAATTATGGATTTAATACAACTGGCTTATGGAATTTTTCAAGACATCCAAATTATTTTGGAGAACAAATGATTTGGGTATCATTTTATATTTTTACTATAGCTGCAGGAAATGCATTATTTAATTATTCTGCACTTGGTGCATTATTATTAATTTTATTATTTATGGGTAGTGCTATGCTAGGTGAAAAAATTAGTTCATCTAAATATCCAAAATATGAAGAATATTGTAATAAAGTTTTTAAATATATTCCAATTAAAAAATTTAGAAAAGAAGAAAAGGAAGCAAGTGCTTAAAAATAAAGGAACCAAATCAATTTGGTTCCTTTAAATTTTTCCCTTGAAATAAATTATTTTTTCTTAAATATTTATCTATTTCATTCATAACGACCATTTTTCTTACTGTCCATTTTGGTTCAACTAAATCACTAAAAACTCCATCAGCTGCAAGTCTATGAATTATAATATCATCTCTTAAATATGTAATTTGTGTTGATGTTATTTTTACATATTCCTCTAAGCTCATTATATGAAATGGTTCTTTTAAATAATCATTATACATTTTAGTGTTTTTTAAAAGAAGAAGTGAATGAAATTTTATTCCTTGGATATCTAATTTATTTATAAATTTAATTGTGTTAAGCATATCATCAAATGTCTCATTAGGAAGGCCATTTATGATATGAACAACTATTTCTATATTGTATTTTCTTAAATAATTTACAGCATTAATAAATTCATCATTAGTCATGCATCTATTAATTAAATTTCCAGTTTTTTCGTTTGAGGTTTGTAATCCTAACTCCACTGTAACCGGTACTTTTTTATTATATTCACCTAATAATTTAGCGATTTCTAAATCGATACAATCAGCTCTTGTTGCTATATCAAATCCAACTATTTTATCTGATAAGCTTATGCATTCATCATATATCTTTTTTAAGTTTGAAATACTAGAATATGTATTTGAATTTGCTTGAAGATAAGGAATAAAATAGCTATTAGGCCATTTTTTAAGCATTATTTTTTTAATGTCTTCAAATTGTTCTTTTAATGGCTTTGATTTATCTCCTGCTAAGTCACCAGAACCTAAAATAGAACAAAAACTGCATCCGCCTATTCCTTTTTTGCCATCTCTATTTGGACAAGTAAAATTTCCATTTAAGGCAATTTTAGAAATTTTTTTATTGAATTTGGTTTTATAATATTCGTTTAAGCTATTGTATGGCTTATCTTTTGTAAAATAATTCATATTTAAATATCACCAATGATATTATAATTAAAATTTATTAAAATTAAAATATAATTTTATTTCTATTATTTTGAGTTCAAATTTGCTATAATTACAATGTGTGAGGTAGTAACCATGATTCAAATGATTAAAACTAGTCTATGTCACCCAAAGTATATAGGCTTATTTTTTAAAAATAAATTATATAAAATTCTTTTAGTTGTTTTTTTATTCTTTGCTATTTTTTCAGCATCTATTGTAACTAAATGCTTACTTACAGATCAATTTTCATCTGATCAAGCTTTTAGAGCACAGAAAATTATTCAATATTCTTCTGATAGTGATGGCGTTAAGCCTTCAGTTGATATTAAATTTGATACTGAAACTAATAAAATAAGTGGTAAGACAATGATTTTTAAAGCTGATGATGCAATTATTAGCTTTATGAATAGTGAAACAATTATTCGTAGTAATGTTTTATCTATCAACTTACATGAAAGTGGATATGAAATATATTATGGTATTTATAAGCTAGGCTCTGGTAATTATAATAATGAATATTTAAAGAGTTTTGATGTTTCAAAAATTCAAACTGGCGATGCAGCAAATAGTGCTAATTTTAGAGATTTTTTAGTTTGTATTTTTGATACAGTACAAGTACAACAAGCACTAGTTATTTCATTACAATCTATAATATCAAATTTTGTTTATTATATATTATTAGTTTTAGTTTGTATGCTTAGTGCTTATTTTTTCAATCCTAGCATTGAAATGAAAATTAGAATTAAATTAGTTTTATTAGATTCATTAAGTTATTTTTATTGGTATTTAATAGCTTTATTAACTGGCTTAAGTTTTATTGAATATGTTGCGTTTATAGTTCCTTTATTATTTACTACAATAACTTTTGCTCACATTAAGCGTGTAAGATAGGAGTGAATTTTTGTGAGGCTCAAAGAAGAATTAGAAGAATTAGAATTTTTAAAAAATGATTCTAATCATATTATAATTGAAGAAGCAAAATACAAAAAGGTAAGTAAAGAGGTTTACTTATCTTTAGTTTTGGATAGGGCTATTTGCTTAAATTGCTATAAGGAATTAGTTTCTAAAGTAAATCAATTAGTTGCTCCTGTAAAAGTTAAAAGATTATTAATTGGCTATCAAGATGACTTATTAGATGAATCAAAATATTTAGAATATTTAAATGAAATATTAGAGGATTTAAAACAGGAAAATTCCTTATATAAGGCATATGATGCTAAAGATGCTAAAATTGATTTAAAAAATATTTCATTTTCAGTTCCAAAAGATGATTTAATTGCTAATAATTTAGCATTACCTATTAAAGAAAAATTTGCTGATTATGGTTTAGATGTAAATATTTCATTTAATTATGATGAAAAGATGAGTTATCAATCTCAAATTGAAGAATTAGATAATCAAATTGAAGCTGTATTAGAGCAACAAAGAAAAGAAGCTCAGCAAGCTTCTAATTTTAATTCTCAAATAAAGCAAGTTAAGAAAAATTATCGTGTAGCATCACCTGAGGTTAAAAGCCCTATTTGTAATATTCCTTCAACAGAAACAGAACTTGATAAATATAAAAATGAATCAGGCGAGCCTATATTCATGATTAATGCTTATGTTTATGGTGTTGAATTTAAGGATTTCAAAAATACAAAAAGTATTTTAGCATCAATTAAGGTAACTGATGATACAGATTCTATAGTTGTTAAAAAATGGCTAAGAGGCGAAAAGGAAATTGAATTATTTAAAGCTGATATTAAGCCAGGAATTGATTTAAAAATTATTGGTAGAGCTGAATATGATAGCTATGCTAAAGAAATCATTATTACAGCAAAAGAAATTGAAATAATTGGAAATCATATAGTTGAAACCGTAAAGGATGAAGAACCTATTAAAAGAGTTGAGCTTCATGCTCATACAAAAATGTCAACATTAGATGGTCTTGCTGAAGGTCCTGAATATTTAAAATTAATTGATAGCTGGGGCTGGAATGCAATGGCATTTACAGATAGATCTGGTGTTTATGTTGTTCCTGAAGTTGAGCATGTAATGAAAAAATTCCCAAATATTAAACCAATATTTGGTGTTGAATTACCTTTTATAGATGATGATGCATTCTTTATTACCTATAATGAAGAAGAAGGCTTTGATGTATCACTTAGAGATGCAACATATGTTGTATTCGATATTGAAACAACTGGTCTTTCTCAAAGTTATGATACATTTATTGAAATAAGTGCTCATAAGGTTTATAAGGGTGGAATAATAGATCAATTTGAAACATTTATTAATCCTTTAAGACATATTCCTGAAAAGATTACAGAATTAACTTCTATTACAGATGAGGATGTAAAGGATGCACCAACTATCGTTGAGGCATTAACTAAATTCATTGAATTTTCAAAGGGATGTATTTTAGTAGCTCACAACGCTAAATTCGACGTTGGTATGACTTATATGGAAGCTTTAAAGAATAATATTCAAATTGAAAAATTCCCTGTAATTGATACTTTAAATTTATATAGAGCTTTATGTCCTGATGAAAAGAAATTTGATTTAAAATCTTTATGTAAAAATTATAAAGTTAAGCAAGAGCATCACCATAGAGCATCAGATGATACAAGAGTTACAGCTTTATGCTTTTTATCAATGCTAAATGATTTAGCAGTTATGGATGTTAAAAATTATTCAGATATTAATAAAATGATTAATAAGGAAGTCCATTATAAAAATGAAATTGCTTTTTCAATTGATATTTTAGCTAAAAACTTAGTTGGCTTTAAAAATATGTATAAGATTTTATCTGATGCTTTAACAACTCACCTTGCAGGTGAAGCAAGATGCTTAAAGAGTGTTGTTGAAAAATATCGTGATGGTATTTTAGTTGGTTCAGGTACTTACTTAGGTAAGGTATTTGAATATGCTTATTTAAGAAGCCAAGAAGAATTAGAAAATGAGATGAAATATTTTGATTATGTTGAGGTTTTACCTCCATCAGGATATGCTCATTTATATGATTCACTTCCTAATGGAAAAGAATCAATAGAAGAAATAATTGTTAAAATTATTAATACAGCTAAAAAGCTTGGAAAGCCTGTTGTTGCTGTATCTAATTCACATTATTTAAGACCTATTGATAAGAAATATAGAAGTATTTTAATTAATTCACCTCAAATTGGTGGTGGTGTTCATAGACTAGCAAGATATGCAGTTGAACCAGATGCCCATTTAAGAACAACAAGAGAAATGCTAGATGAATTCAATTTCTTAGATAAGGATTTAGCATATGAAATTGTAATTACAAATACAAATTTAATTGCTGATATGATTGAAAGATTTGAAACATTTAAGCCTGATATGTTTGCACCAGCTGATGATGAATTTAAAGGTGCTCCTTTATTTGTTCCTTCAATTGAAAGAGAAGTTGAAAGAATTGTAAAGGAAAATACATTAAGAATGTATGGTGAAAATCCTCATCCAATTATTAAAGCAAGAATTGATAGAGAATTAAATTCTATTATTTCTAATGGTTATGCATCAGTTTATTATGTATCTCATTTAATGGTTAAAAATTCACTTGAAAATGGATATATTGTAGGTTCAAGAGGATCTGTTGGTTCATCAGTTGTTGCGACAATGATGAATATTACAGAGGTTAATGCCTTAGCTCCACATTACAGATGTCCTAATTGTAAATTCCATGCAATAAGACTTTCTGAAAAAGAAAAAGAAGAATATGGAATGACTGATAATGAAAGAGAATTAATGCCTTATTTAGAGGCTGTTGATGATGGATTTGACTTAGAAGATAAATTATGTCCTGTTTGTGGTAAGCCATTAAAGAAGGATGGACATGATATCCCATTTGAAACATTCTTAGGATTTGATGGAGATAAGGTACCTGATATTGATTTAAACTTCTCAGGTGATTATCAAGCAAGAGCTCACGAATTTATAAGAAGTATTTTCGGTTATGAATATGCATTTAGAGGTGGTACTGTAGGTACTATTGCTGATAAGAACGCATATGGTTATGTAAAAGGCTATTGTGAACGTAAGGGTAAGAATTTTAGATCTTGTGAAATGGATAGAATTGCTACTCATTTAGTTGGTATTAAGCGTTCAACAGGTCAACACCCAGGAGGAATTGTAGTTGTGCCTCATAGAATTGATATTTTTGATGTTACACCTATTCAATATCCTGCTGATGATCCTACAAATGCATTTAGAACAACTCATTATGATTATCACTCATTTGAAAATAACTTACTTAAGCTAGATGTACTTGGTCACGATGATCCTACTATTATTAAATATTTAATGGATTATGTTCATGAACATCAGGCGGATTTCCCATTTACTACTCCACAAGATATTCCAGTAGATGATAAGGAATTATATAAATTATTTAATGAAACAGAAGTAATTGGCTTAAAGCCTGAGGATTTAGGAAGCCAGGTTGCATCATTTGCTGTACCTGAATTCGGTACTAATTTCGTTCGTCAAATGCTAATTGAAACAAAACCAAAGACTTTTGCTCAATTAGTAAAAATTTCAGGTTTATCACATGGTACTAACGTTTGGGCTACAAATGCGCAAGAATTAGTATCTGAAAGAAGCCCTTTTGGACCAATTAATTTTAAAGATATTATAGGTTGTCGTGACGATATCATGGTTGATTTAATCAACAAATATCGATTAGAGCCTTTAAAAGCATTTAAGATTATGGAATTTGTAAGAAAAGGTAAATTACATAAGGGTAATAAGGATGATATTGCTAAATGGAATGATGGCTTTAAAAAGGATTTAGAGGCTTGTAAGGTAGATCCTTGGTATATTTGGTCTTGTGAAAGAATCGAATATATGTTTCCTAAAGCACATGCGATTGCTTACGTTATGATGGCATTAAGAATTGCTTGGTTTAAAGTTTATTTTCCAGCATTATTCTATTCAGCATGGTTTTCTAAACGTGCAAAAGCATATAATGTTCAAGCATTCTTAGGTGGACCTATTGCTATTAATGCTAAAATTGATGAAATTAAAAATAAGCCTGATCAAACAGCAAAAGATGATGATATGATTACAGCGCTTCAGGTAGCTTATGAAATGACTAAACGTGGAATTAAATTCTTACCAGTTGATATTTTTAAATCAGATGCTACTGTATTTAAAGTAGAAGATGGCAATATTAGACTTCCATTCGTTGCAGTAGATAAATTAGGTGAATCAGTTGCTGAAGGTATTGTTCAAGCAAGAAATGAGCATGAATTTACATCTAAAGAGGATGTAATGAAGAGAACTAAATTAAATTCAAGCTTATTTGATGAATTTAATATAATGCATGCTTTTGGTAATCTTCCTGATGAAGAAAAAGAAAAGGAAGTTGGACTTTTTGCGTTTGAATTTTAATTTTGTGATTTTGTGTGAAATTACGAAATTTTAAAAATTTATAAAATATTGTGTTATAATGGACTTGTTGAAGGAGGTTTCTCATGAGAACAAGTCCATTATTTTCAAATATAGAGACTGGTGAAGCTTATTATGATGCTGAAAAAGCTACATATAAGGGTGTATGCTTAAAAACTTTTATTCTGCTAGGTATCACAATTATTATGGCAGCAGCAGTTTATTTTTATCTTCCAGCTATCATAATAAATGGTAGATTAGCTTCATTTAGTGCTGTTTTAATAGTTGCTTTAATTGTTGGCTTTATTAGTGTTTTAGTTGGTAGAATGAATGAAAGAGCTTCTAAGGTTGCAAGTATTATTTATTCTATTAGTGAAGGATTAGTTATTGGTGCAATTTCAGCAATTTCTGAATTATATATTAAAGGTGTTGTGGCTATAGCACTTGCAGGTACATTGATTGTATTTGCAACTATGCTTATTTTATTTGCAACAGGCATTATAAGAGTGGGAACAAGATTTAGAAGCTTTATGCTTGCCTTTGTTTTTGCTATAATACCTATTTTGATTATTACTATTGTTGCATCATTTGTTGTTCAAGATGTTAAAACATATCTTGGAATAATGATTGCTGTTGAAATTTTTTATTTAGCTTATGGCATTTTCTGCCTATTATTAAATTTTAAAGAAGCTCAAATGGTTGTTGATAGTGGTTGCTCAAAAAATGCTGAATGGAGCGTATCACTTGGCTTAATGGTAAGCTTAGTTTATATTTATTTAGAATTATTAAGATTAATTACTTATATTACAGCAATCAATAGGGAGTAGAAAATGCAAGAGAGTAAAGGTTTAGCTATTTTAGGCTATATAGTTATAGGAATTGTTTTAATTCCAATTGCCTTTATACTACTATATATTTTATTAGGTATTTCTTTATTTGCAGTTTTATATATTTTGGCAAGAAAAAAACAGAAGCATTTTGATCCTAAAGATGGTAAAAATTATAAGCTTGCATCATCTTTGATATTAGTTATTGGTGCCGTTATAATGATTTTAGGATTTAAAATTAATTTTAATATTATACCTGAATGGAATTTTAGTGTTATAAATTGGCAAGGCTATTTATGGCTACAATTATTAGTATTTATAGGTTTGATTCCTATGGATATATTTTTATACAGAAAAATAAAAGAGTAAGATATACTAAAAGTATTTCTTACTTTTTTTTGTAGCATTTGCTATTTTTTATATTTCTTTTACTGTTATGTTGTAGAAAAGTTGCAAAAAAATATTGTGTTTTAATAGAAGAACAAAGATATCTGATTTTAATCAGATATCCTATATATTGAACTTGGGAATGACCTACCCCAACGTTTATTTATACACCGTGTAGATGGCCACCTATAACTCTCAAGCTTTACAATGACATTATATAAAAAAATTTATTAAATTCAATTTAAAAAGAATGATTATAAAAATGATTAAAGAAAACAGAAATATTATAATATATTATTTA